>Ga0207714_1001407_pt1 | contig 15442 bp, 15 predicted proteins | sample PonA232FremontCA_2_FD_187270 | JGI IMG/M metagenome (GOLD analysis project Ga0207714, IMG submission 187270) | Marine sediment microbial community from Fremont, CA, USA - Pond A23 Sediment 2 (SPAdes) | ecosystem: Environmental > Aquatic > Marine > Unclassified | place: USA: Fremont, California... | reverse complement strand
GGCGCCGCCAGGCCCACGCCGGGTGCGGCGTACATCGTCTCCAGCATGTCGTCCATCAGCCGGCGCAGCTCGTCGTCCACGCGCTCCACGGGCTGGGCGTGCTTCTTCAGGCGCTGGTCCGGCGCCACGATGATGGGACGTTCGGCCATGACAATTCCCGGCGAACACCTGACGAAAGCGCGGCAGCCGGCAGCTGTCCGCGCAGGCTCAGGTATGGGGCGGGGCGCCCAAGGTCAAGCGTCGTGCGTGCGACGAGGCGACGTCGAATCAGCGTACGAGCCTCATCGCACTCTATCTCATTCATGTGCGGGCATGACTCGGAGCCCGGATCGTTTGCACGCGTGCGGCGTGCGAGCTGATGTATCGCGCGCCTGCCGCGCGCCGGCCTCCTGGCCTGGGCGATCCGATCTCATCATGCCCGTGCGCGCCGTGTCCCGTCCTGCTGCAAATCCGATACGAGCGGGCGGAATTCCGCGATCACCTTGTCGTAGACGTCGCGCTTGAAGGGCACGATGAGGTCGGGCAGTTCCGCCAGATCGGCCCAGCGCCACGCCTGGAATTCCTGGTGGTGGCGCGTCAGGTCGATTTCGTCGTCGCTGCCCAGAAAGCGCAGGAGGAACCACCGCTGCGTCTGGCCGCGGTACTTGCCGCCCCAGACCTTGGGAATGAGCCAGGGCGGCAGGTCGTAACTGTGCCAGCACGCGCTCTCAGCCAGAATTTCGGCGTTGGCCGTGCCGATCTCCTCCTCCAGCTCGCGCATGGCGGCCTGGGCGGGCGTTTCGCCGGGATCGATGCCGCCCTGGGGCATCTGCCAGGCGCCGCCGCGTACGTCCACGCGCTGCGCGACGAAGACCTGACCCTCCCGGTTGAGCAGCATCAGCCCGACGCACGGGCGGTAGGGCAGGTTTTCGATGGTTTCCGGGGACGGCTGCTGCGTCCGCTGTTTGCTCATCCGGCCTCCGGCTGCGACGGGCGCGGTGTCGCCGCCGGGTCCCGCCGGGGCGTCAGCGCAGCCGGGCGGCTTGGTCCGCAGCCGACTGGTCCAGCGCCGCCGAGACGGGAACCAGCGCGATCCCGCGCGCTTCCAGGGTCTGACTCCAGCGCGTGAGCGCTTCCAACGTCATCGGATACGCGTTCACGAGCAGCAACGCCAGCCCGGATTCCTGGGCGATGCGGGTGGCGGCCGCAAGCCAGCTGCGCACCACGCTTGGCCCGACGGGGCGGCGATCGAGGATGGCGTCCGCGGTGAGGTGGGGCGTTCCGGCATCGCCTGCCGCGGCGGCGCTCTGATCGGCTCGGGAGCGCCCGTTGCTGACGTAGATCAGGCCGCGCTTGCCGATGGCCTGCAGGATTGGCTGGAGCGCCTTGCGTTCCGCCACAATGGCGGACCCCCACCGCGCGACGACGCCCAGATGGGCGGTTCCGGCGTCCAGGACGGTGCGCAGGCGGTCCAGGTTGCGGGCCGGCGGCGCTTCGACCTTCAGGCCCAGCTCGCCCGGGTCCGGAACGGGAAAGCCCTTGGGCTGCATCGGCAGTTCCATGAAGAGCTCGTGGCCGGCGGCGCGTGCCCGCTTCATGTGGGTGGCGAGCTGTGAGCCGTAGGGCGAAAACGCCAGCGCCATCTCGCCGGGCAGGGCCGCGATGGCGCGTTTGGTGCGGTTGTCGTCCAGGCCGAGCCCGCGCACGACCACGGCGACGCGGTCGAAGCCCTGCGGAACCGCCGACGGCTCGCGGGCGTGCTGGCGCCACGCCGTCCGCGGTGCATTGGCGCCGGCCCGCTCCTCCGCCTGGTCGCGTGAACCGCTGGCCGAGTCCCGCCCTGAGCCACCCGCGCCCGTGGGGATGGCCGGGGCCTGTGGCACGCTGCGTTCCGCCGCACGCTCGCTCGCTTGGGTGTCCTCGCCTGCGGCGTCCGTCTCCTCGCGGCTCGGCGCGGGCTCGCCGGGCGCGTCGACCGCGGGGTCCCGGAGCGGTTCGAGCGGAACCCCGCCCTCCGGCGTCAAGCGCCGGCTCGGCGCGGTGGCTTGCTCTCCCGCGCCCGGTTCGGGGGCGTCGTCCTCGGCGACCGGGGGCAGCTCCGTGGTGAGGGCCGTTCGTTCCCGGTCGCCGCTGGGCGTGTCCGCGACGATCACGTAGCCCACCGCCAGCCCGAGCACGGCGGCGAGGCCCATCCACGCCGCCACGAGCGCCCGGGAGGGCCCGTGCGCTTGATCGGCCTCGTCGTCGAACTCGGGTCCGTACGGCAGGGTCACGATGGTCCGCGCAACCGGCTCAGTTCTGCTGGACGCGGGACTGGAAGAGTGTCAGCCCCCGCAGGAGATCGACGGCGCGGGAGAGCTGGTAATCCTCCCGCAGGCGCGCGGCCTTCTGCTCGGCCTCCGAGGCATCCTCGTCTCCGCCGTTCTCCGCGGCGTCGCCGCCGCCGTCCTGGCCGTTGTCGAGCGCCCCGCGAAGGTCCGCCTCGCGCCGGCGCTCGCCCTCGGCGACCGGCTGCACCTCGGCCTGACGGACCTTCATGTCCGGGTGGATGCCCTCCGCCTGGATGGAGCGCCCGGACGGCGTGTAGTAGCGCGCCGTGGTGAGCCGGATGGCGCCGTGGCCGGGCAGGGGCATGATGGTTTGCACCGAGCCCTTGCCGAAGCTGCGCGTGCCCATGAGGAGGGCGCGGCCGTGATCCTGCAGCGCACCCGCCACGATCTCCGAGGCCGAGGCCGAGCCGCCGTTGATCAGGACCACCAGGGGCGTGCCGCTGGTCATGTCGCCTGAGTCGGCGTTGTAGCGCTCGTTGTTCTCGCTGTCCCGGCCGCGTGTGGAGACGATTTCGCCGCCGTCAAGGAAGGTGTCGGACACGGAAACCGCCTGTTCCAGCAGGCCGCCCGGGTTGTTGCGCAGGTCGACGACGTAGCCCTTCATATCGCCGCCCAGCTCCTCGGAAATGCTTTCCAGCTTGCTCTCCAGGCCGGGTTGCGTCTGTTCGTTGAAGGTGGTGATGCGCACGTAGCCGACATTGCCGAAGGTTTCCGAGCGAACCGACTGGATTTCGATGATGTCGCGCGTTATCGTCACATCGAAGGGCTCTTTCTCGCCCCGCCGGACGGACAGCGTGATGTCGGTGCCCTTCTTGCCGCGCATGAGCTCCACGGCTTCCGCCAGCGTCATGCCCATCACGGGATCGCCGTCGATGGCGACGATCAGATCGCCCGCGCGAATGCCGGCCTTCGCCGCCGGCGTGTCGTCGATGGGGGAGACGACCTTGACCAGGCCGTTCTCCATCGTGACCTCGATGCCGAGCCCGCCGAACTCGCCCTCGGTCTGGACCTTCATGTCCTGAAAGTCGTCCTTGTTCAGATAGCTGGAGTGCGGGTCGAGCGAACTCAGCATGCCGCGGATGGCGGACTCCACCAGCTTCTGGTCGGGCACCTCCTCGACGTAGTTGGCGCGAACGCGCTCGAACACGTCCCCGAAGAGCTTGAGCTGGCGGTAGGTGTCGCCGTTGTCGCCGTTCTGTGTGCCGTCATCCGCGTTCTGCGCCAGCGCCACCGGGGACACGGCCAGCATCGCGGCTGCCAGCAGCGCCGCTCCTGCGTTCTTCAGCATCAGCCTCGCACCTCGTTGCCGCGCCGCGCCAGCCACGGCCCCGGGTCGATCGGCTGACCCGCGCGGCGCAATTCCACATAGAGTTCCGGCGACTGGCCGGACGGATCGCCCATGGTGCCCACCGGCTCGCCCGCGAACACCCACTGCCCGACGATGGCGTCGACCCGTCCCAACCCGGCAAGCAAAGAATGGTACCGATCGCCGTGTTGAATGATCAAGATGCGCCCGTAGGCCTTGAATGGTCCCGCATAAACGATCTTGCCGTCGAAGGGCGCGACCACCTGCGCCTCCGGCCGCGTCGCGATCATCATGCCCTTATCGCCCGTCGTCGTCCCGCTCCGCTCGACGGCCTCGCCGTAGCCCGCCACAACGGTTCCCTGCGCGGGCATGCGCAGGCTGTTCTCCTGCTCGGGAAAGGCACGGATGTCCGCCGGCTGCGACAAGCTGGCGGTGCGTGTTGCCGAGGTGCCAGAGTCCGTGCCCGCTGCGATACCGTCTCCGCTGGGGGTCTCTTGCGGCGCTGCGGCATTGTCGGCGGTCGCGGTCGGCTCGCCGGTGTCCGCATCGGCTGCAACGCGGTCCGGTGGCGCCGGTTTGCGGCCCGGCACCGGCACGTCCGTGACGCGCACGGCGGCACGCGCTTTGCGGCGACTTTCCAGCGCCTGCATCAGCTCGCGCATGTCGGCGGCTTCGCGGCCCAGCCGTTCGGCGGCGCGGCGCGCTTCGCGCGAGGCCTTGCGCGTGCGTTCCACCAGGCGCTTCTTGCGCTCCATGAGCGCCGCCAGTTCGTCGCGTTTCTCCGCCAGCTCGCCGCGCGTCGTCGCCAGGCGCGTGCGCTCCTGCTCGATGCGCTTGCGCACGGTTTCGAGCTGGTCCAGCTCCTCGCGCAGGGCGGCGGCGCGCGTCTCGATCTCGGGCACCGCGGTGTTCAGCAGCGAGGCCGCGCGCGCCACGGTGATCGGGGATTCGGGGGTGACCGCCAGCGCCACCGGCGGATGGAGGGCAATGCGTTCGAGCGCCTGCAGCGTGCCGAGCAGTTGGTCGCGCCGGCCGTCGAGCCGCTCGCGCAGCGCCGCGCGCTCCCGGCGCAGGCGTTTCAGCCGTGCTTCCGTCTTGCTCAGGCGCGTTTCCAGGTTCTGGTTCTCGCGCGCAAGCTCGACGGAGCGCTGCTTGAGCGCGCGCATTTCCTGACTCAGCGCATCGGCCTTCTCGGCCAGGTCCCGGGCGCGTTCGCGGTCCTGCTGCGCGCGCTCCTCCAGCTTCTCCAGGGTTTCGGGGGAGGCGGGCTGCTCCGCCGGCTCGTCCTGCGCTGGTGCCGGCGCCGCGAGCGTGGCCGCCAGCAGCGCCGCCATCGGCCACCGGATCGTGCGGTTCGCGAGCCGACGCGGCATCACCGGCGGACGCCCGGGATCATCCCGACGCGCCCAGCGCCGGTTCGGCGGCGGTGGGCGCGGCCGTCACCATCAGCGAGCGTCCGGTCATCGCCGCCGGTTGCGGCAGCCCCATCAGAGCGAGCAGCGTCGGCGCCACGTCGGCCAGCCGTCCGTCCGCGAGATCGGTCAACCCCGGGGGGCCGCCCATCAGCACCACCGGCACCGGGAAGGTGGTGTGCGCGGTGTGGGGCTGGCCGGTTTCGGGATCGCGCATGCGGTCCGCGTTGCCGTGGTCGGCCGTGACCAGCATGGCGCCGCCCGCCATCGCGACGGCCTCCGCGAGCCGTCCCAGGCAGGTGTCCACGGTTTCCACGGCCTGGATCGCGGCCGTCATGTCACCGGTGTGGCCGACCATGTCGCCGTTGGCGTAGTTGACCACGACGAGGTCGTGCGCGCCTTCGCCGATCGCCGCCGTCAGGCGGTCGGTGACCTCGACCGCCGACATCTCGGGCTTGTCGTCGTAGGTCGGGACGTTGGGCGAGGGCACGAGAACCCGCTCCTCCCCGGCGAAGGGCGTCTCGCGGCCGCCGTTGAAGAAGAAGGTGACGTGGGCGTACTTCTCCGTCTCCGCCACGCGCACCTGGCGCAGGCCGTGCTCGGCGACGACCTCGCCGAGCGTGGCGTCGGGCTGCTGCGGCGGAAAGATGGCCGGCAAGACCGGGGCCAGGTCGTCGGTGTAGGTGACCATCCCGGCCTTCGCCGCGAACGCCACGGTGCGCGCGCGATCGAAGCCGTCGAACTCCGGCTGCAGCAGCGCCCGCAGGAGCTCGCGCACCCGGTCGGCGCGGAAGTTGGCCATGATGAGGCCGTCGCCGTCCGCCATGCCGGCGTAGTCGCCGATCGCGGTGGGCGGCACGAACTCGTCGCCCAGGCCCGCGGCGTGCGCCTCGGCGACGGCGGTCTCGGCGTCCGGCGCGTGGCCGCCGCGCCCGTCCACCATGGCCTCGTAGGCGCGCCGGACGCGGTCCCATCGATGGTCGCGGTCCATGGCGTAGTAGCGCCCGCACACCGTCCCGATCGCGGCGTTCGGCGCCGCCGCGCGGAAGTCGCGCAGGTAGGCCGGCGCCGCGCGCGGCGGCGTGTCGCGGCCGTCGGTGAAGGCGTGAACCGTCACCGGGATACCGGCGGCGTGGAGAGCGTTGGCGAGCGCCGCCATGTGGTCCTGATGCGCGTGCACACCGCCGGGCGAGAGCAGGCCCATGAGGTGGGCGGTACCGCCCGTCTCGCGCAGGCGCGCGATGAGCGCGCGCAACGCCTCGGCCTGGGCGAGCGTGCCCGCGGCGACAGCGGCGTCGATGCGCGGGAGTTCCTGCAGCACGACGCGGCCCGCGCCCAGGTTCATGTGGCCGACCTCGGAGTTGCCCATCTGTCCGGCGGGCAGGCCCACGTCCGTGCCGTGGGTGGTCAGCGTGGCGTGCGGGTTGTGCTGCCACAGCCGGTCCATGACCGGCGTTTCGGCCTGCGCCACCGCGTTGTTGCTGGCCTCGGGATTCAGGGCCCAGCCGTCGAGGATGCAGAGAACGACGGGGCGGGGCCGGTTGTCTGGCGGCGTGGTCATGGGATCAGCCGGACGCGCTCATCGATGGTACGGATGGCCGCTCAGGATCGCCGCGGCCCGGTAAAGCTGTTCGGCGAGCATAACGCGGGCGAGCAGGTGGGGCCATGTCAGCGCGCCGAAGGCAAGCCGCAGATCGGCGCGCGCGATGATCTCGTCGCCGAGGCCCTCGGCGCCGCCGATGACGAAGGCGGGATCGGTGCCGGTGTCCTGCCAGGCGCGCAGGTGCTCAGCGAACTCTGGGCTGGTGAGCTCGCGCCCACCGGGCTCGAGCGCGATCAGCGCGGAATCGCGCGGCACGGCGTCCAGCAACAGCGCGCCCTCGCGCTGGCGCAGCTGCTCCGGGCCCAGCTTGCGGCGCTCGACCACCTCCTTCTCGCGCACGGTCCAGGGGAGCCGGGCGAGATAGGCATCGAGCAGCTCGCGTTCGGGCCCGCGTTTCAGGCGGCCGACGGCGGCCAGCGTGACGCGCATGCCGCACCCTGTCCGCCGGGCTGGCGTTCAGTGGGACGCGCGTTCGCCGTCGCCCACGACGGCTTCGCCCCACATCTTCTCCAGGTTGTAGAAGTCCCGCACCTCGGGCTGGAAGATGTGGACGATCACGTCGCCGCTGTCGATCAGGACCCAGTCCGCCTGGGTCATGCCCTCGGGGCGGATGGTGCCGTGGCCGGCGTCCTTCAAGCGGTCGCACAGGTGCGTTGCCATGGCACTGACCTGACGCCCGGAGCGGCCGCTCGCCACCACCATGTGGTCGGCCATGGCGGTCTTGCCGGACAGGTCGATGACGACGATGTCCTGACCCTTGTCGTCTTCCAGCGACCGGGTCACGAGGTCCAGCAAGGGATCTTCCATTGCCGGACGGGTGCCGGCGTCCGTGGCCGGCTCGATGCGCTGAACGTCGTGTATGGCTCCTGCCTCCTCGTTGCCGGTCAGGGTCCGTCACCGTCGCGGCGCACACACGGCCGCCGGCCGGTCAACACCCAACGGCCGGCCGATCCGGCCGGTGTTGTCAGGAAGGTGAAGGTGTGCACCGTCGCGACCATGAGCGGACGGTTTGACCCTCTCGTTGCCGGGCCCGAATCGCCGTTGCCGACCGCGGGTCCCGCGGTTCGTGCAGGAACACCCACGCCGGCGGCGGCGTTATGGCCAAGCGGGCTGCCTTGCGCTCGGGCAAGCGGGCCCGCCGGAACCGGTGCGCCGCTTTCCCGGACTGCACAGCGAAAAAATAATTCGGACGATTGAACACGGCAACAGGCACACGCTCGAAAATGCGGTGCCAGTGCGCCCAGCGGTGGATCTGGAGGAGATTGTCCGCGCCCATGAGCCAGACGAAGTGCATGCCCGGCATGCGCCGTGTCACGGCGTTCAGCGTGTCCAGGGTGTAAAGGGTACCGAGCGCCTGTTCCAGCGTGGTTACCCGGATGTGCGGAGCGTCGCCGACGACGCGCCGGGCGCTCGCCACCCGCTCGGGCTGCGGCGCCATGCCGGCCCTGGGCTTGAGCGGGTTCTGCGGCGAGACCAGCCACCACACCGCATCGAGATCCAGGCGCCGCAGGGCCTCCTCGGAAATCGTGCGGTGCCCGCCGTGGGCCGGGTTGAAGGAGCCGCCGAGCAGCCCGATGCGTTGGCCGGGCGCCGGGAGCGCGCCGCCCAGGGCCGCCCCAAGGCGGCGCGGGGTCGGCGGCGGCCGGCGCAAGCTCGGGGGACCGGCGGCCGCCCAGGCGCTGCGCGCCGACGACACGGGTGGTCGCGAAGGGGCGCATGACGATCGGCGGGGTGCGGACACCGGCGTCTCCTGGGCGCGGATAGCAACGCGCGAACGCATGCCGGGGGTGGCCGGGCGTGTCAAACCGGTACAGCAGCCTGGCCGCTCAGCCCTGGGGGGCGTCCACGAGCGCGCCGTCCTCGCGCACCACGCGGTTCCGGCCGCCGCCCTTGGCCTCGTAGAGCGCGGCATCGACCCGGCGAATCAGGTGCTCCAGCGGCTCGCCGTAGCGGTACGCCGCCACCCCGGCGGATAGCGTGATGCGGCCGTAGCGCCGTTGCGTCGTGCGGTTCGTGAGCTGGTGGCCGGCCAGACGCGCGCGGATGCCGTCGGCCAGCTTCGCGCCGTCCGCCAGGTGTGTTTCCGGCAGGATGAGCGCGAACTCCTCGCCGCCGAAGCGCGCGGCCGTGTCGCGGCCCTTGATCTGTTCCCGAAGGTGGCGCGCGACCAGTTTCAGCACCTCGTCCCCGATATCGTGGCCGTACTGGTCGTTGAACTGCTTGAAGTGGTCGATGTCGGCGAGGGCAATCGTCAGACCGGTGCCCGCTTCCATCGCGGCGGCGGCCTGCTCGCGCAACCGCTCATCGAAAAGCTTGCGATTGGCGATTCCGGTCAAGCCGTCGGTCAGGGCGTCGCGGCGCGTGGCCTCCAGGTCGGTGCGCAGATCCTCGACCTCGCGCGAGGATTGGTGGAGCTGCTGTTCCAGTTCCTGGTTGCGGTGGAGAAGCCCACGGGTCTCCCGCAGGATCTCGCGCACGGTGTCCTGGATGTGCGCCAGGCTGCTCTCGCCGGAGAGGCTGCCGGAGAGGCTGGCGATGCGCTGGCCGGAGGCGTCGGTCTCGCGCCCGCCGCTGTCGAGTGCGGACATCACGCGCGAGATCGCCGCTTCCAGACGCTCGCTGGTGTCGGCCAGGCGGGGGAGGCCGTCCTCGGTGTCGAAGAAACGCTGGTGGATCTCGGCGTTGCGCTCGTCGGTAAAGGAATCGCGGTTGGAGACCAGGACGTCCAGCGCGCGCGTCAGGTCCGGTTGCGTGCCCGCGCAGTGGGTGTACCAAACGCGGTAGTTCTCCGGCGTCGCCGGGATGTCGAGCGCCCGCATCCGGGCAAGCGCATCCGCGGCGATCGCGTGACTGTCGCTGTGGGGATCGTCGCTGACCATGGCACGCCCCGCGCCGACGGCGGCGGCGCGCCGCGGCACCGCCACCATCCACCCGACGATAACCCGCGGCAGGGTTCACAAATCGTTACCGCCAGCGTGATACGCGACCAATTTGCGCCTCAATACACCTCGGGCGTTCATCCTCGCCGCGTCAGGGACGGGTCTGGCCGGTGCCGCGAACGACGGACTTGTAGCTCGTCAGCTCGACCGCGCCGATGGGCCCGCGCGGCACGGTGCGGTCGGTGGCGATGCCGATCTCGGCGCCCATGCCGAATTCGCCACCGTCGGCGAACTGCGTGGACGCGTTGACCATGACGATGGCCGCGTCGACGCGCTGGCAGAAGGTATCGGCCGCCGACTCGTCGCCGGTCAGGATGGCCTCGGTGTGGCCGGAGCCGTGCGCGTTCACGTGGGCCACGGCCGCGTCGAGCGAGTCGACCGCCTTCAGACTGACGATGGGCGCCAGATACTCCGTGTCCCAATCGGCCTCGATGGCCGCGGCCACGCGGCTGTCGGCGGCCTGGATCGTGGCGTCGCCGCGCAGCTCGCAGCCGGCCGCCGCGAGGTCGTCCAGGATGCCGGGCAGGTGGCTTTCGAGGGCGTCGCGGTCGATCAGCACGGTTTCCGTGGCGCCGCAGATGCCGGGCCGGCGCATCTTGGCGTTGTGAATGACGCTGCGCGCCATGCCCGGATCCGCCGAGGCCTGGACGTAGCTGTGGTTCACCCCCTCCAGGTGGGCGAGCACGGGCATGCGGCTCTCCGCCTTCACGCGCTCCACCAGCCCGCGCCCGCCGCGCGGCACGATGAGGTCCACGTGGCTGTCCATCGTCAGCAGGATGCCCACGGCCTCGCGGTCCGTGGTGGGCACGCGCTGCACCGCGGCTTCCGGCAAGCCGGCGGCGGCCAGCCCCTCGTGCAGACAGTCCAGGATGGCGCCGGCCGAGTGGTAGCTCTCCGAGCCGCCGCGCAGCACGGCGGCGTTGCCGGCCTTGATGCACAGGCCGGCGGCGTCGGCGGTGACGTTGGGGCGGCTCTCGTAGATGATGCCAATGACGCCGATGGGCGTGCTCACGCGCGCGATCTCCAGGCCGCTCGGCACCCGCCACTGCGCCAGCGTCGCGCCCACCGGGTCGGGCAGGGCGGCGATGGTTTCCAGGCCGCTCGCCATGGCCTCGATGCGCTTGTCGGTCAGTTCCAGGCGGTCGAGCTGCGCCTCGCTCAGCCCGCGCGCGCGGCCCGTCTCCAGGTCATGCCGGTTGGCGGCCGTGAGCGCGTCGGTGTTCTGCCGCAGGGACTCGGCGGCCCGCAGCAGCGCCGTCTCCTTGGCCTGCGCGCTCGCCGTGGCGAGCCCGCGCCCGGCGGCGACGGCGGCGTCACCGAGCGCGTGCATCTGCGTTTGGAGGTCCGCCTGTGCGGCCTGCTCGGCAGCGTTGCCCGTCATCGTTCCCCGTTCTCCGCTGTGTCCTCGGCTGTCGTCAGCGCCAGGTCGTCCCGGTGGATGAGTTCCTCGCGCCCGCGGTAGCCCAGGATGTCCGCGATCTGGGCGGACTTGCGCCCCTTGATGCGCTGGGCGGCCTCGGCCGAATAGGCGGCCAGCCCGCGGGCCAGCTCGCGTCCGCGCCGGTCTTGTACCACGACGGCGTCGCCGCGCTCGAACCCGCCGTCCACGGCCACGACGCCCGCGGGCAGCAGCGAGGTGCCACGGCGCAGCGCGCGCTGGGCGCCGTCGTCCACGGTGATCGTCCCCGCCGGGCTGAGCGAGCCGGCGATCCAGCGCTTGCGCGCGGCGCGCGGCTCCTCGGGCGCGACGAACCAGGTGCAGCGCCCGGTCTCGCGCATGCGCGTCAAGGGATGGTCCACGTGCCCCTGCGCGATCGCCATGTGGCAGCCGGCACTGAGCGCCACGCGCGCGGCGGCGAGCTTGGTCACCATGCCGCCCGTCGAATAGCCGCGCGGGGCGGCGCCGGCCATGCGCTCGACCCGGGAGGTGATGGCATCGACGCGCGGGACGAACGCGGCATCGGGATCGCGGCGCGGGTCGCCGGCGTAGAGCCCGTCCACGTCCGACAGCAGCACCAGCGCCTCGGCGTCGATCATGGCAGCGACGCGCGCGCCCAGGCGGTCGTTGTCGCCGAAGCGGATCTCGTTGGTCGCCAGGGTGTCGTTTTCGTTGATCACCGGCACCGCGCCCAGGGACAGCAGCGTGCCCACGGTGCTGCGCGCGTTCAGGTGGCGGCGGCGTTCCTCGGTGTCGTCCAGGGTGAGCAGGATCTGCGCCGCCGAGAGGTCGTGGCGCGCCAGCGACTCCTGGTAGGCGTGGGCGAGGCGGATCTGCCCCGTGGCGGCGGCGGCCTGCTTTTCCTCCAGGCGGATGCTGTCGCGCGTCAGCCCGAGCTGGCGCCGGCCGGCCGAGATGGCGCCCGAGGAGACCACCGCCACCTCGACGCCCCGCGCCCGCAGCTCGGCGATGTCGTCCACCAGCGCGTCCAGCCATGCCCGGTTGAGCGCGCCCGTTTCCGCATCGACGAGCAGGTTGGAGCCGATCTTGACGACCACGCGCCGCTGCGCCGCGAGGTCCGGGCGGTCGGCGGCATGCGCCTGGGAGTCGCTCACGCCCGCCACTCCGTGTGCTCGGCTTGGGGCCGGTTCGCTTCCACGCTGTGCCAGACCGCCGTCAGCAGGGTGTCCATGCCGTCGCCGGAGACGGCGGAGACTCGGTAGACGGGACCGGAACACGCCGCTTCCAGGGCCCCGGCCTGCTCTTCGACCAGCCCTTCGGGCAGCGAATCGATCTTGGACAGCGCCACCAGCTCCGCGATGGTCGAAAGCGGCGGCCCTTCGGCGTCCAGTTCGCGGCGGACTTGCTGGTAGGCGCCCACGACGTCGTCCTGGGTGGAGTCCACGAGGTGGACGAGCACGGCGCAGCGCTCGACGTGGCCCAGGAAGCGGTCGCCCATGCCGCGGCCCTCGTGCGCGCCCTCGATCAGCCCCGGCACGTCGGCCAGCACAAGCTGTTCGTTGTCGCGGTGGACCACGCCCAGGTGCGGATGGACCGTCGTGAAGGGATAATCCGCCACCTTGGGCCGGGCGCGCGAGGCCGTGGAAAGGAAGGTGGACTTGCCGGCATTTGGCAGGCCCACGAGCCCGGCGTCCGCGATCAGCTTGAGGCGCAGCCAGACCCAAAGCTCCTCGCCCTCGCCGCCGGGTTCGGCGTGGCGCGGCGCCTGGTTGGTGGAGGACTTGAAGCGGTTGTTGCCCCGGCCGCCCCTGCCGCCGCGCGCGATCGTGACACGCTGGCCGGGCTCGGTGAGGTCGGCGAGCAGCGTGTCTTTGTCGTTCGCCAGCACCTGTGTGCCCGGCGGCACGGGGACCACCAGCGTCCTGCCGGCGCGGCCGGCCTTGTTGCGGCCTTCGCCGTGCTGGCCGCGCGTGGCCTTGAAGTGCTGCTGGTAACGGAAGTCGATGAGGGTGTTCAGATCGTGGTCGACCTCGAACACGATGTCCGCGCCGTCGCCGCCGTCGCCGCCGTCGGGACCGCCGTACTCGACGTACTTCTCGCGCCGGAAGGAAACGCTTCCGTTCCCGCCGTCGCCGGCCTTGAGGTAGATCTTGGCCTCGTCCAGGAACTTCATGGTTCAGGACCTTCGTGGCGGGCGCGCTGCTTCCGGGGGCGACAACGAAAATAGGGGGAATGGCAGCCCATTCCCCCCGACCCTCTCGGCCGATGGCCGGGGCGGGTTATTCGCCCGGGACCACCGAGATGTAGGTGCGCCCGCCGGCCTTCTTGTGGAACTTCACCTGGCCCTCTTCGGTGGCGAAGATGGTGTAATCGCGGCCCAGGCCGACGTTCTGGCCGGGGTGCCAGCGCGTGCCGCGCTGCCGGACGATGATGTTGCCGGGCACCACGACCTCGCCGCCGAATTTCTTCACGCCGAGGCGTTTGCCGATCGTGTCGCGGCCGTTCTTGGTACTGCCGCCAGCCTTCTTGTGTGCCATCGGGGACCCTCCTTACGCCTCGTCGTCGTCCGCCTCGGCGGCAGCGCCGCCGCCGGCCGGCATGGTGCTGTCGAAGACGGTGTTGCGCTGGCGCGTGGTGCGCGCCTTGGCCTTGTTGCGCGCGTTGACGCCCGTGTTGGTGGCGACGCGCAGCTCCTGAGGGCTCTGCCGCGGCGCCGGCGCGCTGGAGTCGTGGTCCGACGCCTTGTCACCGTCCACGGCGATGTCGGTGATGCGCAGCACCGTCTGGTGCTGGCGGTGGCCGTGCGTGCGCCGGTAGCCCTGGCGGCGCTTCTTCTTGAAGACGGTGATCTTGCGTCCGCGGGTCTGTTCCAGGACCTCGGCGGTCACGCGCGCGCCCTCGACGTGGGGTGCACCCACGCGGGCACTGCCGCCGTTCGTGTCCACCATGAGGACCTGGTCCAGTTGGACCTCGCTGCCGGGTTCGGCGGCCAGCTTTTCCACGGTGATGACGTCGTTGCGCGCCACCTTGTATTGCTTGCCGCCGGTTTGAAGCACTGCGAACATGGCTGCCGCCGATCGTTCCTGATTGGGGTGTCTCTGCGGTTTCGCGCCCCGGGCGCATGCCCGGTTGTCTCGATCGTTCGCGCCCGCGCCCGGCGCCGGTCCGGGCCGCCGGAGCTGCCGTACCGCTCTCGCGGAATGGGGGCACGATCCCGGCGCGGCCGCGCCGATGGCGCCGCGAACGTGGGCGCGGACGATAGTCACCCCGGCGCGCGTGTCAAGCCTGGAGCCGGGCCGGTCGCGCGGCGTGCCGGCGCGTTCGTGGCCTGGATATCCGGATGCGCACGAGCACGCGACGTCGGGCCTCTGGCCCGTTGAACTGGCCTCCGCGAGATGCTACCTCCCACGCCACTGGCGCCGGAGGGGTGGCCGAGTGGTCGAAGGCGGCGGTCTCGAAAACCGCTGTAGGGCAACCCCCTACCGTGGGTTCGAATCCCACCCCCTCCGCCAGCTATCCGGTCTTCGCGATACATGACACCAGCGACGGTGGCTCCCGATCACGCGTGGAGTTGTCGTGACCGGCACTGCGGCCAGGTGTTCGGAGGGCTGCGCCGCGATAACCCGGCTGTTCGATGGTTACTCGATTTTCGCGGCTTCTTTGAGTGCGGCGGCGCAGGACACGGCCACGGTGCGCTGGTACTCCTCGGAGACGTTGTCCACCCAACCCGCGTCGACCACGAAGTTGTCCTGGTTCCAGCTGCTCTTTTGCAGCATCCGCTTGATCTGCTCGGGCTCTTTTTCCGCCTTGGCCACGCAAAGCGGCGTAAAGGTCTGTGCGATCGCGCCTTCGGCGCTGGCTTTTTCCATTTCAGCCGCCGTGTCGCCGGTAACCCAGCCGCCCCAGATGAAGCCGACGGCGATGGCGGCGATCGCGCCGCCGACGGCGCCGAAGAGCGCGGGCTTGACCCAGGTAAGGGACATCATCGTGAATTCTCCGCTGCGGGGTCGGATTCCCAATCAGGCTGGTGGTGTCCCGTTGGTGACCGGATGCAATCACGACGGAAACACGGAACGCTAAAAGCCCATGACAGGAACGCGGGTATAGAATGATCGCCCGCGTGGCGGAAGGCAATGGCGCAAAAGGGGTACACCGGCGCACCGGTACGCGCGCCGGGGCAGGGCCCAGGACCCCTCGCTACTGCCCCTCGCCCATTTGTTCGTACTGGTTCACGCGGTCGGTGACGCCGCTCTGGTTGCGGGCGCGGGCCGGGTCGCCGGACTCGGTGCCGCGTTTGGCGCGCGGGGTGACGGGCTGCGCCCCCGAAGCCTCGCCGGCCGGGATGCCGCCGGGAAGCTGTTCGTCGGCCAGGAAACCCGGCGTGTTGTCCAGCACGTTGACGGGCGCGATGCGGTCCGCGGGGGCTTCCGGGGCGGGCTCCCCGGCGGCGCTGGCCTTCTGCGTCGCGGCCGTA
>Ga0207714_1001406_pt1 | contig 15443 bp, 12 predicted proteins | sample PonA232FremontCA_2_FD_187270 | JGI IMG/M metagenome (GOLD analysis project Ga0207714, IMG submission 187270) | Marine sediment microbial community from Fremont, CA, USA - Pond A23 Sediment 2 (SPAdes) | ecosystem: Environmental > Aquatic > Marine > Unclassified | place: USA: Fremont, California... | reverse complement strand
CGCCAGCGCCCGCGGTAGGTGAAGGTGAGGATGGGGATCTCGCGGCCGTTGATCAGCTCGAAGGCGAGGCCGAGCATGTCCTCGACGTCCCCCATGGTGATCAGCAGCGGGTTGTCCTCCTCGTAGCTCGCCAGGATGCGCTCGATGAAGGCCTCGTTGCGGTGGACGCCGGCGCGCAGCTGGGGGACGTCGCCGTAGAAGCGCTCGCGCAGGGCGCTGGAGGCCCTGGGGGCCTCCTCCCGGAGCTGCTCGAAGGTCGCCTGGAAGGCCTCCTCGTGGCGGTCGTTGAGATCGTGGATGCGGCTGAACAGCCCCGAGCGCCGGTAGTTCTCGATGCGCCCGAGGATATCCCCTAGCTCCGGATCGCCGGTCAGGTCCTGGCAGGCGAGGGCGATCCCCTGGGGGGAGAGGTCGACACGGCGCAGCAGCTGCCGCGCCGCCTCGCTGCGCCGCGCCTGGCCCTCGAGGCTCTCCACGTGGAGGTCCCGGGTGGCGAGGATCAGGTCACCGAGGCGATCGATGGCGTTGAGCGTCTCCGACTCGGCCTGTTCCTCGGCCGAACCCCAGGTACGGCTATATATGATCCTGGCGACCAGGCCCATCAGGCCCGAGACGACGGTGAAGGTGATGAAGTAGAGCAGCAGCTCGGGGCCCGGCAGCCGGCCGTAGGCGACTACGTAGCCGCCGGTGAGGCCGAGGCCGGTGGCTGGCCCGGCGGTCCAGGCCAGGCTCAGGAGGGAATGGGAGACCCGGGCCTGGCGGACGGCCCGCGACCACCGCTCGATGTGCTCGGTGGACTCGCGGTCTAGCGATACCCCGCTGGAGCGCTCGGCGGTCTCAGAGGGCGTAGCGGTCCTGCGGAAGCGGTCGATCAGGCGCACTAGCGTGGTACGAAGGCCTAGGTGGTCGCGGTAATCGTCAAGCGGCGGCCCAGGCCAGGGCTGAGGGCGTCTCGCGCAGGTAGGCCGCCGGCCCGGCTGGATGGCGCCTATTATAGCCCAAGGCGGCGGCTATGCGCACAGCCGGCGGGCCGTTGACGCCGCATGCACGAGGCCGCAGAGTCGGTGAACAGGTGCTGCGCTGCCGCGGAGGCGGCCGCCAGGCCAAGGGAAGGAGAGGGGGCCGAGCATGAAGATCCTGGTCGCAGTCAAGCGGGTCGTCGACCACAACGTCCGGGTGCGCATCCGCGCCGACGGCACCGGCGTGGATACGGCCAACACCCGCATGGCCATGAACCCCTTCGACGAGACCGCCGTCGAGGAGGCCGTGCGCCTGCGGGAGGCAGGCGACGCCAGCGAGGTGGTGGCCGTTACCGTGGGGGATGCCGGCAGCGAGGAGGTGCTGCGCACGGCGCTGGCCTTCGGCGCCGACCGCGCGCTCCGGGTCGACAGCGAGGCGCCGCTCGAGCCGCTGGCGGTCAGCAAGGCCCTGGCCGCCGTGGCCGGTCGCGAGCAGCCGGACCTGGTGCTCATGGGCAAGCAGGCCATCGACGACGACAGCAACCAGGTGGGCCAGATGCTCGCCTGCCACCTCGGCTGGGGGCAGGCGACCTTCGCCTGCGACGTAGCGCTGGCCGACGGCGAGCTGCACGTGGTCCGCGAGGTGGACGGCGGCAAGCGCACCCTGGCTGTGGCGCTGCCTGCGGTGGTCACCACGGAGCTGGAGCTCAACGAGCCGCGCTACATCAAGCTGCCGAGCCTCATGAAGGCGAAGAGGCAGGCCATCGAGCGCTTAGGGCTGGCCGAGCTCGGCGTGGACGCCACCCCGCGGCTGGAGCTGCTCGGCGTCAGCGAGCCCCTGCCCCGCGAGGCCGGGGGGGAGCGGGTGGACAGCGTGGCGGCGCTCGTCGATCGGCTGAGGAATGAGGCGGGGGTGATCTGAGATGGGCGTGCTGGTCTTCGCGGAGCACGACGGCGCCGCCGTGACCGAGGCCGCCCGGCGGGCGGTGTCTGCCGCCGGCGCGCTGGGCGGGCCGGTGGACGTGGTCCTCGCCGGCGGCGACGGAGTTGAGGCGGTCGCGGCATCGCTGGCGGGGACGGGGGTCTCGCGGGCCTGGCTCTGCCAGGGGGCGCCCTACGCCGATCAGCTCGCCGAGCCGCTGGCCGGGCGCCTGGCGGCGCTGGTCCGGGCTGAGGGCTACGAGGCCGTGGTGGCGGCTACCAGCACCCAGGCCCGGGACCTGCTGCCGCGCCTGGCGGCGGAGCTGGATACGCAGATGCTCACCGATGTGACCGCCATCGAGGACGCCGAGACCTTCGTACGGGCCAACTACGCCGGCAGCGTCCTCACCCGGCTGCGCTGCCGGGAGCCGGTGAAGGTGCTCACCGTGCGCGCCACCAACTTCGCGCCGCCGCCCGGCGATGGCGCGTCGCCGGCGGTGGCGCGCTTGGAGCCGGGCCCGGACCCGGGCCTGTCCCGGCTGCTCGAGGTGCAGGCCACCGACTCCGGGCGCCCCGACCTCGGCTCAGCCCGGGTGGTGGTCGCCGGCGGCCGCGGCGTGGCGGACGCCGGGGTCGGTGAGCTGGAGGCGCTGGCCGACAAGCTCGGTGCCGCCATCGGCGCCTCGCGGGGCGCCGTGGAGGCCGGCCTGCTGCCCAGCGACGCCCAGGTGGGGCTGACCGCCAAGGTGGTCGCCCCGGATCTCTACATCGCTGCCGGGATCTCCGGGTCCATCTACCACGTCTCCGGGATGCGGGATAGCGGCGTCATCGTGGCCATCAACAAGGACCCCGAGGCGCCCATCTTCGAGGTGGCCGACTACGGCCTGGTGGCGGACCTCACCGAGGCGCTGCCGCAGCTGCGAGAGGCCTTGGAGCAGCCATGACGACCTATCGCGCACCGACGCAGGACCTGCGCTTCGTCATCGAGGAGCTGATCGGCCTGGACCGCCTGTCGGGGCTCCCAGGCCTGGAGGCGGTGACCCCGGAGCTGCTCGAGGCCGTGCTGGCGGAGGCCGGCCGGCTGGCCAGCGAGGTCTGGGCGCCGCTGAACGCCACCGGGGACCGGCAGGGCTGCCGCTTGGCGGGCGATACCGTGGCGCTGCCGGAGGGCTTCGCCGAGGCCTACCGCGCCTTCGTCGAGGGCGGCTGGAACGGCATCAACGCCCCTGCGGGCGACGGCGGGCAGGGGCTGCCCGAGCTCGTGGCCAGCGCGACCCAGGAGGTGTGGCACGGCGCCAACATGGCCTTGGCCCTGGCGCCCATGCTCTCCGCCGGGGCCACGGCGCTGCTCCGGCGCCACGGCGACGCCAGCCTGCGGGAGCGCTTCCTGGGCAGGCTGGTCAGCGGCGAGTGGACCGGGACCATGGACCTGAGCGAGCCCCAGGCCGGCTCCGACCTCGGCCCCGTGGCGTGCCGTGCCGTCCCCGACGGCGACGCCTACCGGCTCTACGGCGAGAAGATCTACATCACCTGGGGCGAGCACGAGGCCGCCGAGAACATCATCCACCTGGTCCTGGCCCGGACGCCGGAGGCGCCGGCCGGCCACCGCGGCCTCTCCCTGTTCCTGGTGCCCAAGTACCTGGTCGAGGCGGACGGCTCGCTGGGCGCGCGCAACGATGTCCACTGCACCGCCCTCGAGGACAAGCTCGGCATCCACGGCTCGCCGACCTGCACCATCACCTACGGCGAGCGCGACGGCGCCGTGGGCTACCTGGTGGGCGAGGAGCACCGCGGCCTCAGGCACATGTTCACCATGATGAACGAGGCCCGACACAAGGTCGGCATCCAGGGCGTGGGCGTGGCGGAGCGGGCCTACCAGCAGGCGGTGGCCTTCGCCCGGGAGCGGATCCAGGGCCGGCGTCCGGGCGGCGAGGCGGCGGTGCCCATCCTCCACCACCCGGATGTGCGGCGCATGCTCATGACCATGCGCGCCCAGACCGAGGCCATGCGGGCCCTGGCCCTGCTCACCGCCGCCGAGATGGACGTCGCCGAGCACAGCCCGGACGAGGCCGCGCGGGCCGGGGCGCAGCGGCGGGTGGAGCTGCTCACGCCGGTGGTCAAGGCGGTCGCCACCGACCAGGCGGTGGCGACCGCCTCCCTGGGCATCCAGGTCCACGGCGGCGTTGGCTACGTCGAGGATCTGGGGGTCCCGCAGCTGCTGCGCGACGTGCGCATCGCGCCCATCTACGAGGGGACCAACGGCATCCAGGCCCAGGACTTCACCCTGCGCAAGGTGCTCAAGGACGGCGGTGAGGCCTTGGAGGGGGTGCTCGCCGAGGCCGACGACGTGGCCGAGGCCCTGCGTGCCGATACGACCCTGGCGGGCCTCGGCGATAGCCTGGCGGAGGCGCTGGCCGCCTTGCGCGGCAGCACCGAGCGGCTGCTGCGTGACGGCGAGGGCGATCCGCTGGTGCCGCTGACCGCCGCCACCCCGTACCTGGCCCAGGCCGGCCTCGTCCTCGGCGGCTGGCTCATGGGCCGCGCGGCCCTGGTGGCCCGGCAGGGGGGCGAGACCGGCTCGCAGGACGCCGCGTTCTATGCCGCCAAGGTGCACACGGCGCGGTTCTACATGCGCCACGTCCTGCCCCAGGCGCACGGCTACACGCCGGCGATCCACGGCGGCAGCGACGAGCTCGAGGCGATGGATGACGGGCACTGGTAGGGGGCGCCTTGGGGAGTGACGGTGCCGAGCGCGAGGCGCTGGCCTACGACGTGGTGGTGGTCGGCGGCGGCCCGGCGGGGCTCGCCACCGCCCTGCACCTGGTGCAGCAGGGCGGCGGTGCCCCCCCTTCGGTCTGCGTGCTGGAGAAGGGGGCGGCCATCGGCGCCCACCTCCTCTCCGGGGCCGTGGTAGACCCGCTCGGCCTGGATGAGCTCCTGCCGGATTGGCGGCAGCGGGCGGCCCCGGTAGGGGTGCCTGCCGGCCCGGAGGCGTTCCGCTACCTGACCGGCCGCCGCGCCTGGACCCTCCCCACCCCGCCGCAGATGGACAGCCACGGCCACTACGTGGGCAGCCTCGGTGAGCTGGGGCAGTGGCTGGCCCAGGTGGCCGAGGCCGCCGGGGTGGAGATCTACCCCGGGTTCCCGGCCGCCGAGGTGCTCTACGACGAGCGGGGCGCCGTATGCGGGGTGGCGACCCCGGATCAGGGGCGGCAGGCGGATGGCAGCCCCGGGCCGGCGTTCGAGCCCGGCGTGGAGATCCGTGCCCGGCAGACGGTCCTCGCCGAGGGCGCCCACGGCTCGCTTACCCAGGCGGTGATCCGGCGCTTCGACCTGCGCCGCGAGGCCCAGCCGCAGACCTACGGCCTCGGCCTCAAGGAGCTCTGGGAGGTGCCCCCGGAGCGCCACGAGCCCGGCCGGGTCGAGCACACCGTAGGCTGGCCCCTGGACACGTTCACCTACGGCGGCGGCTTCCTCTACCACCTCGACGAGCGCCGCGTGGCCGTCGGCCTGGTGGTGGGCCTCGACTACGAGAATCCGTACCTGTCACCGTTCGAGGAGCTCCAGCGGCTGAAGACCCACCCCGCCATCCGGCCGCTCCTCGAGGGCGGCCGCCGGGTCGGCTACGGGGCGCGGCTCCTCCCCGAGGGCGGCTGGCAGAGCCTGCCGCGGCTGAGCTTCCCAGGCGGCGTGCTCGTCGGGGATGCCGCGGGCTTCGTCAACGTCCCCCGCATCAAGGGCATCCACACCGCCTTGAAGTCGGGCATGCTAGCTGCCGAGGCGGTGCAGGCGGCCCTCGCCGAGGGCCGTGGCGAGGCGGACGATCTGGGCCAGCGGGTCGAGCAGGGCTGGCTGCGTACGGAGCTCTACCCCGTGCGCAACATCCGGCCGGCCTTCCGCTGGGGGCTGCTGCCCGGGCTGGCCTATGCGGCGGCGGAGACCTACCTGCTCCGGGGACGGGCACCTTGGACCCTGGGCCACGAGCCCGATTGCCGGCAGCTGAGGCCGGCGGCGCGCTCCCGGCCCATCGCCTATCCCGAGCCGGACGGGCGGCTGACCTTCGACCGGCTCAGCTCGCTCCTCCTCGCGGGCACGAGCCACGAGGAGGGGCAGCCGTGCCACCTGGTCCTGCTCGATCCGGAGATCCCCACCCGGGTGAACTGGGCGGTCTACGGCGGCCCGGAGACGCGCTACTGCCCGGCCGCGGTCTACAGCTATGAGCCGGACGCGCAGGGGCGGCAGCGCCTGCGGATCGAGGCCATCAACTGCCTGCACTGCAAGGCGTGCGAGATCAAGGACCCGGCGCAGAACATCCGCTGGGAGGTCCCGCAGGGCGGCGATGGCCCCGGCTACCAGGGGATGTAGGCGCGCGAGAGCCCGGGGCAGCTGATACGCTGAGCGACGGATAGGGCCCCACCGGGCCCAGAAGCGTCCTGAGGGCACGCCTCGATGATCAACGAGCCAACCCAGCCCACCGGCGCCGAGCCCGCGGCCTACGTCGTCGGCATCGGCGGCTCGGCGGGCTCCCTGGAGGCCCTGCAGGGCCTCCTGCAGGCGATCGCCGGGCCCCTCGGCGCGGCCTTCGTCGTGGTGACGCACCACCCCTCCGACCGCTCCAGCATGCTCGCCGAGCTCCTGGCCCACGCCGGCACGATCCCCGTAGCCGAGGCCCAGGACGGCGATCTGCTCCGCCCCGACCGGGTCTACGTAGTCATGCCGAGCAGCGGCCAGGACTGGCTCGTGGAGCGGGGGGTGCTCCGCCAGCGCCGCCACGAGGATCAGGACTGGTCTGGTCCCGGGGGGGGACGGCACCCGGTGGACCTGTTCTTCCGGGCCATGGCCGAGGAGCTCGGGTCGCAGGCGGTGGGCGTCATCCTCTCCGGGACGGGGAGCGACGGCACCCTGGGGGCCCGGGCGATCAAGCGCTGCGGCGGGATGGTGATGGCCCAGGCGCCGGACTCGGCGCGATTCGACGCCATGCCGAGCAGCGCCATCCAGGACGGCCAAGTGGACTTCATCCTGGAGCCGGCGGCCATGCCGGCGAGCCTGGCGAGCTACTTGAGCGCCCGCCAGCGCCACGCCGGCACCGTGGGCGAGCCCGTGGAGGTCGGTGAGCCGGCCCTCCAGCGCATCCTCGGGCTGGTCAAGCAGCGGACCGGCCACGACCTCACCGGCTACAAGCGCAGCACCCTCCTGCGCCGGCTGCAGCGGCGCATGAACCTGCACCAGATCGAGGACCCGGAGGCCTACCTCGCCCTCCTGCAGGCGACGCCGAACGAGGTCGATCTGCTCTTCCAGGAGGTGCTGATCAGCGTCACGCAGTTCTTCCGCGACCCGGCGGCCTGGCAGGCGCTGCGGGCGGGGCCGCTGCAGGAGCTGCTGAGCCAGGTGCCAGAGGGGCGCAGCTTCCGCGCCTGGGTGGTGGGCTGCGCCACCGGCGAGGAGGCGTACACCCTGGCCATCATCCTCCACGAGTGCATCGCCGGCATGGACCGCCCGGTGCCGGTGCAGATCTTCGCCTCCGACGTGGACCGGGCGGCGCTGGAGGTGGCCCGCGCCGGGCACTACCCGGCCGGCATCCAGGAGGACGTACCGGCGGAGTACCTGTCGCGGCACTTCGTGGCCGAGGAGAGCGGCTACCGGATCCGCAAGGAGCTGCGCGACCTGATCGTCTTCGCCGAGCACAACATCCTGCACGACTCGCCCTTCACGCGGATCGACCTGATCACCTGCCGGAACCTGCTCATCTACCTGAGCAAGGACCTGCAGGACCAGGTCTTCCCGCTGCTCCAGTACAGCCTGGTCCACGGCGGCCTCCTGCTGCTCGGCCCCTCGGAGTCGGCTGACGATTCCATGGAGGAGGTGGATCAGCAGGCGCGGCTCTACCGCAGCATCGAGACGCCCAAGTTCAGCCGCCTGCCGACCCTGCCGGCGCGGGCCCGGGCCGCCGGAGCGCGGGATGTGCCGCCTGCGGAGGCCGGCGTGGGCGCTCGTGGCGCTGACCTGACGCGGACGGTGGAGCGGTTGCTCGCCAATCGCCACGCCCCGCCGAGCGTGCTGGTCAATGACCGCGGCGAGGTCGTCTACATCCACGGCAGCACCGGGCGCTACCTCGAGCCCGCGCCGGGGCCGGCGCAGAACCAGATCCTGGACATGGCCCGGCACGGGCTACGGGGCCAGCTCAGCCGTGTCCTGGCGGAGGCGAGCAATCGCGACGGGGAGCAGGTGGCTCGGCTGGCGCGCCTGCAGGACGGGGGCCGTGGCGAGGCGGTGAGGGTGGCCGCCGTGCGCTTGCGCACGCCGCAGGCCTTGCAGGGGCTGCGGCTGGTCAGCTTCCTCGGCGGGGAGCAGGGCGAGGCGCCCCAAGGGGTGGCGGCCGACGGCGAGGCGCGCAGCGTCCAGCTGGAGCACGCCCCGGATAGCGACCAGCGGCGCCTGTGGCAGGAGCTGGAGGCGGTCCACCAGGACCGGCAGATCACCGCCGAAGAGCTCCAGGCCTCCAACGAGGAGCTGCAGTCCATGAACGAGGAGCTGCAGTCCATGAACGAGGAGCTCCAGAGCAGCAACGAGGAGCTGGAGGTCGCCAAGGAGGAGGTCGAGTCGCTGAACGAGGAGCTGCGCACGGTCAACGCCGAGCTGGAGGCGAAGGTCAAGGAGCTCTCCGAGGCCAACGACGACATGAAGAACCTCCTCGACAGCACCGATATCGCCACCCTCTTCCTCGGGGAGGACCTGTCCATCCAGCGCTTCACGGCTGCCGCCCGGCGCCTGGTGGCCCTGCGCTCGTCGGATGTCGGGCGCCCCATCGGTGAGCTGGCGACGAATCTGGCGTACGACGGCCTGGTCGACGATGCCGAGGAGGTCCTGGAGAGCCTGACGCCCAAGGAGGTCGAGGTCCGGACGACCCAGGGGCACTGGTACATCCTCCGGATCATGCCGTACCGGACGACCCAGAACGTCATCCGCGGCCTGGTCTGCACCTTCCGCGACCACGAGCGGGTCAAGGGCATGGAGGAGCAGGCCGCCTACTTCCGGGATATCGTGGAGGCGGTGCCGAACCCGCTGGTGGTCCTGGACGGGGACCTGGTCGTGGTCTCCGCCAACCGGGGCTTCTATACTCTCAGTGGCCTCGATGCCGAGGATGTCGAGGGCAACGAGTTCCTGGGTCTTTGCCAGGGGGCGTGGGACGAGCCGCAGCTCCGGCAATTGCTCCAGGAGGTCCTGCCCGCCGAGCGGGCCTTCGAGGGGGTCCAGCTGACCGTTCGCCTCGGCGGCGCCGAGCGAAGGCTCAGGCTCAACGGCCGCCAGCTGCGCGGCAAGGACGGTGAGCGGGCGGGCATGATCCTGTTGGCCATGGAACCGGATGGGCCCTCCGCGGGATAGGGGCGAGCGGCTGATGAGCGACGATAGAGAGAGCCGGCAGGGGGAGCGCGAGGTCCGCCGGCTGCGCGAGCAGGCCCGGGCGCGCATGCAGGAGAGCGGCATGAGCGTGGACTTCGCGCGGCTGACCCCGGTAGACGCCCACGCCCTCCATGAGGAGCTGCTGCTGCACCAGGTGGAGCTCACCATCCAGAATGAGGAGCTGCAGGCGGCCCGGGACGAGCTGGCGGCCGCGCGAGACCGCTACCGGGACCTGTTCGAGCGTGCGCCGGTGGGGTACCTGATCCTCGACGGCGAGGGCACGATCCACGGGGCCAACGAGACGGCGGCGAACCTGCTCGGCCTCGGTCGAGGGAGCGACCTGGAGGGGCGGTCGATGGCCGATCTCGTCGCCCCCTCTTCGCAGGACCAGTGGTTCCTGCACCGGCGTGCCTGGACGCTTCAGGGAGATCGTTGGGCCATGGAGCTGGGGCTGCACTGCGAGCAGGGGCAGCCGCAGCGGCTGGTGCGCATGGAGACGTTGCCGGAGCGGGGCAGCCCCGCCGCGGAGCCCCGCTACCGCAGCGTGCTCATCGATGTCACGGAGCAGCGCCAAGCGGAGCAGGATCGTGAGCAGCTCATCGACCTGGTGGAGGAGGCACCGCGTCTCCTGGCCGGCTGGCGGGCTCCCCCGAGGCGCTAGCCGAGCCCTCGCTCCCCGATGCCGGTCCGTGGCGCCCCGGCGGCCTCGACCTGCGCCTAGGGCGGCACCTGCCGGCAGCTGGCGCTACGGGCCCGGCGACAGCGTGCTGCTATCGGCTAGCCCAGCCACCTGGCGGCCTGCCTCTGGGCCGCCGCCCGGTGCTCTTCCTTGATGTGGACCGCGACGGCGGCTATCGCGGCGGTCAACATGCCGAGGTCATCGGTATACCCCACGTAGGGGGTCAGATCCGGCACGGCGTCGAGGGGCCAGATGAGGTAGCCGAGCGCGCCGTAGATCGTCGACCTGGCCCATCCCGGGGTGTCCGGATCCTTGGCCGCGTAATAGAGGGCCAGGGCGGTCTCGAGCCCGGCCCGGCCGGTGTGCCTGAGCAGGCTGCCTACCTTCCGCCAGAAGCCGGCCTCCGAGTATCTGTCCGCGTAAGCGCGGAGCGCCCTCGCGTCGCGGTCGTGCCCGGATCTCGCCTGCATGGGTGACCCCTCCTGCACCGCATTTCCCTTCGGGACGATCTGGCGGTCTTATCTGGTAAACTGCAGATAAAGGCTATAGATCATGAGGGCCGATAGCAGGATCAATACGGCCTGGACCGCCCGTATCCCCCAGACAGGTCCTTCCCTCGCTTTCAGCCTGTTGAGGGCTACGCTGAGTGCAGGCACCAAGAGCCCTAGTATGGCCACGATCCAGCCAGGTGTGAGGAGGCTGCTCATGGGGAGATCACCTCGTCAATGGTGGGTTATATCGTGATTGCCGCCGTCACCGGGCCCATCAACTCGGCGGGTTCCGGCCCCTCGACGGCGCTCGCCGAGGGGGTGGCCTGCTGATAGGAGCCAGGGCCGCGGAGCCGGATGGCCTCGCAGTAGGCATCGACGTCCAGGCCAATCGAGGCTGCCCGATCGCTGTCCTGCGTGCCGACGGCTCCAGCGTGGCAGCCGTATGGGCCGATCATCCAGAGGCGGCCGGCTCGCAGCTTGGCGAGATCCTGGCCCGTGAGGGCGTTGACCCCGCCAGGGTCGCTATCGGGATCGATGCGCCTCGCACCTCCCTGCCGCAGCCGCGCCCGTACGCCTGGTCGGGGGCCGCGCGCCGGTGGCGCTGTCGGGGCGGCGAGCAGCGCGGGCACGGCCGGCACTGCGAGGTCGTGATCAGCGCCCACCGCCTGGCGCGGCCGCAGTGGTCCCCGCTGGCGGGCGAGGCGCCCGAATGGATGCAGCGCGGCTTCCAGCTGTACGAGGCGCTGGCCCACCTCGGGCGGACCTATGAGGCTTTCCCCACCGCTAGCTACCGGCAGCTCCAGGGCAGCGGGATCAAGGCCGAGATCGATCTCGGTACCCTCTGCGCCGGCCCCAAGGACATGCTGGATGCCTACATCGCCGCCGTGACAGTCCGTGAGTACGAGCTCGGCAGGGGATGCGCCGTCGGCGGGGGCGATGGGCTCGGCACCATCATCCTGCCCAGGCCGCTCCAGGACCCCATCGAGGCGGTGCTGGATTGGCCCGGGGATTCCGAGGGCCTTGGCTCCCTCTGACGCCCGGGAGGTGGCCAAGCAGCGCAGGCGGTGTCTGTCAACGTAGTTGTCGTCTTGAGGCTTCTCACGCCGCCTCCACCTCGGCGGCCTTCTCGTCGGACCGATCGGGGTTCAGCCACACCGATCCGATCGGCGTCCAGTCACGGGTCTTCCCGGTCCAGCGCCGCGGCCTCTGCGCCTTGGCCTGCTCATAGAGGGCCTGGCGGTTGGCCAGGATCGGGCGATCCTCGCCGCCGTGGCGCTGCTGCGGCGTGACGTAGTTGATCCGGCTGTGCCGGTGCTCGTCGAGCCGCCGGCTACGGCGGGGATCTGCCCGGTCGAAGACAATCTCCGCGGCGGACTGGGCAAGGTGCTTGCGCACGGTGTTCCGCGAGACCCCGAGCTCGCGGCTGATGGCACGGACGGATAGCCCGCCTCCCTCGTCGTACAGCACTTTGATCCGATGAATCATGACCCACTCCTTCATGGTCCCCGCCTTCCGCCGCTCGGTCAGGCGGCCGACGGTACGGTCACTCGTGGCCAGGGGCCACCCGAAGGTGGGTCAATTCTGATGGTGCGCCGGGTCACGGCGCTGCGCGCCGTGCCCGGCGCACTAAAAAAGGAGCCGGGCGGTAGGGCCGCCCGGCCTAAGCACAAGAAGGGCCGAAGCCCCCCGACCGATGTGAAGACTCATCAAGGCGACCGCTCAATCGCCACCCTCAATGTACTGATAATCATTTTCATTTGCAATAGGTCAGCCTCAAGGATCTTCGATAGCCCACCGTTACCCCTCCCTGTTGCCGCCAGGCCTGGCACGATGATCAAGGCCTGCCTGGAAACGGACCGGGGACAATTCGGCCAGGCGACTAGTGAGGAGGCGTGCTACAGCCGCACGGAGAGGCGGAGGTTGCCGTTTCGTAGCGCCTGCCCCTCTCCCCCTGCCCAGCGTGGTAGCCCTAGACTAGGCTTGTGCTATATGTCGCACGCAGACGATCAGCCCCAGCCCGAGAACGATCGGGCCGGCCCCCAGCCCGTCGAGGTGCAGGGCGCCGCGCCCGTCACCCTGCGGAATTCATCAAAGGGCCGACGCTGCCCCGCTGAGTCCTTGCTCGACCAAGGCTGCTGAGCAGAGGCTGGCCAGCCCGGGCCTGGCCGAGCCCCTGAGAGGCTCGCCAGGGCCTGCGCTCTCCTTTATGCCAGTACGACGTGATCTTGCACCGGGGGGTTGCCGGATGTGCCCGAGAGTTGGTTCAGGGCTTCCAGCTGGGAGCCTGGCGCAGGTCCCTGAAGGGCTGCGCCTCTTCAGGGATCGCTGATCCCTCGGCGATCTCATAGAGTTCTGGCACCGTCTGACTGCATTGGCTGCACCCCCCGCCACACACCGTGCCCGAGGGCAGTCGGTGCACCCGGCCTTTGCGTTCCAGGGTGGCTAGCATGGCCCGCAGGGCCTCCGGCTCGGCATGGAATCGATGCTGTAGGTCCAGCAGGGAGACCCGTCGGTGCGTCCTGATGTAGTCCAAGATCTGAGAGAGGATCATGCGGGTTCACCTCCCGCCAAGGGGGGCGCCTGGGCGCCAACGCGCCGGGTCTGACGGTTGCCCCACCAGCGCAGGATGAGGATGAGGACCCCAAAGGCCCCCAGCAGCCCGCCGATCCATGCGGCCGAGGTGATCGGATGGCGGGCGAAGATGGCCGCCTGGTAGAAAACCGTCGCGGTGAGATAGGCCAGGCCCGTGGTCCACAGGGCCACGAAGGCTGCCCAGCGCAGGTTGGTCTCCCGGAACACGGCCGCCAGGGCGGCGGTGCAGGGGAAGTAGAGCAGGATGAACAACAGGTAGGCGAAGGCCCCCGCGTTGCCGTCAAAGCGCTCCGCCATGGCACCGAAGGTGCCAGCGGTAACCCCCTGTTCCGCAGCGGCGCTCTCGGTGTCGCCCACCTCGCCCACGCTCAAGCCCAGAGGATCCCCCCAGGTGCCCATGACATCCTTCAGGTTGGCGGGGATGGTGGCAAAGGCCTCACCCAGCCTATCCTGGAGGCTGAAGGCGGATTCATCGGCGATGTTCAGTCCGGCCTCCTGGGCGTCCTGCGCGGCCAGACCGGTATAGAGAGAGTCCAGGGTCCCCACCACAGCCTCCTTGGCCAGCACCCCGGTGAAGATGCCCACGGCGGCCGGCCAGTTCTCCTTGTCCAGCCCCATGGGGCCGAAGGCCGGGGCGATGACCCTGCCCACCTCACTGAGTACCGACTGGTCGGTATTTTCGTGACCGAATTCCCCGTCAGTGCCCAGGGCGTTGAGGAAGTTGAGCACCAGCACCATGGGCACGATGATCATGCCCGCGCGCACGATGAACCCCCGGGTGCGTTCCCAGGTCCGTATGACTACCCCCTTGAGGCTGGGCAGGTGGTAAGGGGGCAGTTCCATGACAAAGGGCATGTTCTGGCCCTGCAGCAGGGTCTTCTTCATGATCAGCCCGGTGAGCACCGCCGCGGCGATGCCGATGAGGTAGAGCCCGAAGACCATGTTCTGTCCCGCCACTGGAAAGAAGGCGGCAGCGAACAGTGCATAGACCGGCAGTCGCGCACCACAGGACATGAATGGGGCCATGAGGATGGTCATGAGCCGGTCCCGGGGCTGCTCCAGGGTGCGGGTGGCCATGATGGCCGGGACGTTGCACCCAAAGCCCACGATTAGCGGCACGAAGGACTTGCCCGGCAGACCCACGGCCCGCATGGCCCGGTCCATGACAAAGGCGGCCCGTGCCATGTAGCCCGAGTCCTCGAGAAACGAGAGAAAGAGATACAGCGAGGCGATTACCGGGATGAAGGTGGCCACCACCTGGATTCCCCCGCCGATGCCGTCGGCCAGGACCACGGTGAGCCAATCGGGCGAGCCTACGCCGTCCAGCAGGGTGCCCGCTCCGTCCACTAGCAGGGCGCCGGTGAACAGGTCGAAGAAGTCGATGAAGGCGCCGCCGATGTTGATGGTGAACATGAACATCAGGTACATGGCGCCCAGGAAGATAGGGATACCCAGAGCCCGATTGAGCAGGACCCGGTCGATGCGGTCCGAGAGGCTGCGGGTGGCCTTCCCCCTGCGCTTAACCGACTCGTCGCTCACCTTGTGGGCAAAGCTGTAGCGGCCGTCGGCCAGGAGGATGTCCACGTCTTCCTCCTGGCCCTCCCTTAGGCGCTCCAGTTGGTCCGGGCTGACGGCGTCACTGGCCAGGTCCAAGGCTAGGTCGTCCCCCTCCAGGGCCCGGGAGGCGAGCCAGCGGGTGTCGGCGCCGGCGCGTTTCGCCGCGGGTTCCAGATCCGGAAGCAGCTCGTCGATGGCCTGTGCCAGAGCCGAATCATAGGGGATGCGGATGTCGGAGACGGGACGGCTGCGTGCCGCCGAGGCCAGGGCCTGTTTTAGGTCGTCGATGCCCTCTCGTTTCGAGGCCACCAAAGGGATCACCGGGCAGCCCAGGCGCTTGGACAGTCGGTCCACGTCGATGTCCATGCCTGCGTCTTGGGCCCCGTCCATCATGTTCAGGGCTACCACCACAGGACGCCGCATCTCCAGCAAATGGGTGGTGAGGTAGAGGTTGCGCTCCAGGTTGGAGGCATCCAGGATGTTGACGATCAGGTCCGCCTCGCCGCCGTGAACGTAGTCCCGGGCGATCTGCTCGTCCAGGGAGACGTCCGCACTGGTGACGTCCAGGCCATAGATGCCCGGCAGGTCGACGATCTCGTAGTCGGCCCCCTCGAAGCGGTAATGGCCGATCTTGTACTCCACGGTGACCCCGGGCCAGTTGCCTACCTGCTGTTTGGCGCCGGTCAGGGCATTAAAGAGCGTGGTCTTGCCGCAGTTGGGGTTCCCCACCACTCCGATGACGAATTTCTCGGACATCAGCGTTTCTCCACGTGCAGGGTGTCGGCCTCGTCGCGCCGCAGGCTGAGTTTGAACCCGCGGACCCGGATCTCCACGGGGTCGCTC
>Ga0207714_1001405_pt1 | contig 15443 bp, 10 predicted proteins | sample PonA232FremontCA_2_FD_187270 | JGI IMG/M metagenome (GOLD analysis project Ga0207714, IMG submission 187270) | Marine sediment microbial community from Fremont, CA, USA - Pond A23 Sediment 2 (SPAdes) | ecosystem: Environmental > Aquatic > Marine > Unclassified | place: USA: Fremont, California... | reverse complement strand
CGAGACGGTTCAGAAGATGGAAACCGGCCGCCACGCCGCGCCGCTGCCCGACCTCTTCCACCTCGCGGCCGTGTTCGGGATCACCATCGCCGACCTGCTGGACATCGCCGACCAACCCGCCCGCGACACCCACCACCGCCGCGCCCTGCGCGACCACATCAAAACCCTGCGCCACGAAGACCCACAAACCATCCGGCGGCTCACCAAGATCGCCCGCGCCCTGCACACGCCGTAGGAGGACGCGCGGGCTGACAAACCGTCCCGCTGACGATATCCCTCTTGTCGGACGGGTAGGTTTGGTCAACCACGCCCTCGTCAACACGATTTCCGCGTTCTTCGAGGTATCGATGGCAGACTCTCAAAACACACTTCAGGAATTGGTTCGGCACCTTTCTCAGAAGCCAGGCCACGACACAGTCAAATCCGAACTTCATCGACTTCTCATTGAACACCTTCACGCGGACCCAGCGCATATACGCCACGAGGAACGCATCGAAACGCACAGCCGTGTCGATACTTTGCTTGGCAACACTGTTTTCGAAATCAAGCGTAACCTGAAAAATGAGTACGCTGATGCGAAAGATCAAATCGAACGATATTTGGAAGACCGTGAACGAAAGACCGGACAGCAATACTGCGGCATCGTGACCGACGGTGCCACCTTTGAAGCCTTTGAGTTGCGTCATGGTCACCTTGTTAGCCTCAGCCAACAGGACACGGACCCGAACGATCCGGATGCCCTCGTTACGTGGCTTGAAGGTATCCTTTCGCTGTCGCCGCAGCTCCCGGCGGATGCGCTAACCGTCCTGAACGAACTCGGTCGCCACAGCGCCGCGTACGCGCGCGCGGCCGGCATTTTGCGACAAGCCTGGGAACGCGTGGGTGCTTATCCCGACGTCAAACTCAAACGGGACCTCTGGGCGAACCATCTCCAAATCGTCTACGGGACCGACCCGAGCGACAATGACCTTTGGTTTCAACACACATTCTTGGTGATCGTTGCCAAGGCGTTTGCACATTGCCTCCTCGGCACTCGCCCGGATACCGCAGCAAACCTCCTGCAAGGAGATGAACTGGATCGTGCCGGCATACGTGGGGCCATTGAGAGCGACTTTTTTGACTGGGTGTTATCAGACTCCGACGGACGACTCTTAGTGCGTCGCATCTATGATCGCGTCGCCCGCTTCGACGTATCAGACGTAGGTACCGATGTGCTGAAAGTGCTGTACGAATCTTTGGTCGATCCACAACAACGCCACGATCTTGGAGAGTATTACACGCCAGACTGGCTCGCCAAACGAATGGTCCAACACCATATCGACGATCCGCTTACGCAAACGGTCGTCGACCCGGCGTGCGGCTCAGGTACCTTTCTTTTTCACTCGCTTAAGCATATCCAAACAACCGCCGAAAAAGCTGGCTATCCGGCTTCCGAAATAGTTGACCTATGCGTCGAACAAGTCTTTGGCGTCGATGTTCATCCCGTCGCGATCATCATCGCACGGGTAACGTATCTACTTGCTATAGGGAGGTTTACCCTAAGCAAGCGTCACGGCGAAATAACTGTACCAGTGTACCTCGGTGACGCAATGCAATGGAATGTTCGCCAATGGTTCGAACAAAGTGATATTATCATAGATGTACCACCGCCCGTCGATAGGGAGCGTGACGAACGTGACTTACTACAATTTCCTGCTGCCTTGGTTGAGGATCCGCAAAAGTTTGAGCAAGCCCTCGCAAGCCTAGTGGAGGCCAGCGATCGTACGAGACCGACACAGCAAATTCGCCGTCGAATATCCACGATTGCACGTCTCAATGAAGCAGATCTTAACACGGTCGCCACAACATATGAACGGCTTGTCACACTTAATGCAGATGGCAGGGATCACATCTGGACGTTCGTCGCTCGAAACCTCTCACGTCCCTTCTGGCTGTCCCGTCGAAAAAAGGCTGATCGTGTTATCGGCAATCCGCCCTGGCTGTCTCTGAGATATATGACGAAGGATATGAAAAAACGTGTTCGCGAGGGGATGCGAGGATACGGGATCTGGGTTGGTGGTAACCTAGCGTCGCAACAAGATCTTTCCAGTTACTTTTTCGTGCGTTCCGCACAACTCTATGTTCGTCGCGAAGGTCGTATAGGGTTTTTAATGCCCTTCGCAGCGATGACTCGGGGGCAGTACAAGAATTTTCGGACCGGTCAATTTGCGGGAGGAAACGTAGCTTTCGATCAAGCATGGGTCTTTGATGATAGAGTACATCTCCTCTTTCCTGTACCTTCGTGTGCACTTTTCGCTAAACGAACTGCGATTGCTCAGTCTACGCCGAGAAGTGTTGTTGCACACGCAGCGCTATTAACACGGCGAAATGCGTCTGAGGATGAGATCCGCCGTCGATTGCACGTCGGTGAGGAGGGTGCTCCCGATACGCCAAATTATGCTAATGCGACCCCTTATCGTAGAGCATTTCATAATGGCGCTACATTGTGGCCGCGAATGTTGTGTTTTGTGAATCGTGAGGAGACGAATTTTCTTGCTGGCGGTGGTAGAATACCGGTAATAAGCCGCAGGAGCTCGAAGGAAGAAGTACCATGGAAAAATACATCGACTCTTAGAGGATATGTGGAGAGCAAGTTTGTAAGAACAGCGTTGTTGGGCGAAAGTATTGCGCCATATAGAATAATAGGCTTCCCAGAGGCCATTATACCATATGACGGAGATATGTTGTCCTCGGATGAGGCGTTTGAAAAAGGCTATGGAGGCCTCAGTGAGTGGCTTGAGAGCGCAGAACAACTTTGGAACACCAACAAGACTAGTAACTTTTCTTTTTGTGAGCAACTAAATTATTTTTCGAAACTGGAGAAACAATTTAGTTGGAATGCACCTTACGTGGTACAAGGCGCTTCTGGGAAGAAATTAACCGCCTGTATAGTTAGGGATTCAGGTTACGTATTCGATAATTCGTTATATTGGTGCGCTACGAGAGATGAGAGAGAGGCATACTATCTTTGCTCTATACTAAATAGCGAGGTTACAAGGAAGCTGGTAGCAGATAAACAGAGTAGGGGGCAATGGGGAGCTCGACACTTCCACAAATTGGCATTTACATTGCCAATTCCCCTGTTTCACGAGAGGAACCCGGTGCATACACAGCTCGCCAACAAAGGTTCAGAAGCAGAGAAGATTGCAGCGAAAATACAGTTAAGCGGTAATACCTCGACCGAGCAAGCTAGAAAATCGATCCGAGATGAACTTAGGAGCGAAGGCGTGGCCAGGGATATTGACGAATTGGTTAGCCAGCTCCTACTTGGCGAGCGTAACGAAAATGAAAATGACCGTTAATTATATGTGTTTATCCGGAGGAGACATCGTAATATATGCTCATCGCGGTATTTCAATGTTTCGATTTATTTGACGGACACCTCAAAGGTTGATGTCCAACAAGCTCTCGTTTGCTTCGTTCGCGCGGTCGATGGTGGCGAGGTTGGCGGCGAACTGGGCGCGGGCTTCGATCTGGGTGACGGTTTCCTGCACGAAGCTGACGTTCGGGCGGTTGACGAGGCCCCGGTCGTTCGCGCTGGGGGCGTCGGGGTCGAAGCGCTGGACGGAGGCGGGGCGCACGGGTTCGGTCGAGGTGCGCACGCCGCCGGTTTCCGTGGGCGTCTGCACGGTGCGCTGCGGGCGGAAGGTGGTGCGGCCGTCGTCCGGGCGGGCGGGGCCGTCGGCGCTCTCCGCCCCCACGCTGCGCGCGTTCGCGACGTTGGCCGCCGAGGTCTGCACGCGCGTCTGCGCGGCTTGCAGGCCGCTGGTCGCGGGGCCGAGGCCGGGGATCATGGGCGTCCTCCGCGTCGTGCGTCTCGTCCGACGGTAGCAGACACGCGCGCGCTTGGGGAGGGCGCGGCGGATTGCCGCTCGCGCGGCGAATCCGCCCTACGCGGGTTGGCACCTTCCCCAAGATGGACGCAAACATCGCGTTTGGACGGCGTCCGTTGGCCTGACGGATGGGGTCAAACTGCCCGTCAGTTTGGCGGATTGCCGCTCGCGCGGCGAATCCGCCCTACGCGGCCGGCTACGCGGGTTGGCACCTTTCCCAAGACGGACGCAAACGGCGCGTTTGGCGGGCGTCCGTTGGCCTGACGGATGGGGTCAAACTGCCCGTCAGTTTGTTAGGTCAGTTCGAAGGCCTGGACCATGCGGCTGCGTTCGCGGTCATTGGGGATGTGGCCGTGGCCGGCGCGGGTGTTGTCGCGCGCGTGCCCGGGGTCACTGGTGGCGGGGATGACGCAGGTCACCGCCGGGTGGCCGATGATGTACTTGAGGAAGAACTGCGCCCAGCTTTCCATGCCCAGCTCGGAGCGCGCCCAGCCGGGCACGTCGTGGCGGCCCACGCGGTCGAACAGCCGGCCGCTTTCGAAGGGCTCGTTGATGAGCGTGGCGACGCCGTTGTCCGCCGCGGCCGGCAGCAGCTCGTTTTCCGCCTGACGCGCGCCGATGTTGAAGTTGACCTGCACGAAGTCGATGGGTTCCTCGCGGACGATGCGCGTCAGCTCGTCGTGCGCGGAGACCCGGTAGTGCGTCACGCCGATGTAGCGCACGCGCCCTTCCTCGCGCCAGCGCTTGAGCGTGGTCAGGTGCGTTTGCAGGTCGCGCAGGTTGTGGACCTGGTTGAGGTCCAGCCGCTCGACGCCCAGGCGCGCTTCGGATTGCTGCATCTGCTCGATGCCGGCGTCTTCGCCGTCGGTCCACACCTTGGTGGCCATGAAGAGGTCGTCCGTGAGGCCGAGATCCGCCGCCAGCCGGCCGACGACGGTTTCGGCGCTTCCGTACATCGGGGAGGTGTCCACGAGCCGGCCGCCCTCGGCGTGGAACGCCTCCAGCACGCCGCGCTGCGGGCCGAGGTCGCCGTCGGGCGGGACGTTGAAGGTGCGCGCGGTGCCCAGGCCGATGACGGGGACCTCCGCCGCGCGGCCGGGCAGGCGGCGCATGATCATGCCGCTGGCCGCGCCGGTGCGGCGGACGCCCGGCACGGCGGCGGCGAGGGCGAGGGCGCCCGCGCCCTGGAGCACGCGGCGGCGGGTCGGGGTGACACGGGTCATGGCGCGGCCCTTTCCGGTTCGTGAACGTGCAAAGCGATGGTCGGGCGCACCGGGATGGGTGTCAAAACGTGCGTGCGTGGGGGCGATGGCGCGCCTTGAGCAGGAATTGACGTTCGATGCTGTAGCGCCTTGCTCCTTCCCCAAGACAGTCCCGCTACCTCGCTTGGCGGGCGTCCACCGGACTGACGGGTGCGATAAACCTCGCTAGAGGTTTTCGTGTTCCGCGTAGATGTGGCCGGTTTCGGCGTCCACTTCGGTGAGGCGCACGTGGTAGCCCCAGAGCCACGAGAGGTGGCGCAGCGTGCGGCGGGTTTCCAGCGCGTCGAGCAGGCGGCCGTCGCGCACGGTGTGCTGGAGCGTGAGCGTGCGGTCGCCGTGGATGTCGGCGCCCACGACCTCGATGCGGGGTTCGGTGTTGGCGGGGTCGTAGAGGTTGGCGAGCCCCTGGCGCACGCGGCGGTAGCCGCGCTCGTCGTGGATGGCTTCGACGACGATGTCCGGGTCTTCGGTGTCGTCGTCCAGGCGGAACATGGCGAAGTCGCGCATGACCCGGGGCGAGAGGTACTGCCGGATGAAGCTTTCGTCGCGGTAGTTGGCCCAGGCCTCGCACAGCGTTGCCACGGGCTTGTCGTTGCCGGCGATTCCGGGGAACCAGGCGCGGTCTTCCTCGGTGGGCTCGGTGCAGATGCGCTCGATGTCGCGCGTCATGGCGAAGCCAAGGGCGTAGGGGTTGATGCCGGAATAGCGCCGGTCGTCGTAGGCGGGCTGGGTGACGACGTTGGCGTGCAGGTGCAGGAACTCCATGAAGGCGCTGTCGGAGATGAGGCCGCGCTCGTGCAGCATCGTCATGATGGTGTAGTGGCACCAGCAGGCGCAGCCCTCGTTCATCATCTTGGTCTGTTTCTGGGGCTCGAAGTAGGTGGCGATGTTGCGCACGATGCGCAGCAGCTCGCGCTGCCATTCGCGCAGGCGCGGGGCGTTCTTTTCCAGGAAGTAGAGCAGGTTTTCCTCGGGCAGGCCCATCGCGCGGGCTTCGGCCTGGCGTTCCAGTTCCTCGGGATCGCCGGCGACGAGGTCGCGCTTCACGGGCACGGTGCGCAGCCAGAGGTCCTCTTCACCTTCCAGGTTGCGGCGGTTCATCTCGGAGACGCGCTCCTGCTCGGCGCGCGCGTCCATGCGCCGGCCGCGGCCGGTGGAGCGGTCGACGCCCTGGCCCTGGAGCGCGTGTGCGGCGTCGATGGTGCGCTCGACGGCCTCGATGCCGTATTTTTCCTCGCAGGCGGCGATGTAGCTCTTGGCGAAGGAGAGGTAGTCGAGAATGGCTTCGGGGTCGGTCCATTCCTGGAAGAGGCGGTTGTTCTTGAAGAAGTGATTGTGGCCGACGGCCGCGTGCGCCATGACGGTGGCCTGCATCGTCATGGTGTTTTCTTCCATGATGTAGCACAGGCTGGGGTCGGCGTTGATGACGATTTCCAGCGCCAGCCCGGAAAAGCCGCGGCGGTACATGGTTTCGTGCTGGACGAAGCGTTTGCCGAAGGCCCAGTGGCGGTACATCGTCGGCATGCCGACGGATGCGTAGGCGTCCAGCATCTGCTCGGCGTTGATGACCTCCAGCCGCGTGGGGTAGAGGCTGAGCCCCAGGTCCTCGGTGCCGACCTTCTCGATGGCGTCGAAGGTGCGGCGGACGGTGGGAAAGTCCCACTCCGGCCCGTCGAACAGCAGGCCGTCGGCGTCGGCGGCCGGTTCCCCGGTGCCGCGCGTGGCACCGCTGGCGCGCGTGTCGGGCGTGGGAAAGGGGTTCGTCACGACGCGGTTTCCTCCTGACTGAACAGGCCGCGGAAGACGGGGTAGATGTCGCCGGCATCGGCCACGCGGCGCATTTGCAGGCGCGGGTCGAGTTCGGCGACCTGGGCGTAGCCCTGCCACAGGTCGCTGGGCCCGCCGGTGCGGAAACCGGGGCGTGTGTCCGCGTCGCCGCCCACCTCGATGTAGGCCATGTACTGCGTGACGGGCAGCACGCGTTCGCTGAGCATCTTGGTGCACACGGGCACGTCGGCGGGGACGTCGTCGCCGTCCGAGGCCTGAGCGACGTAGACGTTCCAGGCGTCCAGCGGGTAGCGGTCGTCGACCACGCGCAGCATTTCGCGCAGCGCGGAGGAGACGATCGTGCCGCCGGTCTGGCGGCCGTGGAAGAAGGTTTCCTCGTCCACCTCGCTGGCCTGGTTGGTGTGGCGGATGAAGACGACATCCACCTTGTCGTAGCGCCGCTCCAGGAAGAGGTGGAGAAGCATGAAGAAGCGCTTGGCGAGGTCCTTCTTGGTTTCGTCCATCGAGGCCGAGACGTCCATGAGGCAGAACATCACCGCCTGAGCGATGGGCTGGGGAACGCGCTCGTAGCGGTTGAAGCGCAGATCCGTGGGGTCGATGTAGGGCACGCGCCCGCGCTTTTCCCTGGCCCGGCGCAGGGTTTCCTCCAGCTCGGCGATGCGCTTGTCCGCCGGCTGGCCGTCGGCGGGCGCGATCTCGCCGCTCTTCAGGCGCTCCAGCTCGCGTTCCATCTGCTCGATGACGGCCTGATTGGGCCGGCCCAGCGCCTTGCGGCGGACCAGGGAGCGCCGCAGGGTGTTGACCATGTTCAGGCGGTTGGGCGGACCGGTGGTGGCGTAGCCGGCGCGCTGAAGCTTGGGGCTGGCTTCGGCGGTGAGCTGCTGCTTGATCATGTCCGGCAGCTCCAGATCCTCGAACAGCATGTCGAGGAATTCGTCGCGGGTGAGGGTGAAGACGAAGGAGTCCTCGCCCTCGCCGTCCTCGCTGGCCTCGCCGCCGCCGCCACCGCCGCCGCCCTCGGGGCGCGGGATGCGGTCGCCCTCGCGGAACTCCCGATTGCCGGTGAGGACGCGGTCGCGGCGGCCGACCTGGGTGTCCGGCTCGAATTGCGGCTCGTGGATGCCGTCGGCGGGGATGGAGACGGTTTCCCCGGACTCGTTGTCGGTCACGCTGCGGTCGCGGATGTTGCGCTTGACGGCTTCGCGCACCTGGGAGCGCGCGCGTTGAATGAAGCGCTGGCGGTTGCCGAGGTTCTTGCCCTGGGGATTGAGGCGGCGATCGACGATACGCATGGCCTTTCCCTGACGACGCCGCGCGAAGGCGGGCGAGCCCGAAGGCTCACCCGGACTCGCGCACGCGCATGTACCACTCGACCAAGCGGCGGATCTGGCGCTCGGTGTAGCCGTGCTGCACCATGCGCTCCAGGAACGCTTGGTGTTTTTCCTCGCTTTCGCTGTCCTTCTTGGTGCCGAAGGACACCACCGGGAGCAGTTCCTCGATCTGAGCGAACATGCGCTGTTCGATGACTTCGCGGATCTTCTCGTAGGAGGTCCAGCGCGGGTTCCTGCCGTCGTTCTGGGCACGCTGGCGCAGGGCGAACTTGACGACCTCGTTGCGGAAGTCCTTGGGGTTGGCGATGCCCGCGGGCTTTTCCGTCTTGGCCAGCTCGCGGTCGAGGGCCTGGCGGTCCATGATCTGGCCCGTGTCGGGGTCCTTGTAGTCCTGGTTTTCCACCCAGGCGTCCGCGTAGGCGATGTAGCGGTCGAAGAGGTTCTGGCCGTAGTCGTCGTAGGATTCCAGGTACGCCTTCTGGATCTCCTTGCCGATGTACTCGGCGTAGCGCGGGGCCAGCTCCTCCTTGATAAAGGCGAGGTATTTGCGCTCGGTTTCCTCGTCGTACTGCTCGCGCCGGATCGCCTGCTCCAGCACGTACATCAGGTGGACGGGGTCGGCCGCGACCTCCTCGGTGTCGAAGTTGAAGGTCTCGGACAGCACCTTGTAGGCGAAGCGGGTGGACATGCCGTCCATGCCCTCGTCCACGCCCGCGGCGTCGCGGTACTCCTGGACCGTCTTCGCGTGCGGGTCGCTGCCGCGCAGGCTCTCGCCGTCGTAGACCCGCATCTTGGCGTAGAGCGAGGAGTTCTCGTGGGGTTTAAGGCGCGTGAGCACGGAGAAGCGCGCCATCATGTCCAGTGTGCCGGGGGCGCAGGTGGCCTCGGCCAGTTCCGACTGCTGGAGCAGCTTGTCGTAGATCCTGGTTTCCTCGCTCACGCGCAGGCAGTAAGGCACGCGGATGACGCAGATGCGGTCCAGGAAGGCCTCGTTGTTGCGGTTGGCCTTGAAATTGCGCCACTCGGCCTCGTTGGAGTGGGCGAGGATGATGCCCTGGTGCGGCAGCGCGCCCAGGTTTTCCGAGCCGACGTAGTTCTTCTCCTGCGTCGCCGTGAGCAGCGGGTGCAGCATCTTCAGCGGCGCCTTGAACATCTCCACGAACTCCAGGATGCCCTGGGTCGTGAGGTTGAGCCCGCCGGAATAGGCATAGGCGTCCGGGTCTTCCTGGCTGTAGAACTCCAGCTTGCGGATGTCCGGCTTGCCGACGAGCGAGGAGATGTCCTGGTTGTTCTCGTCGCCCGGCTCGGTCTTGGCGACGGCGATCTGGCGCAGCTTCGAGGGGTGCATGCGCACCACCGAGAACTTGCCGATCTCGCCGCCGAACTCGTCCAGGCGCTTGAGCGCCCAGGCGGAGCACATCCCGGGCAGGCGCCGCCGGGGGATGCCGTAGCTGGCTTCCAGGCCGGCGCCGTCGCGCTCGGCGTCGAACAACCCGAGCGGGCTCTCGTAGATGGGGGAGATCTCGTCGCCGGCCTTGAGGACGTAGATGGGGTATTCCTCCATCAGCTCCTTGAGCCGCTCGGCCAGCGAGGACTTGCCGCCGCCCACGGGGCCGAGCAGGTAGAGGATCTGCTTGCGCTCCTCCAGGCCCTGGGCGGCGTGCTGGAAGAAGCCGACGATACGCTCGATCGTTTCTTCCATGCCGTAAAAATCGGAAAACGCGGGGTAGCGCTTGATCGTGCGATTTTGAAAAATGCGGCCCAGGCGCTCGTCGCGCGCGGTGTCGATGACTTCGGGTTCACCGATCGCGGCCAGCATGCGCTCCGCTGCGCCTGCGTACGTCACGGGATCGTCGGAACACAAATTCAAGTATTCTTCGAGACTCATTTCGTATTTTTGCCGATCGCTGTATCGGCTACGGAAGTTTTCGAAAACGTCGGACGCGCTCATGTCTCAACCTCCAGCGCGGTTACAGCGGCAGCGTCGGCCGGGCCTTTTGGTCTTCCCTCCGTTTTACTGCCTTACAATGAAGAATAACTTAATGTGTCCGGCGCAGTCCACAGATTTCGATGCCCGCGGGCTACCCGCGGAACCCGCTTTTAACGCGCCATCTGTTCTGAAAATCGCTCACGTGTTTTTAAAAAGTTTATGCCCCGGCGCTGCGCTTACAGCAGTCGTTGCGCCGCCATATCGATCCCTGTTTGTCCCCCATCACATGGCGCATGGCCGGGGCGCGTCAACGGCTTTGCGCGCCGAAGCGCCCGCCTCGCCGGGATTCGTGATCACCCTGGGGGCGTCTGCGCGCGCAGCAGATCGTCGATGTAGAACCCTTGAAAGGTCTCGATGCCGAGCCTCTGGCCCGTTTCGACGGTGCCGGCATCCTCGACGCGTGAGAGAATGGTCATCTTCCCCGCGTGCGTGGCCTGCTCGGCGGCGACGCGCAGCCGGCCGATCTCAGTGATGTCGCGCGGCGCGATGAACTTGTAGCCGGTCATGCCCAGGTTCGCGTTCTCCGCCGCGGCGACGAGCTCCGCGTTCACCCCGTCGGCGATGGCGTGGATGCGGTTGCGCTCCATGATACGGCGGATGCGCCGGTAGCGCTCGATGTTCCCCAGAATGTCGGACACGTCCATTTCCACCCAGAGCGAGGTGTTGTCCCGCTCGCGCACGCGCTCGGCGATGCGCTCGAAGGTGTCCTCTTCCATGCTGGCGATGTTGAGGTTCACCGAGATGTGGCCCTGGAGCATGCGCGACTCCGCCAGGGAGGCGAGCACGATCTCGTCCAGCTTGCGCGTCAGCTCTCGGAAGAGGTTCGGGTTCGCCATGAGATCGACCCCGGGCAGCAACCGCGAGCGCAGCTCCGCCATGGCAATGTGCAGTTCCCGGGCGACGCAGCGAATGCGGCCGTCGGTCTCGAAGCGGGCGAGGGCCTGGTAGCGGCCGTAGGTCTGAACGAAGTCGCGCGGCCCGCATTCGCGAACGTGGTTGACGACGTGGTCGATGTGATCCTGCGACAGCGGTCCCGCGGGCGCCTGCGAGGCGGCGGTCGGCTCTCCCGCGGCCGCCTGGGCAAGATTCGCCAGCTTCTGCGCGTCGCGCTTGGTGTGCAGAACGTCCGTGAACTCCGCCGGATTCAGCCCGACCTCGCTGGCCTGGCGGCCCACGGCCTCGATGACGCGCATGCGCACGCGGTACACGTGGTTGACGAAGTTCAACTCCTCCTGCGGCGGCACCAGGACGAGGAAACGATCGTTGAGATTGAACAGCCCCGCCTCGACGGCATCGGCCGTTTCGGTCAGCTGGCGCACCAGCTCCGCCCGCGCGGCGACCATGTCGGTCGCCGGCTCCAGCTCGCGCACGGAGACGGTGATGACGGAGATACCGGGCCGCCCGCCGCGCGTCGTTTTGTTGACGAAGTCGATGAACGTCTCAAGGTCCGTCGTGCGGTCGTGCCCGTCCAGGTTAGCCACCGAGAAGCCTCCCACCCCTTGGACCAAGGCCGTTCCCGCCGCCGCAAATCCAGGCGAATTCAAGGTATACGGCCATGCCGGCCAGCGCCCGTCAACCGGCTCAGCCGTTGGTGCAGTTGGTCGCGCGCCCGAGCTATCCCGGCGATAGCAAAGTCCGCGCCCTGCGATCCATCGCGGGTAACAATTCGCGCGACGATCAGGCGTCCGGCTCGGGATGGCGCGCTGCCACGCGCCGCTCAATGGCGTCCCAGATGGCCGATTCCAGCTTCACACCCTCCAGCCGGTCGACTTCCTGGAGCCCCGTGGGGGAGGTAACGTTGATCTCGGTAAGGTAGCCGCCGATCAGGTCGATGCCGGCGAAGACGAGGCCGCGCTCGACGAGCGCCGGGCCCACCGCCTCGCAGACGCGGCGGTCGTGTTCGCTCAGCGGCGCGCGCTCGGCATAGCCCCCGGCGTGGAAGTTGGCGCGCGCGTCGCCGGCCGGCGGCACGCGGTTGACCGCGCCCATGGGTTCGCCGTCGACCAGGATGATGCGCTTGTCGCCCTGCCGGATCTCGGGCATGTAGGGCTGCACCATGATGGGCTCGCGGTAGACGCGCGTGAACATCTCCACCAGGGCGTTCAGGTTCTCGTCACCGGGCTGGATGCGGAAGATGTCGGCACCGCCGTTGCCGAACAGCGGCTTGAGCACGATGTCGCGGTGCTGCTCGCGGAAGGACGCGATCTCCGCCTTGTCGGAGGTGATGAGGGTGGGCGGCATGAGCTCCGGGAAGTGCGTGACGAAGAGCTTCTCCGGCGCGTTGCGCACGGCGACGGGATCGTTCACCACCAGCGTTTCCGGGTGCACCGTTTCCAGCAGGTGCGTGGCCGTGATGTAGGCCATGTCGAAGGGCGGATCCTGGCGCATCATCACCACGTCCAGCGCCGCCAGGTCCAGGTGCGTCCAGCCCGAGTAGGTGAAGGGGCGCTCGGCGTCGCGGCTGAACGCGACCGGCCGGGCGTGGGCCTGAACGCGGCCGTCGCGCAGGGTCAGGGCGCTGGGCAGGTAGTGGTAGAGCGCGTGCCCGCGGCGCTGCGCTTCCAGCGCCAGCACGTAGCTGCTGTCCGCCTCCACGTCGATGCTTTCCAGCGGGTCCATCTGGAAGGCGACGGCCAGACTCATGCGTTCATCTCCGTGGCCCTGCCGCGTCGTCACGCGCCGGTCTGCGCGGCGTTCTCGGGCACCGCCGGGCGCGCGGGGCGCTGCTCGCCGGTCCCGCGAACGCGCACGTGGCTGACGACGCGCTCCACGCGGGACACGTTGCGGGCGTGGTCGATCACGCGCGTGAGCTCCCGCTCGTCTTGCGCGGTGCCCATCAGGTAGATCACGCCGTGCACCGTATCGATCGAATAATTCACGGCGTTGACCTTCTTGTCGAAGGTCAGCTTGGTGTTGAGCTGCGCCGTGATCCAGGCGTCGCCGGCAAACGCCCCGGCGCCGCCCGTTTCGCCCACGCGGACCTCGTTGATGACTTCCTTCACGCCCTCGGCCGTCCACGCCTTCTGAATCGCCGCGACGCGCATGTCCTCGTCCGGCACCACGCCGGAGACGAGCACGCGGCCGTTCCACACCTGCAAGGAAACCAGGCGGTACATGCGCTCGTCCGCCCGCAGCCAGGCGTCGTTGATCTGTGTGCGGATCTTGGTGTCGCTGGCCGCCTGGGCGAAGCTGCGCTCCTGCGCGCCAAGCACGCCCGCCGTCGCGGCGCCGCCAGCCGCGACCCCGGCGACGCATCCGGTTTGAAGCTGCGCCAGGCCGAGCAGCGCGGCCGTTGCCAGAATGCCCAAACGCCGTCGCACGCTACGCTCTCCGTTTGATCGTCACCCCGTTTTCCTACGCGTGAAGGCGCGCGGCAACAAGGAGCGGTGGCCTCATGGCGCCCAGAGCCGTCTGTCACCGACGGCCGGTCGTGAGAGACCCGTTCATCGCCGCGCGACGCCGACGTCGAATGATTGATTGGATTAAACGCCCTCGCGTTGAGAGGGATGGGCGGTCTGTCACCGATGGCCGGTCGTGAGAAACTCATTCATCTCCGCGCGACGCCGGTGTCGAATGATTGATGGGATTAAACGCCCTCGCGTTTATCAAAGCGCTTCGGCTTGGATGCGGGCGAGGAAGGCGCCCATGTCGTCGTCGAAGTGCGTTTTCTTGGTGCGCACGACGGTGACGTTGGCGGGAAGCTGGGCGAGCTGGGGGTTGCCGGGTTCGAAGCTGGTGAGGATGGCGGTGGGGACGTGGGTCATCGAGGGCATGGCGTCGAAGGCGCGGGCGAGTTCGCCGCCGGAGACTTCTTCGAGGGTGAGGGCGAGGATCATGGCGTCCGGCCTGGAGCGCATGGCGAGGGTGAAGCAGTCGATCCCGGTTTCCGCGCGCACGACACGGTAGCCGCAGTTCTGCAGCACGTCGCGCACCATGCGCGCGGAGGTCCGCGACGGCGTGCCCAGCAGGACTTCGACGTCGAGCACCGTGATTTCCAGGTCCTCGGCCGCCTGCTGCTTGACGGGGAGGCCGCGCAGCAGCTCGTCGGCCTCCTTCGCGGCGGGTTCGCGGCCGGTGTCGAGGATCTCGCGCATGCCGTCGGTGAAGGCCTCGACCTTGCGGGCGAGCGGCGCGTCCAGGGTTGTCTCGCCGTCGAGGAAATCCTCCAGGCGGTGGGCGATCGTGGCCACGAGCGGAAAGCCGAAGTTGCCGGCCGTACCCTTGATGGCGTGGGCGTTGCGGCGGATGTCGGTCAGCGCCGCGTCCGGCGTGCGGCTGCCGTCGACGATGCCGTCGATGGACGCCTGCACCTGGTCGAGCTGATCCGTCGCCGATTCCAGGAACTCGGTCTTGAGCTGCTGCTGAAGCGCGTCTTCCATCGGGGCTCCTCCGGGCTTTACTTACCGCCCGCGCGAACGACGCACGGGCGCCCGCTCAGCTGGTCGCTCCAACCTAGCCAACCAGGGCGTCAAATCAAGCGCCGGGCTACAACGGCTGGGCGCGGAGCAGGCGCGGGAGTTCGCCCACCATCCCCATGGCGTGGCGCATGAAGACCCGTTTCAGCGGGTCCATGCGGTCGACGGCGCTCAGGCCCAGGTCGCGGGCGAGGCGCACGGGCGGCAGGTCGTTGGCGAACAGGCGGTTGAGACCGTCCGTGGCGCCCACGAGCGTGGTGTTGTCCAGCCGCCGCCAGCGTTCGTAGCGCGTCAGCACCTCGGGGCTGCCCACGTCCAGCCCGAGCCGGCGCTGCTCGACGACGCACTCGGCGAAGGCGGCGACGTCGCGGAAGCCCATGTTGAGGCCCTGGCCCGCGATGGGGTGGATGGCGTGGGCGGAATCGCCCACCAGCGCCAGCCGCTGCGCGGTGTAGCGCGTCGCGTGCAGCGCCGATAGCGGGTAGCGAAAGCGCGGGCCGACGGGCGTAACGCGGCCGTGGGTGCCGCCGAAGCGGCGGTGCACCTGCTCGGCGAAAGCGCCGTCGGACAGCTCGACCGCGCGGTCGGCCAGATCGCGGTTTTCCGTCCACACGATCGAGGAGCGATGGTCACCGTCCGGGCCGTCGACCATGGGCAGCATCGCGAAGGGGCCGGACGGCAGGAAGTGTTCGTAGGCCACGCCGCGGTGCGCCCGCTCGTGGGTGAGCGTGGCGACGATGGCGGCCTGTTCGTAGCCCCACGAGCGCACGGGGATCTCGGCGTCG
>Ga0207714_1001403_pt1 | contig 15471 bp, 11 predicted proteins | sample PonA232FremontCA_2_FD_187270 | JGI IMG/M metagenome (GOLD analysis project Ga0207714, IMG submission 187270) | Marine sediment microbial community from Fremont, CA, USA - Pond A23 Sediment 2 (SPAdes) | ecosystem: Environmental > Aquatic > Marine > Unclassified | place: USA: Fremont, California... | reverse complement strand
CATCCTGCCGGTGGGAGCGACGCGCGTGGTCAGCGGCAAGGTGGAGATCTTCCAGGGCACGCCGCAGATGAGCCACCCCGACCACGTGGTTCCGCCGGAACAGGGCCCGCTGGTCGCCGGCGTCGAGCCCAGCTATTCCCTGACGACGGGGCTCACGCCCCGGATGCTCGCCAAGGCGATCGACGGCGCACTGCAGCGCGCGCCCGAATTGCCCGAGTGGATCGAGCCCACGTTCCTGGCCCGGCAGGAATGGCCGCGCTGGCGCGAGGCCCTGGTGGCCGCGCACCACCCGCAGTGCGAGGCGGATCTCGCCCCCACGACGGGGGCGCGCCAGCGTCTCGCCTATGACGAGCTGCTTTCCAACCAGCTCGCGCTCGCCCTGGTGCGCCGCCACCACAGCCGGCAGACAGGCCGGCCCATCCAGGGCGACGGCCACCTGCGCGCCAAAGCCGCCGCCGCCCTGCCGTTCGACCTGACGCATTCGCAAAAACAGGCGGTTACGGAGATTCTTTCGGACATGGCCGCGCCGTCGCGCATGCTCCGCCTGCTCCAGGGCGACGTGGGCAGCGGCAAGACCGTGGTCGCCTTGCTGGCCATGCTCACGGCCGTGGAGGCGGGCTGCCAGGCGGCGCTGATGGCGCCCACGGAAGTGCTGGCGCGCCAGCATTACGCCACCATCCGCCCGCTCGCCGACGCCGCCGGGATCAACGTCCTGCTGCTCACCGGGCGCGACAAGGGCCGGAACCGCCAGGCCATCCTGGAGGAGATTTCGTCCGGCCGGGCCATGCTCGCCGTGGGCACGCACGCCCTGTTCCAGGACGACGTGGCCTTCCACGACCTCGGCCTGGCAGTGATCGACGAACAGCACCGCTTCGGCGTGCACCAGCGCATGTCACTCCAGGCGAAGGGCAAGGGCGTGGACGTGTTGGTGATGACGGCCACCCCCATCCCGCGCACCCTCGTGCTCACCAGCTACGGCGACATGGACGCCTCGCGCCTGACCGAGAAGCCCGCCGGGCGCAAGCCCGTGGACACCCGCACCATGTCCATGGACCGGTTGGACCAGGTGATCGACGGCGTGGCCCGCGCCATGGACCAGGGCAGCAAGGCGTTCTGGGTCTGCCCGCTCGTCGAGGAGGACGACAGCGGCGAACTCGCCGCCGCGGAAGCGCGCTACGCTGCGCTCAAGGAACGTTTCGGCGAGCGCGTCGGCCTCGTGCATGGGCGCATGAAGAGTGCCGACAAGGACGCCGTCATGGCCGCGTTCAAGGACGGCGAGGTGGACCTGCTGGTGGCCACGACGGTGATCGAGGTGGGCGTGGACGTCCCGGCGGCGACGGTCATGGTCATCGAGCACGCCGAGCGCTTTGGCCTGGCGCAGCTCCATCAACTGCGCGGGCGCATCGGGCGCGGCACGGCCAAGGCGACGTGTCTGCTGCTCTATCAGGGGCCGCTGGGCGAGGCGGCGCGCGCCCGGCTCAACACCTTGCGCGAGACCGACGACGGCTTCCGCATCGCCGAGGAGGACCTGCGCCTGCGCGGCCACGGCGAGCTGCTGGGCACGCGCCAGAGCGGCTTTCCCGAGTTCCGCCTTGCCGATCTGGCCGTCCACGGCGATCTCCTGGCGGCGGCTCGGGACGAGGCCAAGCTCGTTCTGGACCGCGACCCCGATCTCCAGGGCCGGCGCGGACAGGCACTGCGCGTGCTGCTCTACCTGTTCGAGCAGGACACGGCCGTGCGCTACATTCGGGCGGGATAGGATTGATCGTGCGGGGTGGCGCTTCTACTCTAACGTGAATACCGTGTGCGAGCGATGGGACGTGCCGATGACAGCGAAACGCGGGCTTTTGGAGCGGCTGGCGCAGGGGCCGGTGATCTGCGCGGAAGGCTTCCTGTTCGAGCTGGAGCGCCGCGGGTACTGCTCCGCCGGTGAGTTCGTCCCCGAGGTGGCGCTGGAGAACCCGGAGGCGCTGCGCATGCTGCACCGGGATTTTCAGCGCGCCGGCTCCGACGTCGTCCAGGCGTTCACCTACAACGGTCACCGGGAGAAGATGCGCGTCATCGGCAAGGAGGACGTCCTGGAGCCGCTGAACCGCGCGGCGCTGCGGATTGCCAGGGAGGTCGCGGACGGCAATCCCTCGGGCGAGCCCGACCTGATGGCGGGCAACATCTCCAACACGAATATCTGGAATCCCGAGGATCCCACGACGCAGGACGAGGTTCGCGGGATATTCCGTGAGATGTGCGGCTGGGCCGCGGCGGAGGGTGCTGACATGCTGATCGGCGAGACCTTCTACTACCGCGGCGAGGCGTTGGCGGCGCTTGAGGCGATGAAGCGCCACGACCTGCCGGCCGTGGTGACCCTGGGCGTGATGGCCGACGGGCGCATGCTTGACGGCCCCACGCCGGCGGAGACCTGCGCCGAGCTGGAGCGCCACGGGGCGGACGTGGTAGGCCTCAACTGCTTCCGCGGGATTCCCACTTTCATGCCGCTGCTGCGCGAGGTGCGCGCGGCCTGTTCGGGGCCGATCGCGGCGCTGCCGCTGCCCTACCGAACCACGAGTGAGCACCCGACGTTCTTCAACCTGCCGGACGATGACACCTGCACCTGTCCGGCGCCGCACGGCCGGACCTTCCCGACCGCCCTCGATCCGCTGTTCATGAACCGCTACGAGGTCCGGCAGTGGGCCGAAGAAGCCAACGCGCTGGGCGTGAGCTATCTGGGTCTGTGCTGCGGCAACAACCCCATGCTCACGCGCGAGGTCGCCGAGGCCGTTGGACGCGTGACCGAGGCGTCGCGCTTTTCCGAGCGGATGCAGCACCACTTCATGTACGGCAGCCACGAACGCCTGCCCGAGCACATGAAGGCCCAGGGCGCGCGGGCGTAGGGCAAGATGCGAGCAGGTTGGGTCACCTGACCGCTGAATCTTGCCCTATCTTCAAAGGATAGCGCGCGATTCAGCGATCCATCCGGATCGCATCGCACTCGAGGTCACCGCCCGCTGGCGGCGAATCGCATGGCCTCTTCGGCGGCCCGGATAAGGGCGCGCGCCTTGTTGCAGCTTTCCTGGTACTCGGTTTCCGGATCGCTGTCCGCGACCACGCCGCCGCCCGCCTGGACGTACATCTGCCCGTCCTTCACCACGGCCGTGCGCAGCGCGATGCAGGTGTCCATGTCGCCGCCGGCGCCGAAATAGCCCACGGCGCCGGCGTAAAGGCCGCGCCGCTCGGGCTCCAGCTCGTCGATGATCTCCATCGCGCGGATCTTGGGCGCGCCCGAGACCGTGCCCGTGGGAAAGCCCGCCATGAGGGCATCCATGGCATCGAAACGGGGGTCGAGCCTGCCCACCACGTTCGAGGTGATGTGCATGACGTGGCTGTAGTTCTCGATCACCATCTGCTCGGTGACCTGGACAGTGCCGATGCGGCTCACGCGGCCGACGTCGTTGCGGCCCAGGTCGAGCAGCATCAGGTGCTCGGCGAGTTCCTTGGGATCGGAGAGCAGCTCTTCCGCCAGCGCCTTGTCCTCCGCGGGGGTCGCGCCGCGTTTGCGCGTGCCCGCGAGCGGGCGCACCGTGACCTCGTCGCCGCGCAGGCGAACCAGGATCTCCGGGCTCGAGCCCGCCATGGCGAAATCCTCGAACTGGCCGAAAAACAGGAACGGCGAGGGATTGAGCCGGCGCAGCGCGCGGTAGAGCGTGAACGGCGGCAGGTCGAAAGGGATCCGGAAGCGCTGCGAGGGCACCACCTGGAAGATATCGCCCGCGTAGATGTAGTCCTTGGCGCGCTCGACCATGCTGTGGAAGGCCGCGCGCGTCATGTTCGATTCCGGCGCGGGCAGGGTGGCTTCGGCGGCGACACGCTCGCGCCGGTAGGGCAGGGAACGCTCGAAGTCGCGCACCGTGTTGGCGAGGCGCTCGCCCGCCAGCTCCCAGGCGGCTTCCGCGGTCATGCCGGGGCGCGGGAAGACCGGCGTGAAGACGGTGATGCGATCCTCCAGCCGGTCGAACACGGCCGTCACGGTCGGACGGACGAAGACCGCGTCGGGGATGCCCAACCGGTCCGGATTGGTGTCGGGAATGTTTTCCACCAGCCGGATGGTGTCGTAGCCCATGTAGCCGATCAGCGAGCTGGCCATGGGCGGCGTGCCCTCGGGCAGGTCGATCCGGGATTCGGCACGAAGGCCGCGCAGGCTCGCCAGGGGCGGCTCGTCGACCGGCTCGAACGCCTCGGGATCGTAGCGCGCGCGGCGGTTGATCTCCGCCTGCGTGCCGCGGCAGCGCCAGACGATGTCCGGCGCCATGGCGATGAAGGAATATCGGCCGATGCGCGCCCCACCCTCCACGGACTCGAATAGGAACGCATTGACCTGCCCCTCGGCGAGCTTGAGGAAGGCCGAGACCGGCGTTTCCAGATCCGCGACGAGACGGGTCGCGACCACCTGCGCGCGCCCGGCGTCATAGGCGGCCGCGAATTCCGAATAGCTGGGCGTGATGTCCATTTCGGACGCCTAATACATGCGGTTGAGCAGGCTGTCCATCTGGGACTGGTTGACGCGTAGCTGGTAGCGCTGCCGCAGGGCGTTGACGTACTGCTGCAGGAGGTCGTTGCGCAGACCCTGGCGCAGCCGCTGCTCGATGCGCGCAAGCTCTTGGGGATTCGCCGAGGGCTCGGGCGTGCGGATCTCGATCAGCTCGCCCACGACCACGCCCTTGTCGGTTTCCGTGCGCACGACCGAGTCCGGCTTCGCCTGGAACAGCGGCTCCACAAGGGCTTTCTGCACGGGCGCGACGTCCTGGTTGCCGCGCCGCGCCAGGGGCTGCGACGTGGCAACCTCCACCCCGACGAGCTTGGCGGCCTGGTCGAATGCGGTGCCGCCCTCGACGGCTTTCCGGAGCTTCTGCGCTGCCTCGCGGGCTTCCTTACGGCGCTGTGCGGCGGTCCACTCGGCCGTCACCTTGTCCTTGACGGAATCAAAGGGGCGCTTCTGCTCGGGCGTGACGCTGTCCACGCGTAGCACGAAGTAGCCGCCTTCCTGCGTTTCCTTGAGCAGGCTCTGCTGGCCCTGCTCGGTGTTGAACGCGGTGTTGAGGAAGGGCTCCTTCGCCGGCAGATCCGGCACGGCCTGGCCCTGCCGGTTCCGCCCTTGCCGGTCGATGGCGGGGATGTGCCGGGTGTCCAGGCCCAAGCTCCGGGCGGCTTCCTCTAGCTTGGCACCACTGGCCAGTTCGTCATCCAGGTTGTTGGCCAGGGAGACCAGGGCGTCGACGGCCTTTTCCGACGCCAGATCGCGGCGCAGCTTGTCGCGCACGGCCTCGAAGGACTTGCTTTCCCCGGCCTGGATGCCATCGATCGCGACAACGTGCCAGCCCAGGCTGCTTTCCACGGGGCCGACGACGCCGGCGCTGTCCGTGCCGAACACGGGCTCGCGCAATGGCTCGAGAAGATCCGCGCGCGTGGTGCTGCCCAGCTTGACCGGCTCGCCGCCGGTCAGATCCCGGGCCACCGTCGCGAGATCGCCGCCGCCGCGCAGGCGCTCCGCCGCCTGGGCCGCCTTGGCCCGCTCGGTGAACACGATCTGGCGCAGCTCGCGGCGTTCCGGCTTGGTGAATTCGTCCTTACGGCGCTCGTACGCCTGGCGCGCGGCGTCCTCGGTGACCTTAACCTCGGAGATCAATTGCGCCTTGGTCAGGTGGATCAGGGTCAGCTCGCGGTACGGCGGCGCCATAAACGGCTGGTCGTGGGCCTCGTAGTAGTCGCGCAGCTCCGCCGCGGCCGGCTCCGCCACCTTGAAATCCGAATCGGCGACCAGCGCATAGCGCGCCACCCGGCGCTCGTTGAGGTACTGGAAGAGGTTTTCCGCGAGATAGGCCGGCGCCTTCGTGGCACCCACGACCATGCCGAGGAGATTCTGTCGGTGGATATCCGTGCGCAGCAGCTCGGTGTATTCCTGTTCGTTCATGCCCGAGCGCTGCAGGGCCGTTTCGAAGCGCGCGCGCACGAAATTGCCCTGATCGTCCTGGAATGCCTGCTGTTCGGTGATCCGCGCGAGAAGCTGCTCCTCCCCCACAAGCAGGTTCATGTCCCGGGCGTGCGCGTCGAACAGCGCGCGGTTGGCGATCTGCTGCGTGATCCGGTCGACCAGCCCGATCTGCCGCGCCTGCTCGATGTCCAGGTCGCCGCCCATGGACCGGCGCATCTGGTTGAACTGGCGCTGAAAGCTGCGTGCGAACTCCTGGGGGCCGATCGAAACCTCGCCCACCCGGATCACGGGGGCGCGGCCGCCGGTGTCGCGGAAGATGTCGCCCACGCCCCACAGGGCGAAACTCGCAATGAGAACGGCGAAGAGCGCGATCGTGAGCCACTTTTTCACGGGGCCGCGCGGGCTTTGTTCCATGATCCGGGCACTTTCACATCGGTTGCAGTCAACGGGTCGTGCGCATACTAGGGACGTGCGGGCGTCACGGCAACACGGCGACGCGCCCGCCCCACCGGCGTCGTCAGGCAGAATCCGTCAAGCAGAAGGAGGGCCGCTCGTGTCCCGCCAGCTCATCGCCGGAAACTGGAAGATGAACGGGCGCCTCGCCGAGGCGCGGGCGCTCGCCGATTCCCTCGCGGCCGCGCCGGTGGCGCGCGGCGACACCGTCGAGATCGCCGTGTGCCCGCCGTTCACCGCGATTCATCCGGTCGCGGAACGGCTCGGCGGCGATCGCGCCGTGGCCCTGGGCGGGCAGGACTGCCACGCCGCGCCCGGCGGCGCGCACACCGGCGACATCAGCGCGGCCATGCTCGCCGACCTGGGATGCCGCTACGTCATCCTCGGCCACTCGGAGCGGCGTCAGGAGCACGGGGAGACCAGCGCGGACGTCGCCGGCAAGGCCGGGGCCGCCTTGGACGCGGGTCTCGTGCCCATCATCTGCGTCGGGGAGACGCAGGCGGAGCGGGACGCCGGCCGCGCGCTGGAGGTGCTGCATGCGCAACTGGAAGCCTCGCTGCCCGAAGCCGGGGCGGCGGGCATCGTGCTCGCCTACGAGCCGGTCTGGGCGATCGGTACGGGCCGTGCCGCCACGCCGGACGACATCCGCAGCGCGCACGGGGCGTTGCGCGCCGACCTCGCGGCCCGCCTGGGAAATGGCGGCCGCAGCGTGCGGATTCTCTACGGCGGCTCGGTCAAGCCCGACAACGCCGCCGGAATTCTCGGGCTCGACGACGTCGACGGCGCGCTCGTGGGCGGCGCCAGCCTGGACAGCGAAAGTTTTCTCGCGATCGCCCGGGCGGCCGCAGGGTGACCGGAACTGGTGCCCTCTGGAAATCCGGCGCGGGAAGCATTAGAACGCCCGCGGACAGCACACACACAGGCACCGCGGGACCGGGTTCACAGGAATGCGCCGGTACCTGCGGCCATGCTCGGCAACGACGGTCGGCTTCATGACAACGGTTCTTCTGGTTATCCATCTCCTGATCGCGATCGCCCTGGTGATCACGGTCCTGCTGCAGCCCAGCGAGGGCGGCGGCCTCGGCCTCGGCGGCGGTGGCGGCGGTGCCGGCGGCGCTGGCCTGGGCGGCTTTCTCAGCGGGCGCGGCACGGCGAACGTGCTCACCCGAACCACGGCGATCCTCGCGGCGTGCTTCATGGCGACCTCGGTCGCGCTGACGATCTTTGCCGGCGGCGGCCAGGAACGCTCCATCCTGGACGAGCTGCCGGCGGAAGGTGCCGGCGCGGGCAGCGGCGCCGACGGCGGCACGGGATCCGGCGCCGGTACGAACGGCGGCGCCGGCACCACGGTGCCGCAGCCGGACGCTTCCGGGGACGCCGGCGGCGGGCAGAGTCCCGAGGTGCCGCTCGAGTAAGCAGCTTCGCGCAATGCGCGAGCAGGAAGGTGCGCCTGCCCGTCGCGCTGGGCGTGGCGGCACGGCGATCGTGTGTTTAAAGGGCGCCGCGAACGGCGAGGGCGCGGCAAGCAGAGTGACGTAGCATGACTCGCTTTATCTTCATCACCGGCGGCGTGGTGTCGTCGCTGGGAAAGGGGCTGGGTGCGGCTGCGCTGGGGGCGCTTCTGCAGACGCGCGGCTACACCGTGCGCCTGCGTAAGCTCGACCCCTATCTCAACGTCGACCCGGGAACGATGAGCCCGTACCAGCACGGCGAGGTCTACGTCACCGACGACGGCGCGGAGACCGACCTCGACCTGGGCCACTACGAGCGTTTCACCGGGGTGCCCTCGCGTTCGGGCGACAACGTCACCACGGGGCAGATCTACTGGCAGGTGCTCGCGCGCGAGCGCCGCGGCGACTATCTCGGCGCCACCGTGCAGGTCATCCCCCACGTCACCGAGGCCATCAAGGACTTCGTCCGCGCCGATGTCGGGGACGCGGACTTCGTCATCTGCGAGATCGGCGGGACAGTGGGTGACATCGAAGGGCTGCCGTTCCTGGAGGCGATCCGCCAGCTGGGCAACGAGCTGGGTCGCGAGCGCAGCCTGTTCATCCACCTCACGCTGGTCCCGTACATCACGTCCGCCGGCGAGCTGAAGACCAAGCCCACGCAGCATTCGGTGAAGGAGTTGCTGGGCGTGGGCATCCAGCCCGACATGATCGTCTGCCGCGCGGAGCAGCCCCTGGGCCGGGACGCCCGGCGCAAGATCGCGCTCTTCTGCAACATCCGGGAGAGCGCGGTGATCCAGGCGCTGGACGTGGACAGCATCTACGCCGTACCGCGGAGCTATCACGCGGAAGGCCTGGACGACGAGGTGTGCCGCCACTTCGCTCTGGAAAACGCGGGGCCGCCCGATCTTTCGGTCTGGGACGGGATCATGGCGCGCATCCGGCACCCGGACGGCGAGGTCACCATCGGCGTGGTCGGCAAGTACACCAGCCTGCTGGACAGCTACAAGTCCCTGGCGGAGGCGCTCACCCACGGCGGCGTGGCGAACAACGTCCGGGTGAAGATCAAGTGGCTCGATGCGGAGATCTTTGAACGGCCGGACTCGGCGTGCCATCTGGAAGACGTTCACGGCATCCTTGTCCCCGGTGGTTTCGGCGAGCGCGGCGCCGAGGGGAAGGTCGCCGCGGCGCGGTTCGCGCGCGAGCGCAAGGTGCCGTACTTCGGCATCTGCTTCGGCATGCAGATGGCCGTGATCGACGCCGCGCGAAACCTCGCCGGCTTGACGGGCGCCGGTTCGACCGAGTTCGGTCCCTGTGAGCACCCGGTGGTGGGTCTCCTGACCGAGTGGACGCGCGGCGAAACCGTGGAGCGGCGCACCTCCGACGCGGACAAGGGCGGAACCATGCGCCTGGGCGGCTATCCGGCCGAGCTGCTGGCCGGCAGCAAGGTTGCGCGGGTCTATGGCACCACGCGCATCCGCGAGCGCCACCGGCACCGGTACGAGGTCAACGTCAACTACCGTGCGACCCTCGAGGAGGCCGGACTCACCTTTTCCGGGATGTCGCCCGACGGGCAGCTTCCGGAGATCGTCGAGTACAGCGCGCACCCCTGGTTCATCGGGGTACAGTTCCACCCCGAGCTGCGCTCCAAGCCGTTCGACCCGCATCCGCTTTTCCGCGCCTTCGTCGACGCGGCCGTGGAGCAGTCGCGCCTGATGTAGCCTTGTCCCCGCGCCCCAGGAGGTGACGCCATGGCGGCTGCGAACCCGGTACACATCGCGGATTTGACCCTGGGCAACGACCGCCCGCTGACGCTGATCGCCGGGCCGTGCGCGCTGGAGAGCCGGCAGCACGCCCTGGAGACCAGCGCCGCGCTCGTGGAGCTGACGCGCGATCTGGGCATCGGGTTGATCTACAAGACCTCGTTCGACAAGGCGAACCGCACCAGCGCAACGGGCGCGCGCGGCATCGGGCTGGACCAGGGGCTGCCCATCCTGGCCGAGGTGCGCGAGCGCCAGGGCTGTCCGGTGCTCACGGACGTCCACGAATCCTGGCAGTGCAAGCCCGTGGCGGAAGCCGTCGACGTGCTGCAGATCCCCGCCTTTCTGTGCCGGCAAACGGATCTTTTGCTCAGCGCCGGGGAGACGGGCAAGCCGGTAAACGTCAAGAAGGGGCAGTTCCTCGCGCCGTGGGACATGGTCAACGTGGTCAAGAAGATCGCGGGCACGGGCAACGGCGACATCCTGGTTACCGAGCGCGGGGTGAGCTTCGGCTATAACACCCTGGTTTCCGACATGCGCGGGCTGCCCGTCATGGCCGAGCAGACGCGCTGCCCCGTGATTTTCGACGCCACGCATTCGGTCCAGCAACCCGGCGGGCAGGGAACGGCCAGCGGCGGCGCGCGCGGCGACGTCCCGGTCCTCGCGCGCGCCGCCGTCGCCGTGGGTGTGGCGGCGGTGTTCATCGAAACCCACCCGGATCCGGACAACGCGCCCTCGGACGGGCCGAACATGGTCCCGCTCTCCCAGATGCACGGGCTGGTTGCAATGCTTCAGGCGTTCGACGCCGTGGCGAAGCGCTATCCGGTGCGCGTGGCGTAGGGGGCCTCGGGCGGGCGCGGTCGCGCCGCCGCCGGTCACAACCACATCCAGTCGTCGGCTTGCATCGTTTCGGTAAAGGCCGTATCCGATCCAAGGAACAGTCAGCCGACGCGGTACAGCAGCGAGGGGGGCGTCATGACCGCCATCATCGACATCCGCGGCCGCGAGATCCTGGATTCGCGCGGCCGTCCCACGGTCGAGGTCGAGGTCACGCTGGAATCCGGCGCCTTCGGGCGCGCGGCCGTGCCCTCGGGCGCGTCCACGGGCGAGCACGAGGCCGTGGAACTGCGCGACGGCGACAAGGCCCGCTACATGGGCAAGGGCGTCCGGCGGGCCGTGGACGCGGTGAACCACGAGATTCTGGATGCGCTGAGCGGTCTGGACGCCGAGGATCAGGTGAAGATCGACCGCACCCTGGTCGATCTCGACGGCACGCCCAACAAGGGGCGTCTGGGCGCCAATGCCATTTTGGGTGTGAGCCTCGCCGCGGCCAAAGCGGCCGCCGAGGACTGCGGCATGCCGTTCTACCGCTACGTCGGCGGCACGGTCGCGCGCACGCTACCCGTGCCCATGATGAACATCCTCAATGGCGGCGCGCACGCCGACAACGGCCTGGATTTTCAGGAATTCATGATCATGCCCGTCAGCGCGCCCAGCTTCCGCGAGGCGCTGCGCTGCGGCGCCGAGGTGTTCGCCGCGCTCAAAACGCAACTCGCGGGCGAGGGGCATTCCACGGCCGTGGGCGACGAGGGTGGCTTCGCCCCATGGCTCGGCTCGGCCGAGGAGGCCCTGAGCCACATCGACCGCGCCGTGCGCGCGGCCGGATACACGCCGGGCACGGACGTGGTCATGGCGCTCGACTGCGCGGCCAGCGAGCTGGTCGGCGAGGGCGGTTACGTCCTGGAGGGCATGGAGCGCCGCCTGGACGCCGCCGGGCTCACCGATTACCTGGCACAGCTTTGCGACGCCCATCCGGTCGTGTCCATCGAGGACGGCATGGGCGAGAACGACTGGGACGGCTGGCAGACCCTGACCACGCGGTTGGGCAGCCGCGTCCAGCTCGTGGGCGACGACCTCTTCGTCACCAACACGCACCGGCTGCACCGCGGGATTCAGGACGGGATCGCAAATTCCATTCTGATCAAGGTCAACCAGATCGGCACGCTGACGGAGACGCTCGACGCCGTGGAGATGGCGCACAAGGCGGGCTACACGGCCGTTATGTCGCACCGTTCCGGGGAGACGGAGGACGCCACCATCGCCGATCTGGCCGTGGCAACGAATTGCGGGCAGATCAAGACGGGCTCGCTTTCGCGCGCCGACCGGACCGCGAAGTACAACCGCCTGCTCCGGATCGAGGATGAACTGGGCCTAGCCGCGCGCTTTCCCGGGCGCCGCGCGCTCTTCCGCAGCTAAAACCCGTCCGGGGCACACCGCCGGCGACCTGCTCGCCCGCGTTGACGCGGCACGCGGGGCGTGATTCTCTCCCGACCATGGCTGTCTTCCGGGAACTCCGCCGTCGCGCCCCACAGATCGCGCCGCAGGTGCTCGCCGCCTGTCTGGTGGCGTATTTCGCGTATCACGCCGTCCAGGGTGACGGCGGCATCCTGGCCTATATGCGCACCCAGGACGCCCTTCAGGAGGCACGCGCGGTGCGCACTGAGCTGCGCGCGCAACGCAAGGAACTCGAACACCGCGTCGAACTTCTGCGGCCGGGCAGCCTGGACCGTGACCTGCTCGCCGAGCGTGCACGGTCGGTGCTGAACTTCGGCCATGCCAAGGACGTTGTCGTGCTCACGCCCGAGACGCCGGCGGACGGGGCAAAGCCCTGAGTTTTTTACGGTTTTCCAGTTGATCGGTCCCAATAACGGAACCTTGGTTAATTCGCATTTTATCGTGTGAAATCAAGAGCTTGTACGCCTTTCGGTTAGGTCCGGGACAGCTTGCAATTGCGCCCGGATCCCAGTACCCTGCGACGTAAAGCGGCGGCGCGATCCGCCCAGCGCGAGGGGAGGCCATGGCGAACAAGCGCAACGCCGGCGCGACCACCAGCAAGTCGCGCACGCGCCGCTCCGGGACGAAAACGGGGGCGGCCCGGCTTGAGACCGATCCCACCCTGGGGCTTTCCAAGGACCGGCTCTTCCAGCTTTACCGCGACATGCTGTTGATCCGCCGCTTCGAGGAGAAGGCGGGACAACTCTACGGCATGGGCCTCATCGGCGGCTTCTGTCACCTGTACATCGGCCAGGAAGCCGTGGTGGTGGGCATGAAGGCCATTACCCGCGAGGATGACCCCGTGGTCGCCTCGTACCGCTGTCACGGTCACATGCTGGCCAGCGGCATGGAAGCGCGCGGCGTCATGGCGGAGCTCACCGGCCGGCGCGGCGGCTATTCGCACGGCAAGGGCGGTTCCATGCACATGTTCAGCGTCGATCGGGCGTTCTACGGCGGCCACGGCATCGTGGGCGCACAGGTCCCGATCGGCACGGGTATTGGCTTCGCGCTGAAGTACACCGACAGTGATCTGATCTGCCCGACCTACCTGGGCGACGGCGCCGTTAACCAGGGGCAGGTCTACGAGTCCTTCAACATGGCGGAGCTTTGGCAGCTCCCGGTGCTCTACGTCATCGAGAACAACAAGTATGGCATGGGTACCAGCGTCGAGCGCGCCTCTGCGACCACCGAGCTGTACCAGCGCGGCGAGGCCTTCGGCATCCCGGGCGAGCAGGTGGATGGCATGCACGTGCTGTCCGTGATGGAAGCCGCGCAGCGTGCGGTGGAATTCGTGCGCAACGGGCGCGGCCCGTTCATCCTGGAGATGCTGACCTACCGCTACCGCGGCCACTCCATGTCCGATCCGGCGAAGTACCGCACCAAGGAAGAGGTGCAGAAGATGCGCACGGAGAAGGACCCGCTGCTGCGTCTGCGCGAGGTCATGGAGGCCGAGTGCGGCGTCACCGACGACGAACTGAAGGCCATCGACCGGGAGATCAAGGACCACGTCTCCGAGGCCGCCGAGTATGCCCAGGAGAGCCCGGAGCCCGATCCGGTCGAGATGTACACCGACGTCACGCGCGAACGCTGACTCGCGTTCGTCGCGTGCCCGCCTGCCGCAAGGGAATCACGCCGGATGCCCATCGAAGTCCTGATGCCGGCCTTGTCGCCCACGATGACCGAAGGCAAGCTTGCCACGTGGCAGAAGGCCGAGGGCGATTCTGTCGCCACTGGCGACGTCCTCGCGGAGATCGAGACGGACAAGGCCACCATGGAGGTGGAGGCGGTCGACGAGGGTACACTCGGCCGCATCCTGGTCCCCGCGGGCACCGAGGGCGTGGCGGTGAACACGCCCATCGCGCTGCTGCTCGCCGAGGGCGAGACGCAGGCCGATCTGGCAACGGCGGAACAGGCCGCGCGCGCCAAGATGGACGGCGGCGGTGGCGCGGCAGGGCCTGAGCACGAGCCGAAACCGGAGACCGAACCCGCCGCCGTGGGTGCGGGGGCCGCGGAGGCCGACGCCGCGAGCAGCGCGCCGGCTGCTGCCAGGACCATGCCCGCCACGCCCTCGGGCGAACAGGTCGACAAGTCGCTCTACGATGCCGATGGCAACCTGCGCCTGCCGTCGATCACCGCGGAGGAGCCGCGCACCTCGTTCGCCGCTGTCACCGCGCCCGAGCCGGAATGGACCGGCGGGACGCGCACGCAGGCCCTGCGCGAGGCGCTGCGCGACGCCATGGCCGAGGAGATGCGCACCGATTCGCGCGTCTTCCTCATGGGGGAAGAGGTCGCCAACTACGAGGGCGCGTACAAGGTCACCGTCGGCATGGTGCAGGAGTTCGGCGCCCGACGGGTTGTGGACACGCCCATCACCGAGCACGGCTTCGCCGGTGTGGGAATCGGCGCGGCATTCTATGGCCTGCGCCCGATCGTGGAGTTCATGACCTGGAATTTCGCCATGCAGGCGATCGACCAGATCATCAACTCGGCCGGCAAGAAGCTCTATATGTCCGGTGGACAGATCAACTGTCCGGTGACCTTCCGCGGCCCCAACGGCCCGGCCTCGCGCGTGGCCGCCCAGCACAGCCAGGAATACGCGAGCTGGTACGCGCACGTGCCGGGACTCAAGGTCATCTCGCCGTACCACGGTGCGGACTACAAGGGCCTGCTCAAATCCGCGATCCACGACCCCAACCCGGTCATCTTCCTGGAGAACGAGCTGCTGTACGGGCAGACGTTCGAGATCCCGGATACCGACGACTGGTACGTGCCCATCGGGAAAGCGAAGGTCGCGCGCCCGGGAACCGACGTGACCCTGGTGGCCCACGCCATCATGGTAAGCCGCGCGCTGGAGGCGGCGGAACGCCTGTCGCAGGAAGAGGGCATCGAGGCGGAAGTCATCGACCTGCGCACGCTGCGCCCGCTCGACGTGGATACGGTGATCGCCTCGCTGAAGAAGACGAACCGCATGGTCACCTGCGAGGAGGGCTGGCCCTACGCGGGTATCGGCTCGGAGCTGTCGGCGCTGGCGATGGAATACGCCTTCGACTACCTCGACGCGCCGGTGCTGCGGGTCTGCGCCAAGGATGTGCCGCAACCCTACGCCGCCAACCTGGAAAAGCTCACCGTGCCGCAGGCCGAGGACGTCTTCGCCGCCGCGCGCATGGTGTGCTATCGCGCCTGACCACCCCGCCGGACGCCCGAGCGAGCCGGAGGCCGCATGCCCACGAACATCCTCATGCCGGCGCTATCGCCGACGATGACCGAGGGAACCCTGGCGCGCTGGCTGGTCAGGGAAGGCGACACCATCGCGAGCGGCGACGCGGTCGCGGAAATCGAGACCGACAAGGCGACCATGGAGGTCGAGGCGGTCGAGGAGGGGCGCATCGGCCGGATCCTGGTCGCCGAGGGCACGGAAAACGTGCCCGTCAACGCGCCCATCGCCATTGTGCTGGAAGAGGGCGAGGACGCGAGCGCTCTGGAAGAGGCGGGG
>Ga0207714_1001402_pt1 | contig 15492 bp, 15 predicted proteins | sample PonA232FremontCA_2_FD_187270 | JGI IMG/M metagenome (GOLD analysis project Ga0207714, IMG submission 187270) | Marine sediment microbial community from Fremont, CA, USA - Pond A23 Sediment 2 (SPAdes) | ecosystem: Environmental > Aquatic > Marine > Unclassified | place: USA: Fremont, California... | reverse complement strand
GACAATTTCAAGTACGAAGCTGACAACTACGACTTCCCTGTCACGACGAAGCAGGAAAAGAAAATCCGGTTCTATACGGTGGAAAACGTAGAGACGACGGGCGAGGGCTACCGGGCGAGCTATACCCCTACGAAAGACGAAAAATTCGATAAGTAACCCGGCTCGAATCCTATCCGAAACCGCCGACACCGGAAGCCATAAGTTGTAGACCTTCGGGTTAAACAAAACATGGAACCCGGACGGTCGCCGTCGTGGTTACGCCGTCTCTACCCTTGGGCGTTCGCCTTGCTCGGATTTTTCGGGGCTACCGTCTACTACTTCACAGGCTCGTTCTTCTTCCGTGAGCCGATGCTTCCCGTGGACGCTCTTTTCGGTATCCATCCTGCCTTCGGGTTTTTCGTGTACACTATCATCGGATGGGTGACGGGCTGGCTGCTTCGCGCTATCGATCGGTTTCAGGTTTCTCGTTGAGGAGTTCTCAGATTCGTCCGACGAACAGGCGTGCGTCACTAACCCGGACGTTTCGACGGTCAGAAGCTATATCTGCGAACATCCCTAATCGCTAATGTCATGAAAGGGGGAAAACAGCTATCGTCGATAGTCGATCAGATAAAAGAACACGCAAACGTCGAAACGGTATACGGCGAACCCATCGAGCGCGACGGAAGGACGGTCATCCCTGTTGCGAAAATCGCGTACGGCTTCGGCGGCGGATACGGCTCGGAAGGTAGCGGTGAGTCAGGGAAAGACAGCCACGACGGCGAAGGCGGCGGAGTCGGTGGCGGTGTCAAAGCTACTCCTGCGGGTGTCGTTGAGATAACCGACTACGAAACGCGGTTCATCAAGTTCAGCGATATGAAGAAGTTCGCCGCGATAGCCGGTCTGTTTCTCGTTTTCGGCTATCTGTTAGGGCGGAAGTAGCGGAACCGCGCTGCGATTTTCGCTTCAGTCTCTTCGCCACCGATTGCCTCACACCGGTTCAAACACGGCGCGGTCGTAGTGGAACGAAGCCCAGCCGCAGGCGTCTTTCGTCATTCCGGTTATGCTGAGAATACGGCGGAGTCCGCAGCGATTTTTATGACATGGGTTCGACGCCGACAGATGCTTTCGAACCGTGTCGGTAGCGTTGCCCTACCTGAGAAAGTATAATATCTGTTATGGCAACAGAATTAAAAGGAAGCACTCATGTTAAAGAAATGGACGGCGTGGGTTGGGACAACCCTCATAACGAGGGTTCGCCGTCCAAGTTACATTTACGTACGGGCTATGATTATACTTTTCGGTAACGTCAATCTTTTTTTTTGATTTTCGTAGTAAAAGAAGGAATGACCAGCAAGGTCAGGGGAGCTCGGAGCAGCGTACGCGAATCGGTCGCGCCGATTCGGTGTCTCCTACCCATATCTTGCCAGTTGAGAAAGGAGGTAGAGAAAAACCGGATATGGGGGGAGTGACGGCGTAGGTCGGTGGGGAGTGGCTATTAACCTCTTATTTCAGAGGTTGGGACACGCCGCCGAAGAAACCTGTTGAAAAAACAACTTATAAAAACTTCGATATGTTGTGATAGAAGTTACAACACCTTGGAACACAGAACATCCGGTATGCTCACCGCCTCACTCTTGCGGGCGCGGGGGGATTTGAACTTTGGTCAGTCCGCTCACGGATGTTCGCTCCCTTCCCGAGTTCAAATCTCCCTGCGTCCTCACTCACTCCGTTCGTTGCGGGCGCGGGGGGATTTGAACCTCGGTCGCTCCCGCTGGTCGCTCACTGGTTCAAACCCTCCATGCCGGTTCACTCACTCGCAGGACTCGTTCGTTCCACGGGCGTGGAGGGATTTGAACCCCCGACCGTCGGATTAGAAGTCCGATGCTCTATCCGGGCTGAGCTACACGCCCTGTCATGCCTTTAGTCGGTCATTCTAAACTGTCTTGCGGTTCTCGCTCCAGAGAAGAGAGGTTATAACGCCGCCGGACGTATATGAGGTATGCCCAAAAACGACTTGATGGACAGGCTCGTCGTCGAGGAGTTCGGCGTCTTCGCGTCCGACCCTCTCGGATACACGGCTGACCGCGAACGTGGGATAGAGACCCTCGTAAACGACGGCGTGGACAAAAAGGAGGCACGTGAGGTATGGACGGAGTTCAGCAGGCGTTTCCTTACGACCGGCGACGGCGGAACAACGCTCTCGGCACACGGTCTGGACAGGGCGCGCTCGCTCGGCGAGAACGTCGCTGTGGACGACGAGACACGCGCCGACATATACGAGGCTCTCCGCGATGCCGACGGGAAGGCGAACCGGAAGAAGTTACACGAGAAAGTCGGCGCGTCCGAAGACGAGTTCGACCAGAGCCTCTGGACGCTCCGCCGGAGAGGTATCGTCGAGACCCATACCTACGTTTACACGGATGAAGTCACCGTCTCTCTGACAGAGCCTGAAAAAGCCGACAGTCGCTGAAAACCGTTTCAATGGCTTATAAGCCAAAAGTTAAGTCTTCACACCAAATCCTTAGTCCAAATGCCGGATTCGGGACGTACAGCCAAACAGATTCTCGGACTTGTCAGTCTTGCTCTGGTGCCTTTCGGTGTCTTCACGTACATATACTCCAGTCAGGTCATGTCGGATGTCGAAAGACTGCCCGACGGTGTGGTTGAGGTTCTCGCAGCACCTGTTTCTTATCTCGGTGTTATCACAGCACTCGCAGCCTCGACTACCTTCGTCGGTATGGTTTTCCTTCTTCTGTATGTCCTCGACTACGTGAAAAACCCCGACGTGTACGCCGACGACTACAGCAGGGCGTCGGCTCTTTTCGGTATCTTCGGAGGGCTTGCGTGGATAATCATCGTCACGCTTTACGGATACCTTCCTGCGGCTTCTAACGTCGTTGACCTCGCGGTTGCGGCACAGGAAGGCTTGTCGCGGAGTGCTATGGCGTACGCGAGCGAGTACGAACGAACCGTCTTCCGTATGGCTATCTCCGGTGGTGCAGTCGTACTTGGACTCGTCTGGTGGCTTATCTCGCTCGTCTCTTGGGTAGAGGCACCTGAGTCTACGGCTCAGATTCTGACGCTCAACGAAGACCCGTACTGTGGCTCCTGCGGAGCGGAGCTACCGGACGAAGACACAAAGAACTGCACCGAGTGCGGTATCAGGCTCGAGTGAGAAGACGGCTCAGGAGTCGTTTCCGCGCATCGAAACCTGCAGACCAGCTTCTGCGATGTTAACGCCGTACTCCGAAGTACGCACCAAGCTATCGAGAACGGTGCCAAGGAGGTAGCCTTCGTCGGTACCTCTTTCGTAGAGTTTGCGGTCGAGTAACTCCACGTCGTCGGCGAGGCTGTCTGCTTCGACAACTATCGCACCGAGTTCGTCCGTGTCGTCCCCCTCCAGAAGACCCGAGACGGACCGCCGGACGAGGTCGCGTGAACGTTCGCCGAGTTCGTCGAACCTTTCGGCTATCTCTTCGGGCGGCGGTGACTCCGCACGTTCCGCGACCTCCGCGATCTTTTCTGCGTGGTCTGCGATACGTTCGAGTTGGCGTGCCGTCGTGTAGTACTCGAACTTGGTCAGACCGTCCGTACGCATAGGCACGCCGACGTTTACGAGTGACCTCTGGAACTCCCTGCAGATAAGACCGAACAGACGGTCCACATCGTCATCCTGACGTGCGACGCGCATTCCTTTCTCTGCGTCGCCTTCGATGACCGCATCGACCGCGTCCTCGTGCATCGAAAGAGCCGTAAGTTCCATCTGGACGAGCGTCTGTTCGGGCGAAAGGTCGCCAACATCGAGCATCGTACGTCCGACGATGAAGTTCTCGCCCTCCTCGTGTATCTCGATGCCGACGAGACCTGTGACTGCGTCACGTATCGCACGTCTCTGGTTGTTGTCGAGCATTCCTTCGACACGTATCTCCTCACAACCCGCGATGTATGCCGAGGCTACGCTCCTTGCCAAGTCCTCGGGTTCTCTGTTGTTTTCCTCTATCGTTACGGTTCTTTTCCGGCTGTCGTAGTCGCCCTTCGAAACTAAGAGCTTGTCCTCGCGCGAGTAGAGATGTACGGTCGAACCCGACTCTATCCCCTGTTCGCCAGCCCAGTTTTTCGGCAGTGAGACGGTGTAAGTCGAACCGCCTGTGACCTGTACCTTTCTCTTTATCGGATCCTCGTCCTTTGTCAAGTTACCGTCACCCCTAGGAGGTTGGCTCTCATCATGGTACAGTACTCGTGGGAAGCATAAGTATCATACTATTAGGTATATATTTGCCGTAGGAGATATATGTTAACCGAAATATCTCTATATACGTGTTTCAGAGCGTCTCTCCAAGGGTTGGATATAGAGATACGTCACACAACCGAATTCGCGCCTCGACGTTCGGTGAGGTAAAACCGGGTAATCCGCAGACACGGCTACGGTATATTTATCTATATACTACTATGTTCTTCTCTGTTGGCACAAGTACACCTATTACCAACCTACTTTTACACCCCTTGTCGATACCAACCTGTATGTCAGGCAAAAAACACGAAGGCGTATCGCGCAGAAAGTTCCTCTTGGCGACGGGTGCTACAGGCGCGGCGGGTCTTGCGGGATGCGTAGGTGGCGGAGGAAACGGCGACGGAAGCACCAATACCGGAGGCGACGGTGACGGTCAAGAGATGAGCGGTGACGGTGAGACGAGCAACGAGGGCGACTCGAACTCCATGGATACCTCTCCGCTCACGGGAGAAGGATCCTCGACCGTCTATCCGATATCCAATTCGGGAGCGAGGCTATGGAACGGCAACCCGCCGGCGAGCGACGAAGAGTACTGGGGTCCGGGTCAGTACGACATAGACACCGACATGAACCTCGCCGATTACTTCGCGTCGATGTATGGGTTCGAGCCGACGAACGAGAGGAGCACACCGCCTTTCCGCATCAGTATCGCTCTGAGCCACTCGGGAACGGGTGTGACAGCGGTTTCGGAGGAGAGAACAGACATGGGCAACTCAAGTGCTCCTGTTCAGGACGAACTACCTGAGAGGGACTCTTACGAGAGCTTTATAGACCACGTAGTCGGTGTCGATGGTCAGCCTATCGTCGTTTCGCGTGAAATATACGACGCAGGAGTGACCTCGCTCACGATTGAAGAGCTACGCCAGATATACCAGCAGAACCCAGAGATAACGAACTGGAGTCAGGTCGGCGGTCCCGACCAAGAGATACAGGTCGTCGGACGTGCAGAGGGTTCGGGTACAGATACCGCCTTCCGCGCGAACGTACTCGGTGACCCTGACGCGTCGATGAACCAAGAGATGGTTCGTTACGGACAGAACCAGCAGGTCAAGACGACGATTACGAACTCCGAGTCAGCTATTTCTTACATGGCTCTCGCTTTCGTCGAGCAGGACGGAGAGGTTCCGTCGATAGCCCTTGAGATAGGCGGAACGACGTACGAACTCGGCGGTGAAGGTGACGCGGAACCCCTTGGAGCGAGTGAATACCCGCTCTCGCGTGACCTCCACATGTACACATGGGAGGACACGAGCATGAAGGAGGCAGCGTTCATCAATATGATGCTTTCCCCGTTCGGACAGGAGAACTGCGTCGCCGCGAACAACTACTTCAAACTCCCCGAAAGCAGGATAGAGAACCAGCGCTCGAAGCTCCCGGATCAGGTGTAGAGACGAATAGCAAAGAATACAACCCACGCGAAACTTTGGTAAACAACTGATGCAGGCACGGATACCGTATGGGAAACCGTACGTAGACTCCCTCAGAAGGAGCTACAGAGACGCCGAAACCGGTGAAGTCGCCGTCGTCGTTGCACAGGCTGTCCTTATCTTCTCCGCCTTCGTCGCGTTCATACTACAGTCGGCTCTTCTGTCGTCGCTTCTCTTCGTCTTCCTCCTCGTAACAGGTTACGGCTGGAAGGCGTATCAGGAGACAACCGCGAAGTCTTTGACGTTCATGATGACCGCCTCAACGGTCACGATACTCGGTCTTATCGCAGTCTTTCTGTTTCTCAGGGCGATGCCGGTTCTGGAACTCATGGGAGCAAACATAATCATACCGCCCGGAGAGGAGATGTGGCGCCCCTCAACAGGCGGCGCGGGTACTTACAACCTCATACCCATGATATGGGGTACCGCCGTCACAACAGTAGTAGCGATGCTCGTCGCAGGTCCGCTCGGTATCGCGGGTGCCGTCTTCCTTGGAGAGTTCGCGCCCAGTCGTGTCCGTGCTTTCATGAAACCGGCTGTCGAGACGCTGGCTGGCGTTCCCTCGATAGTCTACGGTTTCATCGGTTTCACGGTCATAAACCCGTACTTCAACATAGAGATGTCGGCTGGTATCGGTACTTTGTTCGCCGTCGGATTGGTCATCGGTCTTATGGCTCTTCCGACGGTTGTCTCCGTCGCAGAGGACGCTATCTCGACGGTACCCGATGCGACGAAGGACGGCTCTGTCGCTATGGGTGCGACGAACTGGCAGACGACAAAGAGCGTCACTATACCCGCTGCGTTTTCGGGTGTATCCGCCGCTCTTCTTCTTGGAATAGGTCGTGCGATGGGCGAGACGATGGCTGCGACGGTGATGATAGCACACGCGCAGATACTCCCCGAACCCCTGTACGATGTCTTCGACAACACGGAGACGCTGACGACGCTGATAGCAGGAAACTTCGGTCCTGCGGAAGGCACAGAGTTCTACCTTAGCGGTCTGTTCGCAGCGGGCGTCGTCCTGTTCGTGATAGTCACGGGTCTGGGTATAGTAGCGCAGTTGATAGAGAGAAGAATGGAAAGAAAGCTTGGAGGTGAAACATGAGCGGAGCTTACGAAAAGAAGAGAGGTGCAGACTTAGTTTCCGAAGACACGACGGTTCTCAGACGGTTCGCAGTCTTGATATCCGGCGTGGGCTTCGGTCTCATCGCCCTCTCAGTAGCTTCTTTCTTAGGTCTGGTATCCGTCACATCGGAGTTGATGGGCGTCTCAGTATACCAGATGCTCGGCTCCGGTACCCTGTTCGCGGGCTTCGGCGTGACGCTCCTATCCGGAGCATCACGTTTCGGGTACATGGAAACCTCCCCCGACGAGTTCGGCGGCGTCCTACCCGCGGTCATCCTCGGACCTCTCTGGTTCGTTGTCGCGGGTCTGATAGCCTCCGAGATGTTCGGAATGTCGATGCCTGTCTGGCTCGGCGTCGCTCTCGTTATTGGAGGCTTCTCAACGGTAGCAGTCCTCTTCACACGCGAAGACATAGGAACCATGGTTCCTGTCTCGGCACTCCTCTTCCTTTTCGGCGCAGCCGTCGTAACCGGCGTCATGGGACCCGACTGGATATGGGAGCCGGATACACTCGACGCTGTTTTCCCCGCCTCGGTAGCAGTTCCCGGTGTTTCGATAATACTCGGTCTCCTTGCCTCGTGGACGGCGTCGAAGGCACATGCCGGCTTCGGTGCCGTGGGAAGACAGAGAGGGGCACGTGTCCTCATATCAACGGTCGCTGCGGGTATGATGACCGTCCTCCTCATACTCGTCGCCTTTGTCGCCTCCAGAGGTGCAGGCGTCGTACTCGAAAACATGACGCTCGGCTCCGGAACGCTCGCCGTTGTGACGGGATTGGTCGCTCTTGTCGTCGGCTGGCGTACCGGAATTCTCTCGTCGCTGCTCGCACGGAAGTTAGAGCCAAGAAGGATGCCCGTAACGGTAGCATTCTTCGGTCTTCTTTCGTCTGTCTCAGTTGCCTCGGTCGTCCTCTTTGTCACCGGAACTCAGGTAGGTGCTTATGGAGCCACTCTCGTGCCCGAGATAGCCTTTAGCTGGCCCTTCGTCATGAACCCTTCACAGGGTCTCGGGATACAGGTTGGTGTCATGCCGGCGGTGCTCGGAACCTTCTGGCTCGTACTCGGTGCCGTTCTTTTCGCCGTCCCGCTTGCCGTCGGCGCGGCGGTTTACCTCGCCGAGTACGCGTCGGACAGCAAGTTCGCAAGCGCCGTTGAGGTCGCAACAAACGGTCTCTGGAGCACACCGAGCATCGTCTTCGGGCTTTTCGGTCTCGCGTTTCTCATACCGCGGTTCGGTAACAACAAGTCGATATTCGCGGGACAGCTCGTCCTTGGCTTCATGCTCCTTCCGCTTACGCTGATAACGAGCTATGAGTCTATGAAAAGCGTCCCCGACGCGTACAGGGACGCAAGCGCGGCACTCGGTGTGACACAGTGGCAGACGATAAGGAGCGTCGTCATCCCTGCGGCGATGCCCGGCGTCGTAACCGGCGTCATACTCGGTGTCGGAAGGATAGCCGGGGAGACAGCACCCCTCCTTCTCGTCACCGGCGGAGCCAACTTCCCGACTGCGGCACCCGGTGTTCTGTCGGGCTTTGAGTTCGACGTTATGGCGTCGCCGCCTTTCGTGAGTGTCACCAACGACGCACTCATGCAGGCTGCGAGCGCGCTTCCGTACCAGCTATACGCGATAATCACCGCTGGCGTGGGACAGAACGAGGAGTTCGGATGGGGAACAGCCCTTGTTCTGCTCGGCGTTGTGCTATCGTTCTACGCCATCGGTATCGCTTCAAGAAACTACTTCAGGAGGAAGCTCAATAAATGAGTGACACAGAAACAGAGACCGAAACAAAGGAGACTGAGGCATCGATGGGAGACGGTTCAGCAGAGAGGTCCTCCAAGTCATCTAGTGAGACGGTTACGACCGCAGGAGAGACCGACGAAAGAACGCGGGAAGAGTGGACGGAGTACAGTTCTTCCAAGGAGACCGCTATATCTGTCGAGGATCTCGACGTGTACTACGGCGACGAGAAGGCTATCGACGGTATCTCGATGGACATCCCTGAGAAGAGCGTCACAGCCCTAATCGGTCCTTCTGGCTGTGGCAAGTCCACGTTTCTGCGGTGTCTCAACAGGATGAACGACAGGATAAAGACCGCCCGTGTCGAGGGATCCGTCGAGTTCGACGGTCAGGAGATATATCAGGACGACATCAACCTCGTCGAACTCCGTAAGAGGGTAGGGATGGTCTTCCAGAAGCCCAACCCGTTCCCGAAGACGATACGCGAGAACATCGCCTACGGTCCACGGAAACACGGCGACATAAGCAGAGGTCTCGTTCCGCGTCTCCTCGGTAGAGACGACAAGGACAAAGAGGACGAGATAATCGAAACCTCACTGAAAAGAGCCGCCATCTGGGACGAGGTTAAGGACAGACTTGAGGAGAACGCCCTCGGTCTCTCCGGTGGTCAGCAACAGCGTCTCTGTATCGCGCGGTGCCTCGCTGTTGACCCAGACGTTATACTGATGGACGAACCGGCGAGTGCCCTTGACCCTATCGCAACGTCGAAGATAGAGGATCTTATAGAGGAGCTCGCGCAGGACTACACGGTAGTTATCGTGACCCACAGCATGCAGCAGGCTGCGCGCATCTCCGAACAGACCGCTGTCTTTCTCACAGGAGGAAAGCTCATAGAGTACGATGAGACAGACAAGATATTCGAGAACCCCGAGAGCCAGCGTGTCGAGGACTACGTGACGGGCAAGTTCGGGTAGATGCCACGCGACGACTACCAAGACCGACTCGACGGTCTGCGTGACGATGTCGTCGGTATGAGCGACCTCGTTCTGGAACGTCTCCGTACCGCGCTCGAAGCTCTTGAGGAGAAGGACAAAGATAAAGCGAAACGTGTCGTAGAAGGGGACGGCGATGTAAACGAACTCTACCTCGAAATAGAACAGGAATGTGTCGATTTAGTCGCTCTCCAGCAGCCCGTCGCGGGTGACCTGCGTCTTGTCGCTGCGTCGTTCAAGATCATCACCGACCTCGAACGTGTCGGTGACCTCGCAACCAACATCGCAGGATACGCTCTCGAAGCCGAGAGGTCGAGGTTCTCCGAAGTCGATGTTCAGGAGATAGGTGCGTTCGCAGCCTCTATGGTCGAAGACGCCGTGCGCGCTTACGAGGAGGAAGACACCAACGCGTGCCGTGGAATCGCCGAGAGCGACGACGTACTCGACGCGCGGTGTGAAGGCGCGAGCGAACGTACCATACGTGGTCTGATGGACGGTGTGAAACACGACGAAACCGAAGCGGAGCTTATGCAGGACGCGACACGTCTTCTTCTCACGGTACGTGACCTAGAACGCGTAGGGGACCACGGCGTCAACATCGCCGCGCGTACGCTCTACATGGTCGAAAACGACGACGAGTTAATCTGGTGAGTCCGCGCGCACCGAACCACTTATCTGAATGCCTGTTCATATGAGATGTATGGGAGACAGGCTTGAAGCTCTGGTATCCGACCGGATAGACGACTGCTGCGGGGAGGACGTAGCCGAGAAACGCGACGAACTCCGAAGGCTGCGCGACTCGGTCGAAGAGTCGTTTGACGCCGGGGATGTGCACGCTCTGTCCGCTCTCGGCGACGAGACGCGGTACCGTGTCGTGCGCGCTCTCATCGAGGAGGGCGAGATGTGCGTCTGCGAGTTCGACCCGGTTCTCGACGTGAGCGAGAGTGCCGTCAGCCACGCGCTCTCTACTCTGCGTGACGCAGGACTCGTTGAGCGCGAGAAACGCGGTCGGTGGAGGTACTACAAACCAACGCCGAAAGCAGAAGCAGTCTTAGAAGCACTGGAGGAAAACGAGTGACATCGACCGTCATCGTTGCCTTCGTCTGTGTGCGCAATGCGGGAAGGAGCCAGATGGCGACGGCTTTCGCCGAGCGTGAGGCTGAGAAGCGCGACGCAGACGTGAAACTCATCACAGGCGGCACACGTCCAGCAGAGGAGGTACACGAAGTCGTCGCAGACGTGATGGACGAGGAAGGCTTCGACATACGCGACCGCATACCCCGCGAGGTTACGGCGGACGAACTTGCCGACGTTGACTACGCCGTCACCATGGGTTGTGACGCCTCCGACGTATGTCCTGCGACCTTCGCGGGTGAGAGCCGCGACTGGAACCTTGACGACCCCGGCGAGGCGACGCCGGAGGAGGCACGCGAGATACGTGATGAGGTAAAACGGCGCGTCAACGAACTTCTAGACGAGGTGGTCGGCGGTGACTGAAACGGAGATGGCGCACGAACACGGACCCGACTGCGGCTGTCCTGACTGCGGCGACCCGCGGTCGATGTCTTTCATTGATAAGTACCTCACCGTCTGGATATTCGGCGCGATGTTTCTCGGAGTCGCGCTCGGCTTCACCGCACCGTCTGTCGTCGAGCCTATACAGCGTTACCACCTCGTCGAAATAGGTCTGATTCTGATGATGTATCCGCCTCTTGCGAAGGTGGAGTACGGAAAGCTACCGAAGGTCTTCCGAAACTGGCGCGTCCTCTCGCTCTCACTCGTTCAGAACTGGCTCATAGGTCCGACTCTTATGTTCGCACTTGCGGTCGTCTTTTTCAGCGGTCTCGTTCCGCCTTTCAGGGCTCGTCCGGAGTTCTTCTTAGGACTCGTCTTCATAGGAATGGCGCGTTGTATCGCAATGGTTCTCGTCTGGAACGAACTCGCCGAGGGTTCGAACGAGTACGCCGCGGGTCTCGTCGCGTTCAACAGTGTCTTCCAGATTTTGACCTACGGCGTCTACGTATGGTTCTTCGCGCTCTTCCTGCCGCCTTTACTCGGCATGGACGCACTCGTAGCGGGAATCGAGGCTTTCGACATCACTCCGGCACAGGTTTTCTGGGCTATCGCTGTCTTCCTCGGTCTGCCTTTCGCGGGCGGTATCTTCACACGCCTCGTCGGCGTCCGCGCAAAAGGCGAGGAGTGGTACACAGAGGAGTTCGTGCCGCGCATAAGCCCGCTCACCCTTGTCGCTCTTCTTTTTACCGTCGTCGTGATGTTCGCAACACAGGGCGACAACATCGTCGCACAGCCGACGGACGTTCTACTAATAGCCGTACCTCTCACAGTCTACTTCGTCGTCATGTTCTTCGTGAGCTTCTGGATGGGACGCGGCGTCGGTGCTGACTACTCGACGACGACTGCGATAGGCTTTACAGCAGCGAGCAACAACTTCGAACTCGCAATCGCTGTCGCTGTCGCCGTCTTCGGTGTGGGTTCGGGAGTCGCATTCGCAACCGTTATAGGACCTCTTATCGAGGTTCCCGTTCTTCTCGCACTTGTCAAAGTCGCGCTCCGGATGCAGGACAGGTACGACTGGGAGAGCTTCGACGTTGGCGGACTTGCAGACACAGAAGCCGATCATGAAGCTGTCTCGGAGGACTGAACTGGACATCGACGCTCTGTTTACGTATCGTCCGCCGAAACCGTTTACTGTGCCACGTGGGAAGTAGGGTTATGTGGTTGTGGCTGGGGAGAGACAGAAAAACACGCTCACACAACAACTGGACGGACAACATAGACCGTCTTCTCCTCGCGGGCGAAGAAGTCGAGGACGAGGTTTCCGTTGGCGACGCACAGGTTGTTGTTACGACACAGCGTGTGGTTGTTCTCACACCCAGTATGGACGGTGAGAACGTCCGTTACGTCGAGAGACCGAACGTCTCCGGTGTTGAGGCACGTCATTCGAGCAACAACCAGCTTCTCAGCGTCGGTACGACGGTGGGTCTGACAGGTGTCCTTCTTATCGCCATAGGAAACACACTCAACCTGAGCGCGCCTGCCACGCTGTCCGACATGGACGGAAACGTTCCTGGCGCGGGCCTTGCGAGCTCGATGACTTCCGCGATAGAGCTTATAGACACAATGTTTCTGTATCTTGGGGCTCTCCTTATCGCAACCGCGGCTGTCCTCGCCGGATACTACTTCTGGAGACGCCAAAGAACCGTCGCGCTTGCTGTCGCGGGCGACGAAGACGTTGAGATACCCACCTACGAAGATGAAAGTGCAGACCGACTCGTTAAGCGGCTGAGGGAGGCTGTTGCTCCGTAAATAGACATAAAGCGCCCGGAGCGGGATTTGAACCCGCGTCACAACCGTGACAGGGTTGTATGATGGGCCCCTACACCATCCGGGCTTCGCATACGATTGTAGCGTGACCCGCCGCATAAGCTTTTCTAACTACGTCTTCCGCCCTCCGTGATTCATAACTCACAACTCAGTTATACGGGGAGCGCGAAAGCCGAACATGAAGCTATCCGACGAAGACTACGCGCTCGTCGAGGACGAACTCGGTCGTCCGCCGAACCGTGTAGAGGAGGCTCTTTTCGTCAACCTCTGGAGCGAACACTGCGCCTACCGCTCGTCGCGCCCCGCGCTCGCAGAACTGCCTACCGAGAGCGAACGTGTCGTGATAGGACCGGGCGACGACGCCGCTGTTGTCGAGTTCGACGATGAAAACGTCTTGGCTGTCGGAATGGAGAGCCACAACCATCCTTCGTACGTCGACCCTTACGACGGTGCGGCGACGGGCGTCGGCGGTATCGTGCGCGACATACTCTCGATGGGTGCGCGTCCTATCGCACTTCTCGATACAATCTATTTCGGCGAGTTCGAACGCGACAAGTCGCGTTACCTCTTCGAGGGTGTCGTCGAAGGAATCGGCGACTACGGGAACTCGATAGGCGTTCCAACCGTCGGTGGACAGACTTACTTCGACGAGTCTTATAACGGAAACCCGCTCGTAAACGTCACGTGTGTCGGTCTTGCGAAACGTGATGAGATACTCACCGCCGACCTTCAGAAGGAGGGTAACGCGCTCGTCTTAGTCGGAAACGCAAGCGGACGTGACGGCTTGGGCGGCGCGTCTTTTGCTTCCGAAGACCTCAGCGAGGACGCGGAGAGCGAAGATCGTCCTGCGGTACAGGTTGGCGATCCGTACACAGAGAAGCTTCTCATAGACGCGACGCTCGAAATCCGCGAACACGTCGAGTCGGCACGCGACTTGGGCGCGGCAGGTCTTTCGGGTGCGTCTTCTGAGATGGCGGCAAAAGGCGAAAAAGGCGTACGTCTCGAACTCGACAACGTGCATCTACGCGAACCTCTCAACGCACTCGAAATACTCCTGAGCGAGTCTCAGGAACGTATGCTGTTCGAGGTCGCACCCGAGAACGTCGAGCGTGTCCGTGAGATAGCCGAAAGATACGACCTAGAGTCGAGCGTCGTCGGCGAGGTCACCGACGACCGTTTCGTCGCGGAACACGAAGGCGATGAGGTCGTCAACCTGCCTGCCGACTTCTTAGCCGACGGCGCGCCCGTACACGATTTAGAACGCGAAGAGCCGGACGAGCGCGAACCGGAGACGACGTACGAACCAACGCGTGAAGGCGTACTCGACGCTCTTTCGAACCCGAACAACGCTTCGAAGGAGTGGGTTTACAGACAGTACGACCATGAGGTACAGACGCGGACGGTCGTCAAGCCGGGCGACGACTCCGCCGTGCTTGATGTTGACGGCAAAGGACTCGCTCTTTCTGCGGGATGTGACTCGGCGCGTGTATCGGCGCGTCCTTACACCGGAGGATACGAGACGGTAGTTGAGAACGTAATGAACCTCGCCGCAAAAGGCGCGCGCCCCATCGCGCTCGTGAACTGCCTCAACTTCGGAAATCCTGAGCGTCCGTCTATCTACGGCGAGTTCCGTGACGCTGTCCGCGGTATGGGCGACGCCGCGGGCGACTTGGGTGTGCCTGTCGTAGGCGGAAACGTCTCGCTCTACAACGAAAGCGAGGAGTTCGGAACCGCCGTCAATCCAACGCCGACGGTCGCTGTCTTGGGTGTCGCAGAGTCGCCTGACGCGCCGCGCGTGAAGCTCGACGCAGGTACTGACGCGTCGCTCCTTCTCTTGGACGCAACCGACGAACCGTCCGCGCTCGCGGAGATGGCGGACGATATCGCAGAAAGCGCGGAGTCAGCGCACGACGTTTCGACGGGCGGTCTGGGCGTCGCTCTGGCAGAGATGGTCGGAGAAAACGGTGTGCGCGCCGAGGTGGACGAGAATACACTCTTCGACGCTACACCGGGACGTGTTGTCGTTGCGGGTGACGCCGACGACTTCGACGGCGCGTACGAGACGAACCGTATCGGGGAGACGACCGACGACGGAAAGCTCACACTCGAAACCGACGAGCGGAGCATCGAACTGACACGCGATGAGATAGACGAGGCGCGCTTGTCGCTCGAAGAGTCGATGTGAGGCGCGGAACGAAACGTGAGTTATATGCGTCTCGACATTCGACGCACATACATGAGCTTCGAAGAAGGCGACAAGATCATCTTCAGGGATGAGCACCACGAAAAGAACGGCGAGGAAGGAAAGATAACGCAGGTAAGCGAGACGATGTTCGGCGACGAGTCTTACACCGTTGAGGTCGAAGGCGAGACGATAGGCGGTCTCGGCGAAGACCAGCTAGAGGCTGTAGAAGAGTAGAAAAAAGTCAGCTTTCAGCCGAACCTTCGTCCGACTCCTTCTCGACACGGAAAATATCGGAAGCAGATTTGAGGGTTTCGTAGTCCTCCTCTTGTGCTGCGTTCTTGAGTGCCTCCGTGGGAGTCGAAAGAAGCTGGTTGACGAGTGAGTTTGTCAGGTCGTCTATTACCT
>Ga0207714_1001401_pt1 | contig 15499 bp, 10 predicted proteins | sample PonA232FremontCA_2_FD_187270 | JGI IMG/M metagenome (GOLD analysis project Ga0207714, IMG submission 187270) | Marine sediment microbial community from Fremont, CA, USA - Pond A23 Sediment 2 (SPAdes) | ecosystem: Environmental > Aquatic > Marine > Unclassified | place: USA: Fremont, California... | reverse complement strand
GCCGCACCAACAACTTCTATCAGGAGTCGACCCTGCAGTGGGGCGCGCGGGAGTTTAGCCTCACCTTCCAGTACACCTTCGGCACCGACACCTCGGAGCAGGGGGGCGGGGACTACGACGGCGGCGGAGGCCTGGGCGGTTCTTAACCGTCTCCACGGTACGCTGGAATGGGGCCCGGTCCCCGTGCGGACCGGTCCCGGCCCGTTTTTCCTCACGTTGCGATCAACGAACGAATGGCAGTCCTTTCACTCGCGCCCCCCATCGCCGTTGTGTGGGGAGCGTCGCTCCCTCTGGTCGGTCCCCTCGTAGTCGGCGCGGTCTCGGCGGTCCGGTCGCACGGGGTCAACGGCACCGTAGAGGCCCTGATCGAGGCGATGACCCTCGACGAAAAGCTCGCGCTCCTCCATGGCGCCGAGGACCCTGGGGGGCGGGCGGAGACGGGCTACGTTGCCGGCGTGCCCCGGCTCGGGGTGCCGCCGCTTCGGGTCACCGACGGTCGAGGAGCCCCGTCCGCGACGGCCCTGCCGGCCCCTATCAGCCTGGGGGCGTCGTTTTTGCCGTCCCTCGCACGCACGGTCGGGGCGGTGCAGGGGCGAGAGAGCCGGGACCGCGGGCAAAACGTGGTGCTGGCCCCGAGCACCGACGTGCTCCGCGTCCCCGAGGCGAGCGGGGCCGCCGAGTCAATCGGAGAGGATCCTCTTCTGATCGGCCGCATCGCGGCGGAGCAGGTGAAAGGGATCCAGGGGGCCGGGGCGATCGCCACGGTGCGGCACTTCCTGGCCCATACCTTCGAGGCGGACCGGGATCGCGTCAGCGTGGAAGTGAGCGACCGGGCCCTCCGCGAACTCTACCTGCCCGGCGTGCGCTCGGCGGTGGAGGCCGGGGCCGGCAGCGTGATGGGGGCGCCCAACCGGATCAACGGCACGTTCGCCTGCGATCACGAGTGGCTTCTGTCCGGTCTGCTCAAGGAGGACCTCGGCTTTGAGGGATGGGTGATGAGCAGCTGGCACGCCCGGCACTCGCTGGAGGCCCTCTCGGCCGGGCTCGACCAGGAAATGCCGGGGGGCGACGGGCCGGCGGACCCGCAGGCCGTTTACTTCGACGAGCCCCTTCGCCGGGCCGTCGAGGACGGCCGCCTCCCCGACGAGCGCGTGGATGCATCGGTGGGCCGGATTCTTCGGCAGATGCAGCGCGTCGGGCTGCTCGACGAAGGAGATCCTGCCCGCTCGCCCGCCGGGCCGAAGCGGGGCGCTACCGTGGCCCGCGAGGCCGCCCGCGCCGGCGCCGTGCTGCTCCACAACGAACACGATGCCCTTCCGCTCCCGACACAGACCCCCCTCTCCCTCGCGGTCGTCGGTCCCGCGGCCGTCCGGTGCCCGTCGGGGCCCCGCCCTCCCGCGGCGGAGGGGGCCGACTCCCCCCTCGCGGCCCTGCGCCACCGCCTGGGGCCGATGGCCTCAATCCACCACGAGCCCGGCGTCGATCTCGAGGGGATCCCGGTGCCGGCCTCGGCCCTATCCCCCTCGGCCAGCCTGAGCACCGACGGCCTCCGGCGCACCTCGACCGACGACGTCCTGGCAATCGACCCCGTCGTGGACTTTACCGGGCCGGACGCGCTCCCCGCGGACACGACCTGCAGGTGGAGCGGCACCCTCACGGCACCCCAGGACGGCGCCTACACGCTCCGCCTCCAGACCCGAGGGGGCTGGGCGTGCCTGTCGCTAGACGGAGAGCCGCTCGCCGCGACCGGGGGCGAGCACAGCACCGTCGAGGCCCTGTCGCCGTCGGGGGGCGGAGTGGGGGCGGCCGCCGACCTGCGTCTGTCGGCGGGGGAGACCCGCGAGGTCACGATCACCGTCGATGGCACCCTGCCGTCGGGCCCCGCGGCCACGACCCCCCTGGAGGTGCGGTTCTCGTGGGTGCCCCCCGACCGGCAGGAGGCCCTTCGACGCCGGGCCACTGCGGCGGCCCGCGAGGCCGACGCGGCGGTCGTGTTCGGCCACGACCGGGAACCGGGGGGGCGCGGCGACGCGCTCTCGCTTCCACGGGCGCAGTCTCGCCTCCTCCGCGCGGTGGCCGACGCGAGCGCCTCGACCACCGTGGTGCTGAACACGGGCCGGCCCACGACGATGCCCTGGCTCGACGCCGTCGACGCGGTGCTCCAGATGTGGTACCCCGGCCAGGAGGGAGGCGACGCCACCGCGGCCCTCCTCACCGGGGCCGACGCGCCCGGCGGCCGGCTCCCGGTTACGTTCCCGCGGCGCCCGGACGAGACGCCCACGCACCCCCCGGAGCGGTATCCCGGGGTGAACGGAAAGGTGCAGTACGACGAGGGCGTGTTCGTCGGGTACCGGTGGTACGACCACAACGACGTCGAGCCCCTCTTTCCGTTCGGGCACGGCCTGACGTACACGTCCTTCGCCTACTCGGATCTCTCTGTCCAGCGCCGAGGGACGGGGTGGGACGTTCGGTTCCACGTCCGGAATACGGGGACGCGGTCGGGGGCGGCCGTGCCGCAGGTGTACGTGGGGCGCCCCGCCTCCCCACCGGTGGAGATGCCTCCGAAAGAACTGGCGGCGATCGCCAAGGTGGAACTGGCCCCCGGCGAGGCCGCCACCGTCCGCCGGCGTCTCGGCCGCCGCGCGTTCTCGTACTGGTCGGAGGCCGACGATCGGTGGCGCGTGGCCGCGGGGGCCCGGCCCATCCTCGTCGGGACCTCCGCCCGCCGCGTGCGGCTGGAAGACACGGCCCACGTAGATTGAGGACGAGGATCAGCCGGATCCGTGCTGCGGTCCCGCCACTGGTAGCATCTGCGTGCCGTTCGTGGCACGCGAGGAATCTCCGACCCGGGTGCGGAATCGAACGGGAGACACTATTCCCTCTCGTTCACTACGGCTATGACCCTCCGTTCTCGGTTCCCCGTCGCCGCTGTCCTTCCAGCGACTCTTTTCCTTCTTCTGTTGGACGTGAGTGTCCCGGATGCTCCGGCCCAGAACCGGCCCGACCGGGCCGAGGTCGTCCTCCGCGGCCGGGTCCTCGCCGACGACACGAGCGAGCCCCTGCAGGGCGCCACCGTGGCGGTGCTCCGCGCCCCCGACGCCACGCTCATAACGGGCGGCATCACCAACGCCGAGGGGTGGTTCCGGGTCGCCAACGTCCCGGCCGGGCAGTACCACGTCCGGATTAGCTTCATCGGCTTCGCGCCCGTCGAGCAGGTGAACCTGCGGCTGGCCCCCGACACCCCCAAGCACGACTTCGGGGTGGTCCGGCTCGTGCCTGTCACCGCGGAGGCCGAGGGGATCGAGGTGACGGCCCGCCGCGAGCCGATGGAGGTGCAGATCGACCGCACCGTCTTCAACGTGAAGGACCAGATCACGGCCATCGGCGGGTCGGCGTCCGACGTGCTCCAGGACCTGCCCTCGATCGAGGTCGACATCGACGGCACCGTTAGCTACCGGGGCAACGAGAACGTCGCGATCCACATCAACGGCCGCCCGTCCACGCTCGCGGGGGAGGCGCTCGCGAGCTTCCTCAAGAGCCTCTCCGCGGACACCGTTGAGCGGGTCGAGGTCATTCCGACCCCCTCGGCGCGGTACGAGCCGGACGGCCTGGCCGGCATCATCAACATCGTCCTCGCGAAAAACCGGGCCGCCGGGTGGAGCGGCGGGGTGACGGCCGGGACCGGGACGAACGATTCCTACAACGGCTCGGCGAACGTGGGGTACCAGCGCGGCGACTGGCAGCTCTTCTCGACCTACGGGTACCGCAACGACACGCGGGAGAGCAGCGGCACGCGGCTGCGGGAAAACCTCCTGCAGTCCCCATCGATCCTCCTGAACCAGCGCAGCGCCGACGAGCGCACCCGACAGTCCCACGCCTGGACCACGCAGACGGAGTACCGGGTCGGGACCGGGACGACCCTCGGCCTGCAGACGGTGCTGAGCACGCGCGGCGGGGGCGAGGACGGGCGGACGACCTACGAGGAGCGGATGGCCGGCGTGCTCGACAACGAGTTCGCCCGCGTCGTGGACGGCACGCGGGACGACCTCGGATTCGACACGCGCCTCTCCCTCGACCACGACTTTGACGCCGAGGACCACTCCCTCTCGGCCGAGGTCCGCTACGAGCGCGAGTGGGAGGACGAGACCGGCCGCTACGCCGAGCACCCCCTCCTCGACGGGGGATCCTTCGGCGACCCCGTCCGCCGCGACGACGAGTGGACGGAGGAGGCCGAGCAGGAGGGCACCCTGCGCCTCGACTACGCCCGCCCGCTCGGGGCCCTCGCGCTGGAGGCCGGCTACCAGGGCAGCCTCCGCGCCGAGGAGACCGACCAGCGCTACCAGCGGGCGTTGATCGACGACCCGGCTCTCGGGACCACGATCAGCGCGTTCGGCTTCGACGAGCAGATCCACGCCGGCTACGGCATCCTGTCGGCCGACCTCGGGGCGGTGGGGCTCCAGGCGGGACTGCGGGCCGAGCAGGCCCTCACCACCTTCGTCCTCGACGCCCCGGGCGAGACGTTCGACAACGACTACTTCAGCCTCTTTCCCAGCGCGTTCCTGACCTACGAGCTCACGGAGGGCCGGCAGGTGCGCCTCTCCTACAGCAAGCGCGTGAACCGGCCGCGGACCTGGCAGCTCAACCCGATCGACGACAACGAGGACCCCACGTTCCGGCGCGTCGGCAACCCGTTCCTGCAGCCGGAGTACGTGCACGCCGTCGAGGCCAGCTACGTACGGCACTGGAGCGCGCTCACCCTCACCACGAGCCCGTACCTCCGGCGCACCGTCAACGAGGTGCAGTGGCGCGAGACGTTCTCGGCCGACGGTGTCACGACGCTCTCGTTTGCGAACGCCGCGGCCTCCAACGCCTACGGCGCCGAACTCATCGCGGCGCTCTCGGTGGGGCCGCGCCTGCGAGGCAATGTGAGCGTCAACGGCTACCGGGTGGTCACCGACGCCAGCAACCTCGACACCGACCTCAGCAACGACGCCCTCGCGTACTCGGGCCGCGTCAACCTGACGGTCCAGCCCCGTGACGGGCTCGACCTCCAGCTGAGCCAGTACTACCGCTCGCCGGTCCCCATCGCGGGCGGCCGCATCGGCGCCCGGTCCATGACGACGATCGGGGCGCGGCAGGAGCTGCTCGACGGAAAGGCGTCGCTCGGCCTGCAGGCCCGCGACGTGCTCGGGACCATGGGCTTTCATATTACCCGTCGCGACGATAGCTTCTATCAGGTGACGGACCGCGACTGGGGCGCCCGCCAGCTCTCGGTCTCGTTGACCTACAACTTCGGTCGTGCCGAGGCCACCCGTCCGGATCGGGAAGGGCGCGGGGGCGCCGGCGACTTCGGTGACGACGGCGGGCAGATGCCGTAGGTGGCCGCGGCCCCGGGGGGCGGTCGGAGCCGTGGTCGTGTCATTCGAACTCTGCCTGCACTCGCCCTCGAGTGCATGCTCCGTTCGGGGATGGATGTCCGGAAGCGCAGGTCCCGACATCTGTCGGGACGCACACGTCCTCACATCCAACCCCACAAGAGGCCGACGGTCGACTGACAACGTAAACCCTGCTATTGGATTCGGTATCAGAAGCAGGTCTGCTCCGCGATGAATCGCTTTCCGTCCCGCGACGTCGAACCCTTCGACACCGGCCCGCTGCTCTGGTGGGTGCTGGGCCTGCTGGGGGCTGCCCTCGTGCTGGAGTTCTATGTGTCGGTGCCGTGGACCGAGCCCTTCACCGAGCCGAACACGTGGGTCTTGATCGGGGTGTTCGTGGGGTTTGCCCTGCGCCTCGCGGGCCAGCGCCTCCAGGCGCGCGAGCAGGCCGGCGGCTCCGCCCTGCGGCGGGCGAGCCTCGCGGTGTGGGCCGCGGCGGCCCTCGGCGGCCTCCTCGCGTGGGTGCTCTGAACGGGACCCGGTGGGCGGGCTTCTACGACAAGCTCCTGAAGCGGGGAAAAACCGATGGTGGCCGTCGTGGCGGTAATCCGAAAACTGTTGCACCCGATCTACGGCATGCTGAAGCACGACCGGGACTTCGACGGCCAAAAAATCTACCGAATACCTGCCTCAGCCGCTTGACTTCGAAGAGAGTGTCTTCGGCGGCGGCGCGATGTGTCAAAAATCCCCCCGCTGTGAGAAGTGTCCGGCTCAGACGACGCTCGTCGGCAGGGTAGGAGGCTGACCGAACCCCGGAACGTCCTGCTCACCGTCGCAAACCCAGGCGACCTACGGGCCTCACCTGGACGGGGCTGTCGACCTGCTGGCCTCCTGCGTCGTCGAAGCGGCCTCTTCCACGAGGTGCCGAGGAATCTGCTTGCTCAAGTACCGCTGCCCGGCCATCACCGACCGGACGGCCCTCACAATCTGCTCGGGCGGGTCGGACTTGAGGACGTAGCCGTTCGCTCCAAGCTTGAAGGCCCCTCTGACGTCCGGGCCGTCGCTCCGCCTCGTCAGAATCAGCACGCGGGCCGACGCCTCCCACCGCCAGAGGCGCCGAAGCACCTCCAGGCCGCCGGTATCCGGAAGCGAAAGATTCAGAACCAGAAGGTCCGGGCTGCCGCGCCGAAGAGCCTGAAGAGCTTGGGATCCACGTTCGGCCTCCCCGGCGATCCGGGCCTGGAAGCTCTCCTCCAGCAGGGCCCGAATGCCGAAGCGTGTGATCTGGTGGTTCACGGCGAGGAAGGCCGAGAACGGCGCAGATCGGTCGCGGCGATGAGGCATGGACATCCTACGGGTTGTCCGTGGGAAACAGGCCGAGCAAAGAAGGAGTCGACAGCACGTGGCCACCGGCTCAGTAGCTAGAGCCGCCACTGTCGGTCTGGACGGTGCCCTCCATGGAGGGATGGACGGTGCACCGGTACGTATCCGTCGCGTCGTCCAGCGACTGCGTGTAGGTGAAGGTCACCCCGTCCGCGTCCTCCTGATAGTTGATGTCCGCGTCGCCCTCGAGGCTGCCCGCCTCCCCGGACTCCTGACGCAGGAGGTACTCGTCGTTTGCGTTCTGGACGCCGAACGGATGGGCGCCGCCGCCATCGTTGTCGATCCGGTAGCGCGTGCCCACCTCAAGTGTGAGCGACGGGTTCTCCGTGCCCGTCTGGGCGACGCCGCTGGCCCCCTGTACGTCGGTAACCTCCCAGGCGGAGGTACCCTGGTTGTTGATGGTGATCGTAACGTCGGCCGAGGAGCCCGTGGTGCCCGCGCTGGCGCCGATGTTGCCCTGCGCGAAGACGTACTGCGCATTCGCGTTGCTCTCGTGAACGTTGACGTAGCCCTCGTAGCTCGTCAACTCGTCGTAGGAGACGTTCAGGATCCGGCTGCTGCGAGCCGCCGGGTCGGTCGGGGCGATGGAGCCGAGGTACCCCGAGAACGGTCCGCTTACGATACTGCCCCCTTGCGAGACCGTGTTCTCGTGGAGGTGTGCGATCTGGGCCACGTCGACACTGGACCCGCTGGCGTCCTCGACGGAGCCGTTCGTGTCGAGGGAGTAGGTGACCAGCGTCCGGGAGTCGGTCAGTTCCTCGATCCGCACCGAGCCGGTCACGCCCTCCGAGAGAACGCTGCCGTTCGTCGAGCTGGCGGAAAGCGGGTACGTGGTGGCCCTCGGGTTGTCGACGAAGGAGAGGCCAGGCCCGTCGGTGCCCTCCGCGTTGGCGCCAATGTTGCCCTGCGCCACGATCGTGCCGAGGTTGGCCGGGCTCTCGTGGACGTTGACGTAGCCGTCGAAGCCGGCAAGGTCCTCGATCGGCCGCCCGATCTTCCGGGCGCTCGTGCCGGTGGGGCTGCTGCCGTTGACGGCACTGAGATAAATTGCAATCTGGCCGCCCTCCGAGGCGCTGCCGGAGTGGATGTGCGCCGGATGCGACACGCTGGCCACCGTTGCGTCCTCGTCCAAGTCGAGGGTGACGAGCGTGGAGTCGGGGCCGGCCCGCCAGAAGGTGACAGTGCCGCTCACTCCGTCCGGGGCCGCGCCGTCGTTGGACTGCGGCGCCAGGTCGTAGGTGATTTGGTCGGGCACGGCGGAGGAGCCGCCCATGCTGCCGGTGCCGCCGTCGCACCCGGTCAGGAAAATCAGGGGGACCAGAAGCGCAGTGGCAACCAGGCGCAGCGGAGATCGGAGCAGGGAGCTTTTCGTCGGGGTCGCGTTCATCATCTCTGAGGTTGGATTGTCGTAGTGTTTTGAAGAAAACGGGGCCTGTGGGAATCAACCGGGAGGACTTCCTACAATGGAAGCCTCCCTCGGGAGCGTGTGCTGCACGCTCGCAAGAGGACGCAGTATCACGTCAATAGCATCACGTCGATGTAGGCCGTCATCTGAGCAGGCATCTTCCACGTGTGTGGCGAACAAACGCCCCGTCGTAACTACCGTCTTCTGCAACGAAGACGTAATTGGGGGCGCGGCCGACTGGATACGCGCCCGGAGGGCCCAGACGCGGGTCCCCGGGGGGCGATCATTCGGGGGAGGCCGCAGGCCATCAGGAGTCCCCAGCGCTGGGAGCCCCCGGCTCGCGCGCGGCCCCGTGCACAGTCCGACCACGTCGATCCGAGACGCGAGAGGCCAGAAGTCTCCCAGTGAGACGCCCCTTCGGATCAGAAGCGCAGATGGAGGACGGCGACGATCCGTCGGCCGGGGAGTGTCCGTGCCCGACGGAGAAGCGACGGGCCCTTCGGCCGGAGGGAGGCGTCAAACGGATTTGCGCGACCGAGGACGTTGACGAGGCTAACCTCGGCTGTTGCGGTCACCCCCTGCCAGTCCATCGTTCCCTGGAGACCCAGGTCGAGACGGTGGTAGGGGGCGAGCTCGTCGGTCCCAGGGGCGTTCAGGGACGTGCCGTCCAGACTCGACGGCGCGCCCGAGGGGCCCACGTAGTCGTAGTAGATGGGGCGGAGGGCCCAGGACCGTCCCCAGATGCTTTCCCACCGGGTGCGGGCCTGTAGGCCCTCGACGATGCGAATGCCGGTGTGAGCGGCGACCCGGACCGGCTCCTCCCAGGGCGCGGGCACCCACCTTCCGCCAAACCGGTCTTCATATCGCCGCTCAGCTGCGTGCCACCCAGCAGTCAGCCCCCCGGTCACGCGCGCCTGCGTCCGGCGGAGGGTCACATCAACCCCATAGGAGCGGCCCTGCCCGGCCCCCAGGAACGACGTCTGTTCTGTCAGCCGACGGGGGCTGGCCTGCATTTGAGCCGGCCCCGCACCGCGAAGGAGACGCGTGTAGTTGACGTGGTGGGTGCGGGGGTGCCACTTGTAGTACCCTTCCAGCTGTACCGACCACCTTTTGCTCGGCGTGAGAAGGAGGCTCGCGGCCCCGTGGTAGGCGCGGGGCGGAGCGACGCTCGCGTCTACGGGGAGCCAGAATCGGAGCGACGGGATGACGGAGGTCGGCTGCGCACTGCTGATTTGCGCCTGCGTGACGTACTGCCGATACAGCCCTCCTGCGACGCGGGCCGCGAACGCCCCAATGGGACTTGAGGGTTGGTCGTAGCGTAGAGATAGACGCGGCTCAGCGTACACTCGCCCACGAGAGGGCAAATAACTGAGTCGAGTCCCCCCTTCGACCGTCGTCTGCAGGCCGAGAGAGGCCTGAGCCTTCACGTGGCCGGTCCACTGCCAGGCGCTCGTGGCGTGGGCGATGGACCCGACAAACCGGTTCCGCAGCTGGAAGCGCCCGTCGAGGTACTGCCCACTGACGGAGGCCTCGGTCTGAAGGGAGGAGCGGGGACTGTAGTCGAAGGATGCCTCGACCCCACCCTCGGCAACCCGGTTCGTCTCGCGGGGCGACTCCGGAGCAGGAAGGTTGGGCGACCGCAGTGGCAAGGAGGGGGTGGCTAGGCTGGAGTTTCGTATTTCGTAGGCGTATTGCGAGTTGTGCCAGCTCCCGTAGGCCTGGACGGTGGTGGTAAGACGCGAGCTCGCAACCCACGTGTGGCGGGCTTGAACGGCGGTGTTTCCCCAAACATAGTCGTCCCTAGCTTTGAGCAGGAGCGGGCCGTCCTCTCCGGTGAGCACGCTGGCAAGGGAGGCGTCGAGCTGGTTGTCTGCCCGATAGGCCGAGACGTACAGTTCATGGAAGGAGCCGATGGGCTGGCGCACCGCTGCGTGTAGGTCGGAGAAGGACGCCGTGGTGCTGTGGCGTTGTGCACCCACCGTGACGGGTGCCGTGGACCCGGCCAGCCACAGGGGCGTGAGCGTCGGGTCGGGCGCCGTCCAGGTGCGGAGGAGATGCTGCAGGGACCGCGACTGATGAACGGGCCACACGCTTGATCGGAGGGCAACCATGGCCCCCCCGCTCCGCCCGCGGTCCGTTTCCCACTGAAGGTCTGCTCGCCCGTTGGCACTGATCGGATCTGCGGCCGCCTCCAGATGGCTGTCGGCGTCGGTTAGGTCATGGGTCGCCGACAGCACCCCCGACGTGTAGCTCCCATGCTCGGTCCCAAACCCGGTTTTGTGAACAGTGAGCCGGTCGAGAGCCAGGGGGCTAAACGCGCCGAGAAAGCCGCCCAGACTGACAGGGTCCCGCACCGGCACTCCGTCGAGGTGCAGAACATGCTCTCCGGTGCCTCCACCCTGAACGTGAAGCTGCGCCAGCGGTCGGCTCATGGACACGCCGGGCTGGCTGCTGGCGCTGCGGAGAACGTCCGCTCCGTCCCCGATCGGGAGGCGCCTCAGGGGATCCGGGTCGACGATGGATCTTCCCAGCGAGTCGGACGGAAGCCGCCGCTGGATCCCGTTGACGACAACCTGGTCTGCGGAGACCGGTTGCGGCTCGAGGGCGATTCGAATGCGGCGCCGACCGTCGGGGGGCACGGCGATGCTGTCGACTCGCGTCTCGTACCCGACGTAGGTGACGACGACGCGATGGGGGCCGGACAGGACGCGGCCGAAATGGAAGTGGCCCGACGTATTTGTCGTTGTGCCGGTGGAGGCGTCCGCCAGAAGCACATTGGCCTGCGGCAGGGGCTCGCCCGTCGTCGCGTCGACCACCCTCCCAATCACACGTCCGTGCCTCGAGGAGCGGCGAAGCTGTTCGAACAGCACATAAGTTTCCCCTGAGCTGCGCACGTAGTCGACCCCGGTTCCCTTCAACACGCAGTCCAGAAGCACCTCCGGGTCCGCGCTTCGCGTGCGGCAGAACGCGCGCCGACCCTCGGTCAGACCGGTCGGATAGGCGAGGTCGATACCCGTCTTCTTGGCCAGGCGGGGAAGGGCGTCGTTCAGGGGGACCCCGCGGAACGCGATTGTGCGGGCGCTGGAGGCGGAGTCGCTGGGCACCTGGCCGGCTGCGACCTGCAGGCTCCCCGCGCCGAGCAAGACAAGCACCAGGACGCCCCAAGCAACACGGACGCCGCGGCGCAGAAACGGAATCATGGGATCGCCAAGTCGCAATGGTCGAGGGACCGGAGAGTAATGGACCGTCGAGTGCGGGTTTGCGCTGCTCGCACGCCTCCGTTCACGGGGTGGTCAGCACGTATCCCTGACTCGTAGGCCGGTAGGTGAGGTCCTGCACGATGCAAATGTCGGTGAGCACCTCCTCCAACTCTGCGTCCCGCGCGTACAGCAGGGTCATCGGTCGGGACTCCGAGACGTCGGCGTCAAGGCGAATCGAGGTCCCGAACTGGCGCTCGAGCTTGCGCAGCGTAACGGAAAGGGACGCTTTCTGGACCGCAAAGCCGCCCCGGCGCCAGGCCTCCGCGTAGCTGAGATCGATCTGCGTCGGGGGAGTAGGGGCCCCGGAGGCGCCGGTCAGTTGACTTCGGGCGCCCTTCGTGGACAGCGTCACAGGACGATCCGGGCGATCCGCCGGCGCGAAGCGTACCTGGCCCGACCGCAGGGTGACCTGCGTCATTCTCGAGGAGGTCTCCTCGAAGGTTTCAACGGTGAACTTGGTCCCCAGGGCCGTCACCTGAGCATTTGAGGTTTTGACGACAAACGGGCGGTTCCCGGATTGGACGGAGAAAAACGCCTCCCCGTCCAGCCGAACGCGGCGCTCCTCGAGCTCCACGAACGGAAGGGCCTCGAATCCCCGCCGATAAGTGAGGGTGCTTCGTCCGTTGAGTTCGACCGTGGAGCCATCGGGCAGGGTGGCGGTGACTCGGTTGCCCCCGGTCGCTTCTACCGTCACGGGCTGCGTCCAGAGCCACGCCCCGACGGCGCAGAGCGCGAGCGCCGCGGTAAGCGCCACTGTCCGAAGGCCGGCGGTGAGCAGCCGATGGCGGCTGTGGCTCTCAGCCCCCTGCTGCTGACGAGCCGGACGGTCCTCTTCCGGGTCGGCGGCGGCCTCCTCTGCTTTTTTGTCGCCCTGAAGCCCGAATTGGTCCTCAAGCTCAGCCCAGGTTCGGTCGGCCTCAAAGGCCTCGGCACGCGCCTCCTCTTCGGCGTCGAACAGAGCCCAGACGGAGGCCATTTCCCGGCGACGCTCCGTCGAGGCGTCCTCAAAAAGCTTCCGAATGTCGGGTGGCATTGAACCGTCCATACCTACAAAACGAGGTTCGTTGTTGGAAGTCGGAGTTCCCATCCCTCCAGCGTCAGGCGCCGAGAATCCCGCTACAGCAGATCGGGGCGATAGTGATTTACGCGGTCGCGCAGCGTGCTCATGGCCTTGACGATGTGGTTGTTTACGGTATTTGGGGAAACGTCCATTACCTGAGCGATCTCTTCGTGGCTCATTCCCTGCTCTCTGGACAGGAGGAGCGCCTCCCGCTGTCGCTCCGGGAGGTCTTCGATCCATTCCTGAAAATTCGCGCGGAGGTTGCGGGCACTCATCTCGCCATCGGGCCTCTGCGGGGCCTCTGCCGAAAGCTCATCGCTGCGCTCGGCGCGCTGGCTGCGCCGCCGCCGTTCCTTTCGCCGGTGGTCGTACACGCGGTTGCGGGCGATCCGAAAAATGTAGGCCTGCAGGGAGTCGACATCGTCAATTCTATCGCGCCCCTCCCACAGCTGGGCAAATGTCTCCTGGGTCAAATCATGGGCCAGAGGGGTGTCACCAACCATTCCACTGATGAAGCGGAAAACAGGCGTCCCGAGCCGGTCGAAAAGGGCCTCGAAGGCCTCCCCGTCCGAGGAGCCAAGGCGGCGTTGAAGTCCTTGGAGGCTGTCGGTCACTGAGACCTCGGACATGCAGTTTCAATGCCCTGTGCTGGAAGGGATCGAGAAGGAATCGTACTTGGGGCCGGCGCCGGAGCTGCGGGAACCAGTTCGTCCCCCAGACCTGCCTTGTAGGCGTGCGAGACGGAGAGAATAACTATCTGGGTAGTCTTAAAAAATACGAAAACTAAGGAGGCAGTAAGGACTCTCCAAGAACGTCCCTCTGCGGTGCACGCTCCCGTCGACGACCTTGACAGGTCGATTGCGTAGCTGTAGCTCGTCGGGCACTCGCGTCGGCGAACGCCGATCCCCTTCCAGGGAACCGTGGCCTCCCGTCAAGCGAGGGGGGCTTTGCGCATACGTAACACTTGCTGGCTAGTTATCCCCCCGGTCTGAGACGCCATCTCATTGAGGGGACGTCAAGCAGTTTGGGGCCTTTCCCAAGGGCATTTCGTCCCCCACCGTTCACGCTCTCCTCCTAATCGACACGACCATACCTACCTATGATGATTTCCTCGCGATCAACCAACGCAGCGCTGACCCTTCTCGTCGGAGGCCTGCTGGTGCTCGCCGGCTGTGACTCCGGAGGCGCCTTCCGGTCGGAAACCGGCACCTCCGGCCCCGACGGAGCGGTCACCACGAACGACCGGACGGCCCCGCCCGACGCCGCGGCGGGCGAGGCGGGGACCGTCTACCGCGCCTCTCTCAACTCCCTGAACGGCTCCGGCGTGGAGGGTGTCGCGAAGATTCAGGTCCAGGGCGGCACCTTCACCGTTCAGGTGAACGCCCGGGGCCACGTCCCCGGCCGGGTGCACCCCCAGCACATCCACGCCAAGCCGGACGGGAGCGAAAGCACCTGTCCTCCCGCCTCGGCCGACAAGGACGGCGACGGGCTCGTGAGCGTCAAGGAGGGCGGCCCGTTCTACGGCCCGGTCTTCGTCCCGCTCGACGGCTCGCTCGGGGAAGCCGAGGGGCTGGGCCAGATCGCGACGTTCCCGAATCCCGGCAATCAGGGCGGCGCGATCACCTACCGGCAGACGATTAGCCTCAGCGAGCTGGGAACGAACTTCGACGCCCCGCTAGACCTGGAGAAGCGGGCCATCGTGCTCCACGGGGAGAACGTGGACGGGGACTACGTGCCCACACTGCCGGTGGCCTGCGGGACCATCGAGCAGGTAAACTAAGCAGCCGGCTCTCCTCTCCAACTATACCCACCTCGGTTGACCGGACACAGTTCCGGCACCGGGGTGGGTTTTTCTGTTGGAGGGAAATCGACAAGCACCGTTAGATAGATGGTGACTGTTTCAAGAACCTCCCTTTCGAAGAACGGGCATCTCTCGTTGGCGGACCGTCACTTCCGCTCCGCAGTTCCTGTCCGAGGTCCGGTCCCTTTGGTGGGAGAGGTTGGTGGGAGAGGCCGGGTCGCTCTGTGGACGGGGAGAGGGTCGTCGGATCGAGGCTGCTCGCCGGGTCACTTCCGGGCCTGCCAGAGGATCACCAGCGCCACGATCGCGAAGGCGGCGTGGGGCAGCCACGCGGTCGCGGACGGGGGCAGAACCCCCGAGTAGCCGAACGGCTCGGCCAGTTTCTGAAGGGCGAGGTACACGAAGGCCGTCAAGAGCCCGATCGCAAAGCGCACGGCCTGTCCGCCCCGTCGTCGTACGGCGGCCAGGGGGACGCCGATGAGGATGAGAATCAAGTTGGCGAAGGGGTAGGCAAACTTGTTGTAGTACGCCACCAGCGACCGCTCGAGGTTGCCGACCCCGGCCCGGCGCATGGCCGCCAGGTACTCGCGGGCGTCCGGTATGGTCATGGCGGCCACGTCGTTCTTTGAGCGGGCCAGGTCGCGGGGGTAGATCTGGAGCGTGGTGTCGAGGGTCGAGTGCTGCTGCTCGACGAGGCCGCTGTCCGTGAACGACCGGCGCACCACGTCCTGCATCTGCCAGGTCGACAGCGAATCGACCCACTCCATCCGCTCGGCGTCGAGGCGGGACACGAGGCGCGAGTTCGGCGCAAATTCCTGGAGAGACACGTCGTGGGCCCGTCCCCGATCCTGATCGTAGTAGCCCACCGACAGCACGGTTCGAGGCGTGTTTTGCCGGTGGATTTCGCTCAGATCGGTGGTTTGTCCGCCATGGGGAAGGTACTCGTTCTCGTACTGTACCACGATCTCGTTGGTGCGGGGGACCACCCATCCGTTGAAGCCGAACATGAAGAGGGTCACCACCATCCCGACCACGAGGTAGGGCCGCATGAGCCGGTAGAGGGACACTCCGGAGGTCTGCAGGGCGGTGAGCTGGAGCTCCTGGGCGAGCGTCCCCGTCAGGTAAATGCAGGAGAGAAAGAGGGCGAGCGGAGAGGTGAGCCGGATAATTTCCGGGATGTAGCTCGGGTAGAAGACCGTGAAGACCTCCCAGGCC
>Ga0207714_1001399_pt1 | contig 15505 bp, 19 predicted proteins | sample PonA232FremontCA_2_FD_187270 | JGI IMG/M metagenome (GOLD analysis project Ga0207714, IMG submission 187270) | Marine sediment microbial community from Fremont, CA, USA - Pond A23 Sediment 2 (SPAdes) | ecosystem: Environmental > Aquatic > Marine > Unclassified | place: USA: Fremont, California... | reverse complement strand
TCCACGGCCCAACTCCGATACACTGGCGGCGGTCGTCCTGCTCTCGAACGTGACCGAAACCCCACGGATCGACGAGATTCAGGAGCAGGCGGTCGACGCACAGGACACCATCGAACAGCAGGAGGCCGTCCGCGAGGAGGAGATCGAGTCGCTGATCACCGACGATGACAATGATCTCGACCCGATCGTATAGTGTCCTCCTGCGGTGGCGCGGAGTGGAGGCCACGGCATGAAGCTCTCGCTGTTCGGGGTTGGCGACGCCGGTACGCGACTCCTCGACGAGTTCGTGCAGGCGGAGGCCGACACGGGCCGAAACTTCACCGATGGCAACGTACTCGCCTTCAATACGGCCGCCGAGACGTTCGGCGAGGCGACGGTCATCCCCGAGGAGCGACAGATTCTGATCGGCGATACCCATCCCGAAGTGAATCAGTATGTCGACCCGGAGAGTGACGACCCGGCGTCGTCACCCGGTGGGGGCGACGCCGCATCCGGTGACGGCAGCACGGCCCCCGGCGTCGACGCCGATCCAGATCTCGGTGCAACCGTCGCGGGCGACGAACTGCCGGAGATCCGGCGCGCACTGGATCTCGTCGACGACACCGAGGTCGACGCGGCGATGCTCGTCGTCGGGCTGGGTGGCGGGACCGGAGCCGGTGTCGGGAGCGTCCTGCTCGAAGAACTCGAATCCATCTACGAGAGCCCGATCTACGTGCTGGGCGTCCTGCCCGCGTCGACCGAGTCCGACCAGCGGGCGCTGACCGCCGCCCGTGCGGTCCGGACGTTCGTCCCGATGGCCGACGCCGTTCTCCCGGTCGACAACGACGCGTGGCGACGCGACTCGGAGCCACTCGACGAGCAGTACGACCGGATCAACGAGGCTGTCACCACCCGGGTGCTGTCGCTGTTTGCGGCCGGCGAAACCGAGCCGGAGTCGGTCTCGGAGATGCGGATCGATCCCGCCGACATACGGCGCACGCTGGCCGTCGGCGGCCTCGCCTCGATCGGCTACTCGACGGTCGAGGTCGAAACCGACTCCGACGGCCTAATCGCCCGCCTGTGGCGGCTGCTGGGCCTGGCCGACGAGACACCGGATACCAAAACTGACGCGGCAACGATCAAGCGACTCGTGCGGCGCGCGCTGAAATCGAAGCTGACGCTCCCCTGTGATATCACCTCGGCCGACCGCGTCCTGCTCATCCTCTCGGGGCCGCCGGGGGATATCTCCCGGAAGGGGTTCGAGACTGGACGGTACTTGCTGGAACAGGAGACGACGACCGTCGAGGTGCTGGCCGGCGACGAGCCGGTGCCCACTGCCTCGACGATCACCGCAACTGTGTTGCTCTCGAACGTGACCGACGTGTCCCGGATCGACGAGCTACAGCGCCGGGCTGTGGACCATCTTCCTGACACCGAAACAGCGAACGACTCCGGCGCTACGACCGATGACGACAGCGACGATCACGACTTCGAGTTTCGGGACGGCGGTGTCGACCCCGACGAGGCAGACTCGGCCGAGAGTCACGGTGACGCCACGGACGGTGGCGGTGAGTCGGCCGACGGATCCCATGCCGACGCGGATACCGCAGCCGGTGAGGGCGACGAGAGCGTCGAGTCGACGCCGGCGACCGCCGACGGCGAGTAGCGACCGCCCGGCTGGAACATGGGTGGTCCGGTGAGCGGTGCGTCCGGTCCGATATCCTGATAGCCCCACGCCAGAATGCCGGGGTATGGACGTGCAGATCGCCCCCTCCCGGCTCGGGGGCACGGCTCGCGCACCGCCATCGAAGAGCTACACCCACCGGGCGATCCTCGCAGCGGGTTACAGCGACGGCGCGACGGTCTACAGCCCGCTCGACAGCGCCGACCCACGGGCGACCCAGCGGGCGGTCGAGGCCTTCGGCGGTGCGGTCGGGGCAGCCGGCGACGACGCCCTCGATATCACCGGGTTCGACGGGATTCCCGACGTGCCGGAGAACGTGATCGACTGCGCCAACAGCGGGACAACGATGCGGCTCGTCACCGCGACGGCTGCGCTCGGTAACGGGCTGACGGTGCTGACCGGCGACGACTCCCTGCGCTCGCGGCCGCAGGGTCCGCTGCTCAACGCCCTCGCTGCCCTCGATTGTCGGGCCGAGAGTACGCGCGGCAACGGACAGGCCCCGCTGGTCGTCGGTGGCTCACTCGACGGGGGCACCGTTGCCATCCCGGGCGATGTCTCCTCGCAGTACATCTCGGCGTTGCTGATGGCCGGCGCTGTCACCGACGAGGGGATCGAACTCGATCTGACGACCGACCTCAAATCCGCACCGTACGTCGATATCACGCTGGAAGTCCTCGACGATTTCGGTGTTACCGCCGCGCCGGTCGGCGCCAGCGGTGGCGATATCCGGTCGGCTGGCGCCGACGGGTTCGTCGTCGACGGCGGCCAGACGTACGCCCCCGAGGACGGCGAGTACCACGTCCCCGGTGACTTCTCGTCGATGTCGTACCTGCTTGCCGCAGGAGCGGTGGCCGCCGGTGAGGGCGAGACGGTCGTCGTCGAGGGCGCACAGCCGAGCGCGCAGGGCGACAGCGCTATCGTCGACGTGCTCGACGCGATGGGAGCCGACATCGCGTGGGATCAGGACGCCGGTGAGATCACCGTCTCGCGGTCGTCGCTGTCGGGGACGACCGTCGCCGTCGGCGACACCCCCGATCTGTTGCCGACGATTGCGACGCTCGGCGCGGTCGCCGACGGCGATACCGTCATCGAGAACTGTGGGCACGTCCGCTACAAGGAGACCGACCGCGTGAGCGCGATGGCAACCGAACTCGAAAAGCTGGGCGCGTCAGTCACCGAGGAGGAGGCCACGCTGACGATTCACGGCGGCGATTCGTCGCTCTCAGGGGCGACCGTCGAGGGATACCACGATCACCGCGTCATCATGTCACTGGCGGTCGCTGGCCTCGTCGCCGACGGGTCGACAACCGTGACCGGCGCGGATCACGTCGATGTCTCGTTCCCGGGCTTTTTCGAGGTGCTCGGGTCGCTCGGCGCCGATATTTCTCGTTCGGCACAGGGTCTCCGGCGACGGTAGGTTTTTGCGACCGCTCGGTCTCCAGCCGGTATGGTTGTCCCGTCGGTGCCGCTGGGAACGGTCCCCGAGACGCTGCCGGTTGGTGGGATCGATTTTCTCTCGGTCGGCTCGCTCGTCTTCAGCGCTGTCGCTGCGCTGGGGTACGGGCTGGTGACGCTGCTCGTCGGGGCGTTTCTGGTCACACGGCGCGAGGGGCCGCTCAGAGAGATCGACGCGACGGTGCAGGCCAAGCCGCTTCGCTCGCTGGGGTGGGGGCTCGTCGCCATGGGGGTCCTGATCGCCGGCTACCTGTTTGTCGGCGTCACCGTCGGGCTGCTCGTCGAACTCGGCGCGCCCCCACAGGTCAACGGCCTGCTGTTGGTCGCCATCCTCGTCGGACTCCTGATCCTCCTTGTCGCCACCGCCGCCGGCCGGTTCGTCGTCGGCAGCTTCCTCGTCCGGCGTCTCAGCGATGGCCCGCCGAACCGCTGGCTGTCGCTCGGCGGCGGTGTCGCTCTCATCGGTGTGGCCGGGTTTCTACCCGTGCTAAGTCTCGCCGGACCGGTGGCGACGGTGCTCGCGCTTGGCGGGGTCGTCGGACGCGCACTCGACGACGCCGGCGTCCGACTGTGGGACCACTACGTCGCCAACCGGCTGGAGCGCGTCGATAGCCAGCTGTGGAATCGGTGACGTTGACCGCACACCGCAGGCTGGCCAACGGAACCACTCACGTTTTGGCTTACCCGGTCCATCCGGGTGTATGGACGATCGAATTCGCGAGCATGCGTCGATTCTCGTCGACTGGAGTGCCCGGGTCGATCCCGGTGACAATGTCGTCGTCAGCGTTGCCGAGGGGGCGCACGACCTCGCGGTCGCCGTGGCCGAGGCACTCGGTGAACGCGGCGCGAGCATGGTGGCAACCTACGATTCGGCCGAACTCTCTCGGGCGTATCTGCAGGCCACCGGCGAGGACAACAGTGACCTCGCCTTCGAGGACACCCCGTCACACGAACTGGCGCTGATCGAGAACGCGGACGTGTATCTCCGCCTCGGCGGCGGGCGAAACACGGCGGCGACCACTGACGTGCCGGCGGCAACGCGGCAGGGCTACCGCCGCTCCCGGACCGACATCCGCGAGGCCCGGATGAACACCGACTGGGTGTCGACGGTCCACCCCACGCGCTCGCTCGCACAGCAGGCCGGGCTGTCACTGGCGGCCTATCGGGACTTCGTCTACGATGCTGTGCTCCGCGACTGGGAATCGCTGGCCGAGGAGATGGCCAAACTCAAGACGATCCTCGACGACGCCAGCGAGGTCAGTATCGAGGGGCCCGAGACGGACCTCCGGCTCTCGATCACGGAGCGCACGGCCGTCAACAGCGCGGCCTCGGTCGCCTACGACTCACACAATCTCCCGTCCGGCGAGGTGTTCACAGCGCCCGCCGACGCCGAGGGGACGATCCGATTCGACGTGCCGATGACCGTCGACGGCAGCCCGGTTCGCAACGCCGTGTTCACTATCGAGGACAACACGGTCGTCGACTACGCGGCCGACCAGGGCGAGGCGGTCCTCGGCGACGTACTCGACACCGACGACGGCGCGCGCCGGCTGGGCGAACTCGGGGTTGGGATGAACCGCGGGATCGACCGCGTGACCGACCGGATTCTGTTCGACGAGAAGATGGCCGAAACCGTCCACCTCGCGGTGGGCCGGGCCTACGACGCCTGCCTGCCCGACGGTGACTCCGGCACCGAGTCGGCCGTCCACGTCGATCTGCTCACCGACATGAGCGAGGAGAGCCGACTCGTCGTCGACGGCGAGACGATCCAGCGAAACGGCAGCTTCCGGTGGGAGGACGGATTCGACGCCGAGAGTGCCTGAACGGCACTCTCCAGGCGAAGCACTCCCGTTTTCTCTTCCTATGCTTGACTTCCTCCCACGGCTGAGCCGTGGGATTCCTCCGGGGTGGATGTTAGCTATGCCGCACCCACGGAGGCAAGTTTCCCGTCGCCGGTACTCCGGTTTGTGCGCTTCTCGTTGGGACTCGCCCTCTCGGGGGAGTGTGGTAGCTCCGACCAAATATGGTCGTCCCACGTGAGACACACGGGCCGAGCCATCGACCCGACTTCTTTGCCAGCCTGTCGGTCGAGGAACGTGCGAGACGCGCACAGGTCGGCGTGGGCTTCCGCTCGCTACGTGTCACAACGACGGCCTTCTCGCACCGGCTCTACTCCGACTCTTCGAGCGAGTGTGTGTGGCCACAGTTCGGACATTCGACCTCCTCACTCCGGAGTTCCGCGCTCTGCTCGCGCACGTCCCGCATCACAGAGGAGATGCGTTCCTCGGCGTCGAGTTCGTCGGCGACAGCGAGATCGACGCCCTCGACCTCCAGCAGGAATTTGGCAACCTCCGTGACCTCGTACATCAGATCGTCCAGTTCTTCGGCGGTGAAAAACCCCGACATCGCCCCATACAGGAACGTCGCGCCGGCCTTCGTCACCTTCCCCTCGAAGGAGTCTCGGGCCTGATTGACCGCCTGTGGCGTGTAGGTGTCGGTCATGAAGGGGACGAGTTCGGGCAGGTTCTCGCCGATCTTCGTCATCTCGACGCCGGTTTCGGTCCGGAAATCCGCACAGAGCCGGGCGATAGCCCACTCGCGGGCGGTGATGTAGGTCCGGTCGCGCAGAAACTCGTTGACGCGGTCGTACTGGGAGCCGTCCATCTTGGTGAACCGCTCGTACTTTCGCACGTCGGCCGGCACCTCGCCGTCCGCGTCTGATTCACCGCTCGCCTCGGCGTCGTCCGCAGCTGCTTCGCGTGCGATATCGTCGCCCGTTCCGGCTACCGTCTCGTCACCAGCCGGGTCGTCGCCAGCCGATTCGTCGCCAGCCGGGTCGTCGCCAGCCGATTCGTCGCCTGTGTCTTCCCCGGCCGTTTCTCCCCCACTGGCCGCCGGGTCGGCCCCCTCGCCGGCGGTGGGCTCGTCGTCCATAGCGGGCCTGCGGCCGGCCGGCTGAAAAACGTTGTCGTGGCTGTGACGCGCGGCCGCACCGACAGGCAAGCTTTTAGCGGCGTGCCGCACGGAGGATACCTATGGATGTGCTAGTAGGGATCGGCAGCCCCGATGAGTCGGTTGCCGCCCTCGAACGAACCGCCCGACAGGCGGCGGCGACCGGCGACAGCGTCACTGTCGCCATCGTCGGTGACCACCCCACCGAGGCCCGGGAGCGACTCGAAACGGAGTCGAGTTCGGTCGCCGACGACGCCGGTATCGACGTGTCGATCCGCCATCTCGACGGCGACCCCGGCAGCCAGCTCGTCGACGTGGCCGAAGCCGAGGAGTTCGACGAACTCGTCATCGGCGGCGGCTCGGAGAGCCCGATGGGCAAGATCACGATCGGATCGACAGCCGAGTTCGTGCTGCTGAACGCACACACCACGGTGACCCTTGTCCGATGAGCAGTGACCGACGCTATCCGGACGAGATCTCCGGGCCGTTCCCGACGCCGCCGATCAGCTTCACCGACGCCGAGGACCGCGACATCGAAATCCGGTCCTTCGACGGCACAGACGACGAGTACGAGGCGCTCGCCGAGATGTACGTCGCATTCGACCCCTCGGATCGCGCACAGGGGATTCCGCCGGGCAAGGAGCCGCGTATCCGGACCTGGCTCGACGGTATCCTCGCCGACGACTGTTACAACATCATCGCGTGGGACGGCGACACCGCGGCCGGTCACGCGACGCTCGTTCCCGACGCCGAGGGTGGCAACTTCGAGCTTGCGATCTTCGTCCTGCAGGAGTACCAGCAGGCCGGGATCGGCACGAACCTGATGGAGACACTGCTCGGCTACGGCACGAGCGTCGGCATCACCACGGTCTGGCTCACGGTCGAGCGGTGGAACCATCCCGCGGTCTCGCTGTACAAGAAGGTCGGCTTCGAGACGACGGGGGCGGAGAACTTCGAACTCGAGATGGCGATCCGCATCGGCGAGGACGGGGCATAGTCGCGGCCGAACCGCTCAGACCGATAACACGGGCTGGCTCGCGTACTGCAGGACGTACTCGGCGGCTTTTTCGAGCACGTCGCTGTCGGTGTCTGTCGCCGGCTCTCGCGGGACCACGATGAAGTTCGCGTCCAGCTCGTCGGCCGTATCGAGAACGACACTCCCGGGATGGAGCGTCTTGATCTCAGTCGAGAACCCCTGTACCACAGAGGTCGACAGCGCCACATCCCCCTCGCTTGCGATATCGCGGACGATCTGGCCGAAGGCCTCGGTGTCGTCGGCGACTTTCCCCTCGTCGACCGCGCCGGTTTCGATCCCTCTGACGGTCGGTTCGCCGAGAACGTACACCGCGTGGACGGCCGCGCCATAGCGGTCGGCGATCGCCACGGCGTACTCGACGGCCGCCCGCGACTCGTCGCTCCCGTCGACGGGAACGAGCACGAGATCAAGCTCAAGCTCGGCCATACCCCACAATCCCGTGGCGGCCACAAAAACACTCCCTTCCATCGGAGCGGACACGCTGCCGGTGACCGCGCGGTGCCGACGGCGGAGGAGCGGGTTTTTATTCGTCCCGGATAATCATCGCCTATGTTCGAGACGATTGTGGTGGCGACCGACGGCTCCGAGAGCGTCAGCCGGGCGGTCTCGGTCGCGCTCGATCTCGCCGACCGGTTCGACGCGGCCGTCCACGCGCTGTCTGTCGTCGACACGACCGAGGTCGACTCCTCGCCGCAGTCGGTGCAGAGCGATCTCCGCGAGGCGCTGTCGACACAGGCCGACGACGCGTTGCAGGCAGTCACGGCCGACACCGATCAGCCGGTGACGACCGCGGTCCGAGAGGGCCGGCCGGCCGACGAGATCGCCGACTACGCCCGTGCTGTCGACGCCGATATGGTCGCGACCGGCACCCGCGGCCGCCACGGTGAGAACCGGTTTCTTCTCGGCAGCGTCGCCGAGCGCGTCGTCCGCACCTGCCCGGTGCCGGTGTTGACCGTTCGCCAGCTCAGCGACGCCGAGGCGGCCTGATCGGCTCGCCGGCGATGGTGACGCGGCTGAGCGAGCCGTCAACGACACGCGAACCACAGAGCGGGTCTCGCGACACACGAATCAGAGATCGTTTGTCGGCGACACGCGTCCACAGCCGGGGCGCCGATAGGACGGGGGAGTTTTTACACTGCATCCTGTGGTGCGTCCATGGACGACGATCTTATCGACAGCGGCGAACTCCCGCTCGACCGGCGGTCGCTCCTCCCCGGAACGGGGTTCTTCTATCCCGACTCCCTCGACGAGGATCGGAGCAAGCAGCGCGCGAAGGCGGCACTCGACGGCGCGGAGGCGGTTGTCGTCACCGACTCCGACGCCGACGGGCTGGGCTGTGTCGCGCTCGTCCGCGAGGCCTACGACGCGGCCGTCGATGCCGAGCCGTATCTCGAGGCAATCGAGGCCGACCTTGCCGACGAGGCGTCGGCTGATGAGGACACCACCGGCGCCGACATCGCAGCTGACGGCGACGACGATGCGGCGGCTGCCGACGATATCGAGGGCCCCGAGCCAGCCCTGCTGGACACAGAGGACGACACACCGGGCTCGTCGGTGGGGCTTATCGCCGCCGGCCCCCACTCGCTGACCAAGTCGCTCAACTACGTTGCCGGCTACGCCGAGCCGGGGATCGACGTCTACATCTGCGATATCGCCCCCGACGAGTACGACGCAGTCGCCGAGCCGCTGGAGACTGTCGTCGAACTCGGCGACCGTGTCGCGTGGTACGATCACCACCAGTGGCCCGACGACGTGGCCGAGGCCGTCGGCGAGGCCGGCGTCGACCTCGCCGTCGGCGACTCCGACGCGGAGTGTAGCACCGATGTCGCGCTGCGGTCGCTGGACCACGAGTTCGACGAGCAGTTCGTCGAGCTGGCCGCGGCCACACGGGATCACGATCTGTGGATCAACGACGATCCTCGCAGCGAGGATCTGGCCGATTACGCCTTCTGGACCGACACCGAGGAGTACGCCGCCGTCGTCGGTGCCTACGGCGCGTCGCTGCCGGACGTTGTCGAGGAGTACATCGCCGAGCGACGCGTCCAGAAGGAGCAGCTGATCGAGAAGGCCGTCGACCGGGCGGCCTACAAATCGATCGGGCCGTGGACGGTCGGCGTCACCTACGGCCGTTGCTCACAGAACGAGGTCGCCGACGGGCTTCGCGACGAGGGGGCCGATGCGGCTGTCATCGTCAAACCCTCCGGTAGCGCGAGCATTCGCGGCGGCGACGATTTCGAGCGGTCGCATCTGGTCGCCCGGCAGGTCAACGGCGGCGGCCACCCCAAGGCCGCGGGCTGCAAGCCGGATATCTACGACGATATGATGGATTTCGCCTACCACTGGACGACCAACGGCGAAACGGCGAAACGGGTGATCCTGCAGGCCTTCGAGCGCGTGGCCGAGGAAACCGACGAACCCACCGATCCCACCGATGTCGACACCGACGACGAGACGGACGGCGATTCGTAGAACCACAGCCACCCGCAACCCAAGAAACTTAGTAGACAGTAAACCACAGTTCCGATCGTGGTTTACGAGACTGACAACCGGACGATAGCCGACGCCGTCGACCGGGTACTCGACGGCGACCGGATCGACCGGACCGACGCGATCGCGCTGCTCGCCCAGCCGGTCGATGCGCTCGCCGCGGCGGCCGACACGGTGCGGGCGACACTCGGCGACGGCACGGTCGACGCCTGCAGCATCGTCAACGCCAAGGCCGGCAACTGCGCCGAGGACTGCGGCTTCTGTGCGCAGTCGGCCCACTTCGACACCGGGATCGAGACCCACGGCCTCCTCGACCCCGAGGAGATTCTGGCGGCCGCGAAACGCGCCGAGGCAGACGGCGCCCAGCGGTTCGGGATCGTCGTCGCCGAGAAGGGCGTCAGCAGGGACAAGCGGCCCGAGGAGTGGGAGGAGGTCCTCCGCGCGGTGCGGCTCGTCCGCGACGAGACCGACATCGAGATCGACGCCAGCCTCGGGCTGCTCACACAGGAGGAGGCCGATATTCTGGCCGAGGAAGGGCTCAACCATTACAATCACAACATCGAGACCTCGCCGCGCTACTTCGACGAGATCGTCTCGACGCACGATTTCGAGGACCGCCTCAAGACCCTCCGGCGCGCGAAGAACGCAGGGATGGATCTCTGTGCGGGTGTCATTCTCGGGATGGGCGAGACGCCGGCCGACCGGGTCGACGCCGCGCTCGAACTTCGAAAGATCGGTGTCTCCTCGCTGCCGGTCAACATCCTCAATCCCGTCGAGGGGACACCGCTGGGCGACCGCGAGACGGCGGCGATCTCGAAGACCGACCTGATCAAAACAATCGCCGTCTACCGACTCCTGCATCCGACCGCGCGCGTCAGGCTCACCGGCGGCCGCGAGGTCAACCTTGCCGAAGACGAACAGCACTGGCCGTTCGAGGCCGGCGCGGACGGGCTGCTGACCGGCGACTACCTCACGACGAGCGGGCAGGATGCCGCGACTGATATCGAGGTCGTCGAGAACGCCGGCCTCGAACCGAATATGGCGGTCAACGAGTTCGATCCCGAGCGCGTCAAACAGGCAGCTAGCGCCGACGCGGACGCCGCCGACGCAGCGGTCGAGTCGAGTGCCGACGACTGATTATCTGCCGGTGAACGCCGGTTTGTCGTCGTTTCTGAAGGCGTCGACACCGTCGCTGAAATCCTCTGTATCGAGCAGCTGGCCGAACGCGTGGGCCTCGGTTTCGAGGCCGGCGTCGGTGTCGTCGCGGCCGGCGCGCATCGCCCGTTTCGTGTATTTCTGGGCGAGCGGCGGCCCGGCGGCCAGCTGTTCGGCCAGCGCCAGCGCCCGCTCGTCGAACTCGTCGGCGTCGACGACGCTCGACAGAAACCCGTAGTCGGCCATCTCGTCCGCGCTGTAGCGATCGCCGGTGAAGATGATCTCTTTCGCGCGGCTCTCGCCGATGAGGGTCGGGAGTCGCTGTGTGCCGCCCCACCCCGGCAGCAGCCCGAGGTCGTGTTCAGGCTGGCCAAAGGTCGCGTCGTCGGTGGCGATGCGGAGGTCGGCGGCTGTCGCCAGCTCCATCCCGCCGCCGAGACAGAAGCCGTCGACGGCGGCGACGACCGGCGTATCGCAGGCCTCCAGCCGGCCGAACGTTTCCTGCCCCCTCCGTGCGAGTTCGACGCCCTCGGGGGCGGTCATGTCGTCGGCAGCCAGCGCCGAGAGGTCCGCGCCGGCCGAGAACGCGCGGTCGCCAGCGCCGGTGACGAGCAGGCAGCGAACGTCGCTGTCGGCGTCGAGATCGTCGGTAGCGGTCGCCAACTCCTCCAGAAGTGTCGGTGTGATCGAGTTGAGGTCGTCGGGACGGTTGAGCACGATCCGGGCGACCCGGTCCGGTCGCTCGATGCGAATCGTCTCGTGGTCGGCGGCTGTCATAGCCCTGTTACCGCCGCGCACCGATTCAACGTTCCGTCTCGGCGGTGATCGCTGCTCGCTCGGCTACGTGCTGTGCACCGTGCGGTTGTCAGCCGTGCCGAGATCGTGGTCGTCGCCGATGTCGTGGCCCGCCGCATACGCGTTGAGCTTCGCGGCCGCCGGCGACTCGCGGATGGCTTGATCGTCGTAGTCGGCCTCCTCGAAGGCCGTTAGCACGGACTGCTGGTTTCGGAGGCTGTACTTCTGGTGGTAATTCTCGGCCGGGTGGAACCGCGATAGCTGTTCGACCCGGGTTGCGATGCCGTCGGCGGTATACCCTCTCGCATCGAGGAAGCCGGTAAGCGACTCGCGCTGGTCAGAACCCCCGACGAAGATGATGTTCTGATACTGTGTCTTGCGGGTCTGCTGGTTCGGGTCGTGCCCGCGGAATGCGAGATCGAGCAGATCGGCGAAGGACTGTGTTTCGGGGTCGTAGTCGACCTGAAATGCCTCGGTGTGGCCGCCGAGACTCCGATACGTCGGATCGGGTTTCGTGCCGCCGGCGTAGCCGACACGGGTGCGGACGACGCCGTCGAGCGCGCCGAACTGCGCGTCGGGACCCCAGAAACAGCCAAGTGCGAACGTCGCCGTCTCGGTCGCTGTTGGCTCCGGCGCAGCGCGGTCGAACGTCTCGATCTTTGTGGGCGTTGGGCTCATAGAGTGGTGCTCGACGCTTATTCGTCGTCGAAATCGAGGGCGGCACCGTTGATGCAGTAGCGCTTGCCGGTTGGCTCCGGTCCGTCGTCGAAGACGTGTCCGAGGTGGCCGTCGCAGTTGCCACAGACGACCTCGGTTCGCGTTCGGCCGAGGCTGGTGTCGGGTTCGGTCTCGACGGCGTCGCTGTCGGCCGGATCGTAGAAGCTCGGCCAGCCGGTCCCGGAGTCGAATTTTTCCTCGGTCGTGAACAGTTCCTGTCCGCAGCCGGCACACCGGAACACGCCGTCGTCGTCGATTTCCAGCAGGGGTGAGGCACCACGGGGTTCGGTGCCAGCCTCTCGCAGGATGCGATACTCCTCCTCGGAGAGCACCTCGCGCCACTCGGCGTCGGTTTCGGGCTGCTGTTGATCGGGGTGATTGCTCATACCAGCAAGAGGGTCTACAGCGGTATAATACTCGCGCCGCGGGTGGTTCTGCGGTCGAGCGTCTCACCGGCAACGCGCAGTGGCAGGGCGTTTTGCGGCGGCCGCTACCGCTATACGTCGGCACCCGCTGGCGTGTCGTATGGCTACCACCGCATGGGTTGTGCGACACGGACAGCGACAGGATACAGTCGATCCGGATTGGGAACTGACCGCCGCGCGCGAACACGATCCGGGACTCACCGAGCTCGGCCGCTGGCAGGCGTGGCGGTGTGGGCGGTTCTTCGCCGACAACGACGTTCAGTTCGACGCGATCTACTGCTCGCCATTTCTGCGGGCGGTCCAGACGACCGCCGAGATCTGTGGGGTGATCGGCGGCGAGGCGTGGCTCGAACCCGGTCTCGGCGAACACCGCAACGAGGAGTGGTTCGATGGCGAGCCAGAAACCCTCTCCTTCGGGACGCTGGCCGACTACTTCGACCCGATCCGGATCGATCACGACCCGTTCGTCGAACCCGGGTTTCCGGAGGCTCACCGCGAGGCCGAACAGCGAGCCGGCGACGCCGCTCGCCGGATCACCGACGCCCACGAGGGGTCGGTGCTCATGGTTGGCCACGGGCTGACAATCGGCGGCGTGGTTCGCGGGCTTGTCGGCTCGACGGAGGGTGTCGACGCCCCGCTCTGTGGCATCACGCGCATGGACCGTGCCGGCGAAGAATGGGAACTCGGGGGTTCGGGTCAGACTGACCATCTCGACTAGAGGTAGTAACAACGAGACTAACGACGAACTCAGGTGAGTAGATCGCGTAGATCGTCAGCACCCATCGCGTTCATGCTGTCGAGATACGCGTCGACATCATTGACCGTTTCTAGCGATGTCGCTTCTTGCAGTTTCGCCTCAGCCGCCGGACTGTATGTGGCAAGATCCGCTGGTTCGTACTCGTGATCGTCGTCGATAAAGAACAGATAGATCAGGTGGTATTTGGCATCGCCGCGAGGGATTTCCTCGACAACTTTAGCGTAGAGTCTGATCCGGTCGCCGACAGCGTAGATATCTAGCAGCCCGATCCGTTCGTAGATCAAGGAGCTTGGCTTTGCGTCGCTTTCGAGGATAGATAGTAACCGCGAGATAATCTGCTCCTGTTCACTTCCCTCAAGTGACCCCAGATTCGATGCTGCTTCACCGGCGAAAACGATCAGCGTCTCCTCGTCGGTCAGAGGAATCTTACTCACGGAACCGGGGATCAGGAATCCAGAATCGCTTCGAGATCGGCTTTCGTTGCGGTTTCCTCGGCGTCGATATCTTCGATCCCACGGAGCACACCAGCGGGTATTTCAGGGTCGCTGTCGTCTTCAGCCCCCGATTCAGTTGTATCGTCCGGTGTGAGACTCATCACCCAATATTAGCCCGGCTAACTGTATAAAACCTCGTGGCTCAGATGGACAGAGGCGACCGATACCTCTGGGTGCTCTTTTTTTCAGCCCAGCGAAAATGATTCTGTACAGTCGACGACGTAACTTCTAAACCAGCGCGGTACCCACCCACACACGATATGAGTCAGTCGTACAATCGGGGCACAATCGAGAGCTTCAGCCGGTGGCGGGAGTTCTCCGCCGGGATGTGGGCGTGGATCTTCCACAAGTTCACCGGCTGGGTGCTCGTGGGGTATCTGTTCACCCACATTGCCGTGCTCAGTACCGCCATTCCGGCGGCGAGTGCGGATCCATCGACGCTGGCGGCCAGTGGGGACATCTACACACAGACGATCGTCACGCTGGAGGAACTGCTCCTCGTCCGCATGCTCGAAGTGGGTCTGCTCGCGGTCGCGGTGTTCCACATCCTCAACGGTCTCCGGTTGCTGCTGGTCGATCTGGGGATCGGACTCGAATCACAGGACAAGAGCTTCTACGCGTCGGTCATGCTGACAGGGGCGATCACGGTCGCCTCGGTGCCGACGTTCCTTGCGGGGGCACTCTGAGGATGGCCGAACACTACTCCTCGTTTACGAAGGGTGGTCGCCTCTGGTTCGTCCAGCGACTCACAGCTGCGTTCCTCGTGATCGTGCTGGCGTTTCACTTCTTCCTGTTGCACTTCGTCAATCACGCCGACGAGGTGACGTTCCTGATGAGTCAGGCGCGGATGAGGAATCTGACCTACTACTCGCTGATGATCCTTTTCCTGTTTACCGCGACGTTCCACGGGGTCAACGGCGTCTACAACGCGCTGGTCAACCAAGGGTTGACAGGGACGAAACGCAAAGTGACCAAGTGGACACTCGTCGCAGCCAGTATCGTCCTCCTCGTGCAGGGCGTTCGGACGGCTAACGCGTGGGCAGGCGGGGTGCCACTATAATGAGCACACAACTACCACAGCAGGAATCCGAGGAATCGACAGCCGAAGAGACTGCGGAGCCGACCGCCGCCGACCACGAGCACGCCGGCGGCCCGCGCCGCGATGTGGGTGACAGAACCACCGACACCGAGCACGAGCCGGCAGACACCGAGGACACCCGCGAGATCCGGGTCTTTCGCTACGACCCCGAGATCGAGGGCAAACAGGAACCGCGGTTCGACACGTTCCACGTCCCGTTTACGAGGGGGATGACCGTTCTCGATGCGGTGATCTACGCCCGCGATAACTTCGATCCCTCGCTCACGTTCCGGCACTCCTGTCGGCAGGCGGTCTGTGGCTCGGATGCCTTCTTCGTCAACGGCCAGCAGCGACTCGGCTGCAAAACCCAGATTTCTGACTTGGAGGAGCCGATCCGGATCGAACCGCTCCCACATCAGGATGTCGTCAAGGATCTCGTCGTCGACATGGATCACTTCTACGAGGAGATGGAGGCAGTCGATCCGTACTTC
>Ga0207714_1001397_pt1 | contig 15512 bp, 22 predicted proteins | sample PonA232FremontCA_2_FD_187270 | JGI IMG/M metagenome (GOLD analysis project Ga0207714, IMG submission 187270) | Marine sediment microbial community from Fremont, CA, USA - Pond A23 Sediment 2 (SPAdes) | ecosystem: Environmental > Aquatic > Marine > Unclassified | place: USA: Fremont, California... | reverse complement strand
AAACAAGACCCATACGACGTTCAGTACGCCGCTCACTTGTATGAATGGAATTTAAATGAACTGGAGCAAGCGCTTGATAAAGTAGGTTTTGAGATTACCAATAAATTTGGGTTGGTAGGTAAAGTCCGTGATTATGAAAATTGGCTTGCGCATAATGGAACTGAAAGCGAACAGGATATATACAACAGATTAAAAACATATATTCCTAAAACTTGGTTAATGGCTATGTTTCCTGTAATCCATCCAGAGGGAGCGTCAGAAGTATTGCTTGAGTGTAAAAAGAAGGGAATAGCAAATGGATAAGAATAATATTCCTGTTTATGAAAAAGATTATGAGGTGTAAATATGAGATATATAACTTGGGCAGAAGTACAAGATGCATTATTTCCATTTGATCAACCACAACAAACAATATATGGAGTTCCCAAAGGTGGCATGATTGCCTGTTCTTTGTTACAGCACGCAAGAGTAACCACAGATCCCAATAACGCAAGCGTTATACTGGATGATTTGGTGGATTCAGGGGCTACCTCGTCGTATTACCAAGAGAACTACCCACACGCATCCTTTGAAGCGCTTTTTTATAAAGAATCAGGGGAATGGTTGGTATTGCCTTGGGAAAGCGATCATCCATCAGGGGAAGATAATATTCATGAAAATATTGTCCGCCAGTTACAGTATATTGGAGAAGATCCCAATCGTGAGGGATTGGAAGAAACTCCTAGCCGAGTCGTAAGGTCTTGGGACGAGCTTTTTGCCGGATATAATCAATGTTCAAAGGACTTGCTTACCACTTTCGATACTGACGGATACGATCAAATCGTCCTCTGTAAAAATGTAGAAATGTTTAGTATGTGTGAGCATCATATTTTGCCTTTCTATGGTACAGCCCATATTGCATATATTCCGGACGGAAGAGTTATCGGGATTTCCAAACTGGCACGTTTGCTTGACGTGTATGCACGTAGACTCCAAATCCAAGAGCGGATCGGTCAGCAAGTAACATCTGACCTAATGAATTATCTCCAGCCTGCCGGAACGGCTTGCATAATCGAAGCGACTCATATGTGTATGAGAATGAGGGGTTGTTCCAAACAACGCTCTACAATGGTGACTTCATCAGTTAAAGGTGTTTTTTATGATAAACCAGAGGCGAGGCAGGAATTGATGGAGTTGATTAAATGAAAATCTATTTTGCGGGAACTCCGGGTATCAAAGAGAGAGAGGAGTATTGGCAAAATGTAATCACTCAGCGTTTATTATCGTATTGGGACATCAAATACGAAGTATATAGAGCCGTGCCTTTTAGCTTTGAGCTTATCAAAACAAATATAAGGAGTCATTAAGTAAGGACGAGGTTTTTCAAAGGACGATATTATGAAAATTTACCTAGCAGGTAATATGGGTGTTATAGAGACAGAAAGGAAAAATGAGAAAATTTATAAACAATTGAACATGAGGTTTTTGAATGGCTAAAATCCTATTTGCGGGAGTTCCCGGAGGACCTGAAAAGCATGAAATCAGATTAGAATACGGCTCCGGGCGTCGTTTATATTCATTCTTTGATATTTATGACGGTGGTAGATTATCAACTATAAGGGGCAAAATCATGAAAAACAAAGTAGATCTTTTTCTGGATTCTGGCGCCTTTTCCGCTTGGACTCAAGGTGCTGAGATAGACATTCAGGAATATATAAAGTTTATCAAGAACCATTTGGACGTGATAAATGTATATGCGAATCTTGATGTTATTGGTGTAGGCGGAAAACAACCGAACAGACTAACAGCTGAAAAAACACTTGAAAACCAAAGAATCATGGAAGACGCGGGACTGACCCCGATTCCAGTATTTCACTATGGAGAACCCGAGGAAGATTTTCTTAAATATTATGTAGACAATTACGACTACATCGCTATCGGGGTTGCTGGTAATACTGGGGATAAATTAAAACCGTGGCTAGATCGGTGTTTTGGAAATTATATTTGTAAAAGTAATGGAATGCCGAAAACAAAAGTTCATGGATTTGCCGTTACGTCTCTACGAATAATGTTGCGTTACCCTTGGTATTCAGTCGACAGCACAAGTTGGGTTGTGACAGGTCGTATGGGCTCTATCTATGTACCCAGACAACGTGATGGCAAATGGGTTTATGATGAAGATTCTTGGAAAATTGCTGTATCTAGTAGAAGCCCTGCGTCGAAAGAAGCAGGAAAGCACATAAATACTCTACCACCTAAACAAAAACAACTTGTATTGGATTATATACATTATAAGGGATATCAGCTCGGTAAATCTAGTTTCAAAACTGTTTCCGCTGATTATGAACTCAAGGAAAATGAACGATGGGCTAGCAAAAAGCCCAAGGATAAAACAGCCAAGAGAGAGGTGGAGGTAATTGAGGAGCCCGGAATTTGTAATAAATACCAACTCCGGGATGAAATGAATATCATTTATTTCCAGGACTTGGAGCGGAGTATGTCGGAGTGGCCCTGGCCTTTTAAGAAGAAAAATAAGATTCAGGGATTTGGATTATGAAAATATATCTGGCAACATGGCTCCTTGAGCCCGCTCAAGGAACGGCCTTATCAACTATCGGCAAGAAAGAGAGGCTTCTTAGTTATTTTCATACCATCGAGAAGAAGCATCAATTTTTGCGGTACATAAAAACAGGACGGAATGATGAAAATATATCTGGCAACAACCGGACCCGGGAATGAAACAGTGAGAGAGAGAGGAATGCTGGATATTTCCCGGAGACTTCTCAGTTATTATCATATTTGCAATCAACTGTTTGAATGCGATAAAGTCCTTGAGGTAATCAAGCGTGAAAATATACATCGCCGCTCCAGAACCAAATGAGCTTAAAATAACCCAACAAATTCTTTTATCGTACTATGATATATATATATATATATATCCACTTTACCATTTAGAAAAAAGACATGGAGGTTAATCAATGAAAAGGAAAGACGATGTAGAAAAGGCACATCAAGATCGAATGCGGGATGTTTGCTTCATTCAAAAACTGTTCAATGGCTCTGGGCTTCATATGAGAAAAATAGGGGATTGTCATTATTATTGGCAGGCGGTAGAAAGAAAGATTCTTAACTCCTTGCCAGAGAGATATGTCAAAACTGAAACATTAGCCAGACAATTCGGACATCACGCCGTTGTTTGGCATGATGATAAACCAGATTATTTCCGTTATGTAGAGATCAGATATCCAGAAAGAGGTTTTTATTGGAAAGCACCAGTAAATGATGAAACAGGTTTTGATATACTAAAAGCATTAAATCCTTTGTTTGTTATATTACATCACGACGATTATCTTTCGTTAAAGTACTTAGCTTTATTATTCTTTGACAATTATTATATGAAAAAATCTAATTGGCAAAAACAAGAATCTGAATCCAACAAGAACCGATGGGATAATCGTACTATTAGACGGCATTTGAAAACCACAATAGGATTTGATGTAAATAATGAAAGGGAAAAAATTATATCTACTTTTTATAGTCAATTGCAAATAAATGGAGGTTAATCAATGAAAATCAACAAGCAGGAGCTAATCAAAGCACTGGAAATCGTCCGTCCAGGCCTTGCTAACAAGGAAATGATAGAACAAAGCACTAGCTTTGCTTTCATGGATGGCAGGGTTGTTACCTACAACGATGAAATCAGTATTTCTCACCCTGTGCCAAATTTGGATTTGACCGGGGCTGTCAAAGCCGAACAACTTTATAAATTCCTTGCCAAACTGAATAAAGATGAAATTGACCTATCCATCAAGGAGAATGAAATTCAGTTAAAGGCAGGTAAGGCAAAAGCAGGGTTAACCTTGCAAGAAGAAATCAAACTACCATTAGAGGAAATTGGAGAAACAGGCGAATGGAAAAAAGCGCCAGATGGTTTGAAAAACGCCATGAAATTCGCTATGTTCTCTTGCTCCTCTGATATGAGTAGGCCTGTCCTAACCTGCGTCTATGTGGGCAAAGCAGGGGATATTGTATCCTGTGATAATTACCGGGTAACCAAATGCACAACTAAAAAATCCCCTGTAAACTCCTTTCTAATTCCGGCTAGATCGATCAAGGAATTGGTAAGATATGATTTTACCCATATCGCTGAGGGTGATGGCTGGATGCACTTCAAAACTCAAGATGGAACGATATTTTCCTGCCGTCTGGTAGGGGATAATTATCCTGACGTGACTGGATTGCTTGATGTAGAGGGTAAACAAGTAAAACTTCCCAGTTCATTAGAGGACGTACTTGATAGGGCGATGATATTTTCTAAGCGTGATCATGCCTTGGACGAACTGGTTAATGTCAAGATTGCTGAAAAGCGTGTAAAAATACAGGCTGGAGGCGATTCAGGCTGGTTTGAGGAACAATCCCCTACCAAATATTCTGATGATCCGCTTGACTTTGGGATCAATCCCAATATGCTCAAGGATATCATAAAGCATACGCAAACCTGCAGCATTGGGGATCGTTCCGTAAAATTTGAGGGAGATAACTGGGAACATATCGTGGCGTTAATAGAGGAATAGGAGGTTAATGTGAAGGGATTTTTCAGCGACCATGAAGTCAAAAGCAAGTCAAGGCCCGGCGGGAAAACCTATTCATGCGCCAGTTGTGGGCTGTACAAATTCGTATTTTCTCCACGAATGGCGCCGTTTGGGGAATTTGGTAAAAAGATTCTCAATAACGGAGAAGGGCCTGGAGAAGAGGAGGATAAAAAGGGCAAGCAATGGCAAGGGAAGGTTGGGCGCAGGCTTAAAAAAACATACAGGCACGCCGGAAATATAGACTTATTTGAGGATTGCTTAAATATGAATGCGGTTGATTGCCGAACGCCAAAAAATAGGGAGCCTTCTGACTATGAAGTAACGGCTTGCAGAACACGCAAACTTAAAACCATTGAGCAATATCAGCCTAATGTGATTGTACTGCTTGGAAATGCCGCAATTAAATCTATCATTGGGCATAAATGGAAAAGTGATTTAGATGGAATCACTAGATGGAGAGGTTGGGCGATACCTGACCGAGAATTCGGAGCGTGGATTTGCCCAATATTCCACCCTAGTTATGTCGAGCGCAATAAGGATATGCCTCAAGTTGAAACTATCTGGAAACAAGACATTGAGCGAATGAGCGAGCTAGTCGATGAACCTATACCAAAATATGAGGACGAACGCAAGCAGATCAAAATCTTACGATACCAAGACGATCTCGATACGGTACTAGAGAAAATACGACTTGGCTGGGAAGGACATCTAATTACCTTCGACTATGAAACAACCGGAATCAAGCCCCATGCAAAAGGGCATCGTATAGTCTGCGCCTCTATTGCAACGGCGGAGAATACCTATGCGTTCATGTTCCCCACTAAAAAGCGCGATCTGAGACAGTTCCAAAATCTAATGGAAAGTACCCATATCGGAAAGACTGCCCACAATATGAAATTTGAACATCATTGGACAGAAACAAGGGCAAGGCATACGGTAAACAACTGGGTTTGGGACAGTATGCAGGCCGCACATTTATTGGATAATAGGCGTAAAATCTCCGGATTAAAATTCCAGTCTTATGTACGGTACGGATTGGCTGATTATTCTAGCCATATTGATCCATTTTTACAAGGTAAGGATTCCAAGGATGCCAATTCTCATAATAAAATATGGGATTTTATCGAGCGGTATGGAGAGGATGAATTGTTAATTTACTGCGGGATTGATTCGTTACTTGAGTATAGGCTTGCACTTGACCAAATGAACGAACTGGGCTTTGATTCACTTATAGAACTACAAAATCGACAAGGAGAGGTATAGATGGTGAATGTTTCGCTGACTACTCAAGATGCCTACAATTTAATGCACAACGGAATCCTCGCTTTCCAGAGGGCGGAAAAGGCTGGTATTCGCATAGATACGAATTATTGCGAACGTAAACAAAATCATCTAACTCGCAAAGAGGATAGATTGTTGCGATTATTTAAGACCACTGAATTAGCCCACAAATGGAAAAGGAAGTACAAAGAAAAGACCAATTATAACAGTGATTATCAATTAGGTGACATGCTGTATAATGTACTACAAGCAGAACCTCCAAAACGGACTTCATCCGGCAAGGGCTCGGTAGATGAAGAAGCATTACGGCAATTAGATGTTGACGGATTACAGAGATTATTGGACTTGCGCAAGATTCGCAAAACGCGGGACACCTATTTGGAGAATTTCAAAAGGGAGCAGGTGGGGGGTTATATTCATCCAATAATAAATCTACATACTACTCAAACATTCCGTCCATCCACAAATAATCCCAATCTCGCCAATATTCCTAAACGTGATGCTTGGATGCATAAAGCCTGTAGGCAAGCATTATTTCCCAGACCTGGGCATCAGTTGTTTGAAGTAGACTTTGGAGCGCTAGAAGTTATGATTGCATACTGTTATCACAAAGATCCTAATATGTATGAATATTTAACAAGTGATGAAGCGGATATGCACGGAGATATGGCTAAGCAGATATTTATCTTGGATGGATATTTTGAACGGATACAAAATGCAGGCGGATTGAAAAAAGTTGCGACGCTTAAAACCCTGCGCGACGCTACCAAAAATGGTTTTGTATTCCCACAATTCTACGGAGACTACCATGGAAATAATGCCATTTCATTAGCTTGTGAATGGGGTAAATTGCCCAAAGGTAAGTGGAAGAAGGGGCAAGGCATCCCAATGCCGGATTGCTATCTGTCTGATCATTTTATTAGGAATGGAATTAAATCGTTTGATGATTTTGTTGAACATATGAAAAAAATTGAGGAGGATTTCTGGAATAGACGATTTGCCGAGTATGGGAACTGGCGTGAAAATTGGTTAGAGAAATATCGTGAGAATGGTTATTTTGATATGTTTACAGGATTTCGTTGTAAGGGCGTGATGCGCAAAAACGAAGTTATTAACTATCCAGTGCAAGGGGCGGCTTTCCACTGTTTGCTCTGGTGTTTTATTGAAGTCGACAGGATCGCTCAAGAGGAGGGTTGGGATAGCAGGCTAGTGAACCAAATTTACGATTCAATGATTCTTGACGTCCATCCAGACGAATTGGAGCACGTCGCATGGACCATCAATAAAGTTGCGACAGTTGATTTGCCCAACGCTTGGCCTTGGATACAGATTCCATTGGAAGTAGAGGCAGATGCCTGTCCTGTTGATCATTCTTGGGCTATGAAAGAATCTTACGAACTACCAAAAGTCGCATAGGAGGATAAAATGCCATCTTTACATTTAAAATACCGCCCCACTACCTTTGACCAAGTATATGGGAACAAACAAACTGTAGAATCATTACAGGAGGTCTTGGGGCGAGAAGACCACCCGCACTCATACCTTTTCCATGGTCCAACCGGATGTGGAAAAACTACACTGGGACGTATTGTTGCCAACGAATTGGGCTGTGCTGAAGATGATTACAGGGAGGTTGATTCGGCTGATTTTAGGGGTATTGACACAATCAGGGAAATGCGCAAACAAAGCCAGTTCAAACCCTTGCGGGGTTCTTGCCGGGTTTGGTTATTGGACGAATGCCACAAACTATCAAATGACGCCCAGAATGCATTATTAAAGGCGTTAGAGGATACCCCAAGTCATGTTTACTTTATCTTATGCACTACCGATCCCCAAAAATTGATAACTACTGTCCGGGGCAGATGTGCCCAATATCAGGTTTCGTTGCTTGGCGAAAAGGAAATGAAAAAACTTCTCCGAAAAGTAGTAAAAAACGAGGACGAACAACTTGATAAACAGGTGTATGATCAGATTATCCAAGATAGCCAAGGGTTGCCCCGGACCGCCTTACAGATACTCAATCAAACGCTTTCAGTTGAAGGGAATAAAAGGCTTGATATGGCGAAACAATCCGCAGAACTGGAATCCCAATCTATTGAATTGTGCCGGGCTTTGGTTCAAGGAGCAGGCTGGAAAAAGGTATCAAAAATACTGTCAGGGCTGAAAGATCAAGATCCTGAAGGCATCAGGAGGGCGGTGTTAGGGTACTGTCAATCAATATTGCTCAAAGAGGAGAACGATGGTGCCGCCGCTGTTATGGAGGAATTCATTGAGCCATTTTACAATTCCGGATTCCCGGGTCTTGTTTATGCCTGCTATTCAGTAATTAAGGGGGAATAAAATTTTACTTTAATGATTTTAGGTTAGTGGTTGTATAATATAATAAAAGGGAGGATTAAAAATGAATGATGAACTTAATTTTGAAAAGGATTTGGAAATAGACGAACAGGCGTTGGACGTTGAATGGCTGGAGCAATCTAAGCTCGCATTCAAATACGCTCGATATCTCAAGGAATGTCGCCATGAGGAAAGGCGATTGGAGGAGAATAAGAAAAATAAGCGAAGCGAGTTGATTCTCAAAGTCAATGAGAATCCAAAAGAGCTTTTGAACAAAGATAAGCCTAACGCAGCAGACATTGAGGCTTATTACAGGACTCATCCGGACTACCAAGAAATTGTGGAGCAATTAAACGAAGCCAAGGAAGAGGCGGAATTCGCAGAGCGGGCCTATCAACAAATCGCTTGGACTCGGAAAAAGGCATTGGAAAATCTCGTAATACTACACGGTCAGCAATACTTTGCTGGTCCGGCGGAATCTCGCGACTTGAGCGAGGAAAAGGAAAAGAGACGCAAAGAAGCAAACAAAAACGTTAAGTTAAAGAGAAATAAGAAAAAGGAGTAATCATGGTAGATTGGTGGATGATCCTAGTTGTAGTGATTGTCCTGTTATTGCCATTTTGGGTATATCAATTATCCAAGATGATAATGTTGGGCAAGTTGCGGGCAATTTTAGAAATCAATAAAAATAAAGAGGAGGTCAATAATGACAAAGAATAAAAGTCAGAGTAAATTCAAAGGCAAGTTTAAAGGGCAGGTATCCAAAGATAGTCAAAAGCGCCAGATGCAGGGCGGTACGTTTGGTTATTTGAATCTGCCCAAAGGCGTACAAATATTCAAGGAACCTCCTGGCGAACGTATTCAAATCGATGTTTTGCCTTATATTGTAAGCGATCCGAACCACATGGACAGGGATGATGAGGATGGGAGAGCACAAGTTGGCGAACCTTGGTACAAGAAACCATTTAAGGTTCACCGCAGGTGCATTGGGGTAAACAATGACGATGGCGTATGCCCGACAACAATCGGTAAAAAATGCCCGATATGCGAATACCGAGCAAAGAGATTGAAGGAAGGTGCGGATTATCAAGATGATGAAATAAAGGCATTGCGTCCCTCTCTGCGTAATCTGTACGCCGTACGCCCATTGAAACACAAGAAATACGAAGACGAAATCCATATTTGGAACATGAGCCAATTCCTTTTCCAAGACAAGTTAGACGAGGAGGTCAAGGAAGATGAAGAAAGGGAGGCGTTCCCCGATCCCGAAGACGGATTAACTCTAAAAATTAGATTCTCCGAGGAAAAATTCGGCAAAAATACCTATGCAGATACGTCTCGAATTGATTTCATTGAGCGGAACGAAAGCTACTCTGACAAATATCTGGAAGATGTCCCTGATTTGGATAAACTGCTAAAAATCCACAGCTACAAACAACTGGAGAAAATGTTCTTTGAACTGGACGATGAGCCGGAACCAGAGGAAGATGTGAATGAGGAATCAGAGGGCGAAGAATCAGAGGACGAGCAGGAACAGGAACAGGAACAAGAGGCTGAGGGCGAGGAAGAGCCGGAACCAGAGGAGTCTGTTCTTACCAATATCGAAAATTATCAAGATCTAGAGAAACTGGACAAAGATGATCTCAAAGAGGCTGCAGAGGAACTTGACATCAAAACCAAGGGCAAAAAATCGAATAAATTGATTGATGAAATCGCTGAAGGTCTTGGATTGGAGCAGGAACAAGAGGCTGAGGGCGAGGAAGAGCCTGAAGAAGATAAGAAAAACAAGGAGAACGATTGCCCTCACGGTTACACGTTTGGTACTGATTGTGAAGAATATAGCGAATGTGATGATTGTGAAAAGTGGGAATCATGTATTGATAAAAAAGAAGAAATGGAGGAAGATGACTAATGCCAAATGATCCTTTTGCCGTAGAACAAGAGGGCTCTAACTATAAATTTGGCAAACTTGTCGGGGGATACGTCCCCCGGCATCTTGCTGAATATATTAGATTATTAGCCGTATATCAAGGAGTGACAACCCAAAATTTATTAGAACAAATGATTGAATATTGGCATAGTATTCATGATAACGAAGATACCATCACTGAAGTTTTAGCTGATAGAGCATATCAAGAGTGGGTTAGGCGTAAAAAGGAAGATCCCGCACTGCATTTTAACACTTACCGGAATGAAATCCGTAAAAGGCTTGAAAAGCGTAAAATCTCCAAGGAAACGATTACTGACCTATTAACTCGAGTAAACAAAAAACGAAAAGTAGGGGAATGGTAATGCAAAGATCAAAAATGTCAAAACAAGTCAAGGATGCTGCTAAAAATTCTCAAGAACAATCAAAAACATATGATGGTAATACTGAACAAAGAGTTTCCACAGGATCAACCTTGCTTGATTTAGCAATATCAGGAGGAAGGAGCCGGGGCGGAGGTATCCCAGGTGGTATCGTTATGGAAATTTTTGGACAATCCTCCCTTGGCAAAACGTCCCTGCTTTGCGAGATCGCTGGAGGGGTTCAACGCCAAGGAGGAGAAATAAAATTCAAAGATCCTGAAAGTCGTTTAAGCACAGAATTCGCTCAATTATTTGGGGTTGAGCTAGATGAAGAAGATGTCGGAAAGCCAGAAACTCCGGTAGATATATTTAAGCCTATGCGCCAATGGAATCCCACTCCCCAAGATAAAATCCACGGGCAATTTGTAGACTCATCAGCGGCGCTGATATCCGACTTGGAACAGCAAGATAAAAAAGATGAGTATCAGCGCAGAGCCAAGCTATTTTCCCAAGAATTGCGGAAAACTTGCCGATACATTGAGCAAAATAATTGGCTTATATGTGCGACCAATCAAGTGCGGCAGAATGTGGATGGAATGGGTGAAAAATATTCTACGCCGGGAGGAGAGGCGTTTAATTTTTATGCCTCTTTACGGTTAAAATTATCCAAACCATCTTCAGGGCATAAAATCATGAAAACGATTAATTACAAAAATAAAGAAATTGAAGAACAAGTTGGGGTTGTTTCTCAAGTACAGGTGTATAAATCGTCCGTATGGAAAAGTGCTAGGACTGCACAAATATATCTAATTTGGGATTATGGAATTGATGATGTGCGTGCGAATTTGCAATGGTTGAAATCCAGATTAGGAACCAGCGTTTATACTGTTGATGGAGAGAAAAATGTTGGCCAAGGATTAGAGAAAGCAATACAAACTGTTGAGCAAGAAGAACTTGAAGAAGAATTAAGGGAAACTGTGATTGATACATGGGAAGATATTGAGAATAAATTTAAATCCCGGCGCAAGTCTAAAAAGAGATAATATATGATTGTGGTAATAGATTGCAATAATATTGCTTTTAAATCTGCCCATACCGTCGGGATGTTGGAATATAATGGTATTCCAACAGGTGTAATTTATGGATTCTTTAATCAATTATTCACTATTGCCCGCTCTGCTTATCAAAATAAACCCAAAACAGACTCAACTGAACCTATATTCGTATTCACTTGGGATAGTCGCCATTCCATTAGAAAACAAAAATATCCTTTTTATAAAGATAAACGCAAGCAGAATAATGATCCTGAAGAAATGGATAAAATATTTCAACAAGTAAATCAACTCCGTGATGAAATTCTACCTCAACTTGGATTTTATAATAATTTTGTAGTAGAGGGATACGAGGCAGACGATATAATTGCCCGAATTTGTCAAGTTTATACAGATGAAACAATAGACATTATTACCGGGGATGATGATCTTTTGCAATTACTAACTAATAACGTCCGAATATATAACCCAATAAAAGGATTGTATACCAATAAGCAGTTTATAGAACAATATGGAATTGTCCCTTGGGATTGGGTTAAAGTTAAGAAAATTGCTGGTTGTAAATCAGATAATGTTCCGGGAGTGCCGGGAGTAGGTGAATCAACCGCAATAAAATATCTTAAATATCAAATCAAACAAAATTCTAAAACCTATCAAAAAATTAAGGATAATCAGGAGATAATCAAAAGGAATGGCTGGCTCGTGCGTTTACCCTTGCCGGGAACACCTGAAATTGAGCTAGTAACGAATCAATTTGATATTGAGGAATTTAAAACTATATGTAAGCAATATGGTTTCAATAAATGGCTAAATAATCCAGCTTGGCTAGACGACTTACAAACGTATTTAGGAGTAGATTAATGAAAAGAAATAAACCGCCTAGTTCACCCTCCCAACCCGTGGAAACCAAGTCTAAAAAGATCAAACCTAGCAGCGCCAAGGGTAAGGGGCGCAAACTCCAACAATGGATATGCCAAAAAATATCCGATTTGACCGGGTACGAATGGGGTAGATCAGGTGAGGATAAGCCAATCGAATCCCGCCCAATGGGGCAATCCGGTTGTGATGTAAGAATGGAATCTCAGGTACAATCCTTATTTCCTTTTGCAGTAGAATGTAAATGGCAGGAAACCTGGGCTATTCCGGCGTGGATAAAACAAGCCAAACAGAACTGCCCAGAAGGGCAGGATTGGCTATTGTTTATCCGCAAAAATAATATGAAACCATATTCCATAGCAATTATGGACGCGGAAAGATTCTTTGAGATACTACAGGATAATAAGAATTTGCGGGATAAATTAAAAAAGGAAATGAAAAAGAGGTAAAGGAGTAAATTATGCCATTACATTGGATTTCTTGGTATCAACCTGGCCCGGACCCCAGACCGCTCAATTACCTGCCCAATGAAAGCGTACTCGGATATTGGAATACAGGGAGCGCGGGAAATGATTGTTTTACCATATGCGCCTTAGTAAAAGCAAAGGACGACGACGAAGCATTTTACAATATACAAATTGATTGGCCTGAAATAACACCGGACCATATACGATTTTGCTATATTACAGACAACACCAGACTCGGCGATCGTTTCCCTATTCAACCTTGGATGCAGGAAAGGATAAAATTATTTGAAAATAAAGGAGGATAAAATGAATTTCAACGAAAAGGTATGGCAAAAAGGGGTACAGAAATTGATCGAGGAAAAGGACGAATTAGAAAAACAAAACCGGGAACTGCAAGCGCGCAATACAGAATTGGTAGAAAAGAACAGGGAGCTGCAAAAGGAATTACCAGTTAATCAATATGGATTTCAAAGTGAAGGCAAATTTCAACCCGGTGAAGTGATAGAAGTCGCAGACGCAGAAGCGGTACACTTCAACGAAGGAATTAGAATACCGGGAAACGTTCAAAACGGAGACAGAGTTATAGTAAATATATTCAAACCGGATGATGATTGTCCATCGGAACAAGTTATTTCGTTTTATTTCTTATACAAGCACAATAAGGACGATCCTTGGATTTCCAGAGGACGAAATTTCAAAAGAATAGAGGAGGACTAACCATGATTGATTGGAGACCGATTACCATACACGCGCGGGATTTAGACGATGCGTGGTTTTTGCTTTTGGATTATTTATTCCGATTTGGACGGGAATACGAAATTTCCGCTGGATCATACGCCGGGCAAAATCGCCTCACATTCGATTTCGTTAGCGGATTTATCAACCATCCACACAACAGACCCATGGCTCCCCGAGTACCTGAAAGCTGCACCTTGCCTCCTCCCACCACAGATGAGGAAATTGACCAATATTTTGCCAATTATATAATGAATAGTGACTTGGAACCAAACGAGGATTACAGATATGCGACGTGGGTAGTGGGTGGATGGTATGAGATTCCTCATTTTATTTGTGAACACAGACCGCCTCTAGAGTCAAGTCAGTATATAACCACTGATGTGCGAGGTTCTAGTTTAAAAGTTTATGTACCTAACCAAATCGAATGGATAATAGATCACTTCCAAAGAAAGGGATTGGGAAATGCTCACTGTTATTTAACAGTGGGATATCCGGAAAGCAATTTTGCTTATGACATACCGTATAACAACGAAACAGAGCGCAGGACGTCTCCTTGTCTCCGGGGACTTGATTTCCGGGTTGTGGAAAATCACTTGCTTACTCATGTCATATATCGAAGCTGGGATCTGGTAGGTGGATTTCCAACAAATATGGGCGGATTTGCTTTACTGAACCAATACGTCGCGGAACATATTGGAGTAAACCCCGGTCCTCTATCCTTTTCATGTAAGGATCTTCACGCGTATTCCATGCACTATGATTATCTACGGTCACGGTTGAACAAATAGGAGTTGCTATGCTTTTCTTTTCACTATTAGAATTCAATCGTATGTCCAAAGTGGGTACTCATTTTAGTTTTATCAATATTGACACAGGAGGACATGATCGTTCTTTCCTTCATATTGAGTATGATCGAGGATATTGGTTAATTGATATATTGTTCATTCACGTAAAAAGATAAAGAGGACATATGACAATCATAATGGACATTGAATATCTTGATAGATATAAAGAACTGAATTTACCAGAGCTGGAATTTCAACATGACGGAGACGCCTGTTTTGACCTACGGACCACTCAAACGCTAGAATTCAGCACAGGTCCCAATGGACTAAACCACGGACCAGTTCAAAAAGCCCATACTGGAATAAAGGTACATATTCCGGAGGGAACCGTTATGTTAATCATGCCTAGAAGCGGGCTGCATAAACTAGGTGTGACTATGGCTAACAATATCGGAGTGATTGACCCTAATTATCGCGGTGAAATCATAATTCCACTGATAAAATTTGATCATTCCGACACAGTAATTACCGAGGGGCAACGAATCGTACAAGCGTTGGTGATTCCCTTGCCCGGTATGATTCTGCGTACCGTTGACAAAGTCGATCCGGGAACCGAACGTGGGGAAGGCGGATTTGGTTCTACAGGAAATTTCTAAAACATAGGGAGGAGATGAATGCAACTAGAAGAAAAATACTCAGAAAACGCGCGGAAAATCTATGAACGGCTGTATCTGGCTCGGGACAAAAACGGAAATATCGTTGAGTCAATCGAGGACTGCCACCGACGCGTCGCCAGTTTTCTCGCCGAGGACGATTGGGAGGAACAGGAATTCAAGCGCCTGTTGGACGAACAAAAATTCCGTCCCAATACTCCCTGCATGGCAAACGCAGGAGTAAAGAAAAATCCTATGCTTCTCGCCTGTTTTGTGCTTGGATTAGAGGATTCAATGGACAGTATTATTGAAATGTGGGGAACTGCCGCGAAAATATACGAGGGAGGAGGTGGCGCAGGCATCCCCATAACCAATCTGCGTCGCAAGGGATCGCCACTTACAAGCGGAGGCGAAGCCAGCGGACCTCTATCATATTTGGACGTGATTGAAACCATATCCAATA
>Ga0207714_1001396_pt1 | contig 15521 bp, 14 predicted proteins | sample PonA232FremontCA_2_FD_187270 | JGI IMG/M metagenome (GOLD analysis project Ga0207714, IMG submission 187270) | Marine sediment microbial community from Fremont, CA, USA - Pond A23 Sediment 2 (SPAdes) | ecosystem: Environmental > Aquatic > Marine > Unclassified | place: USA: Fremont, California... | reverse complement strand
AAGCACATTCAGTCGCTGCCCTCTTTCGATCTGGAAAGTCTGCGCAAGGCGCTACAGTCCGCGGCGGCGCCGTCCGCGGAGATTATCGGCAAGATCTTCAATCAGGGCATGGCGCTGCTGGGCCTGGCGTCCCTGCTGATCATTACACCCATTGTCGCCGTTTATCTGCTGCACGACTGGGACCGGATGGTGGCCCGCATCGATGATCTGTTGCCACGCCGGCATGCTCCGCTGGTGCGCAGCATCTTCCGGGATATTGACGACACCCTGGCCGGGTTCGTGCGGGGTCAGGGTACGGTCTGTCTGCTGCTGGGCATCTTCTACGCCGTGGGCTTGTCGCTGGCCGGACTGCAATTCGGCGTTCTGGTGGGCGTGCTCGCCGGGCTGGTGAGCTTTATTCCCTATCTGGGCGCCACCATCGGCGGCACTGCCGCCGGTGTCCTGGCCCTATTCCAGTTCTGGCCCGAGTTCACCCCCATCGCCATTGTGCTGGGGGTCTTTGCGGCGGGCCAGTTCCTGGAAGGCAATTTCCTCACGCCCAAGCTGATCGGTGACCGGGTCAAGCTCCACCCGGTCTGGGTGATGTTCGCGCTCTTCGCCTTCGGTTATCTCTTCGGTTTCGTGGGCATGCTCATCGCGGTGCCCGTAGCCGCCACCATCGGCGTGCTCACGCGCTACGGCACCTACTATTACAAGCACAGCCGGCTGTACCAGGACCGCGAGGAAACCCTGGAGTAGTGCAGACGTCGATCAGCGGCCGGCACCGGTTTCACGTTCCACGTCCGCCTCGAAATCGCCTCCCTCGACATCCCCGAAATCATAGTGTTCGGCGAAGGTGGCCAGGATGGCGTCCAGCGGTACCTGGTTGAACTCGCCCCGGTAATGGAGGTAGTCCATGTGCCGGTTCCCCTCCCGATCAAAGCTGTGATAGAGCGAGTCCTCGGTGCCGTCAAACTCCAGCGGTTTCAGGCGGAACTTGTCACACAATTCGATATTGAACGCGGGTGTGGCCTTGAGCCATTGCCCGTTCAACCGGATGGCGGTGTAGCCGTGCCAGAAGAACACATCGGTGTTCATGTGCCGGCGCATGCGCTCGGTGGACAGGTGATTGCGCACATCGGCAAATCCCACGCGGGCGGGTATCGCCAGCGCGCGGCAGGCCGCCGCCAGCAGAATGGCCTTGGGGACACACCAGGCCCGCCCCTTGTCCAGAGTCGCGCTGGCGCACATGGCCTCGATGGTCGCGGACAGTTCATAGGGATCGTAGCGGATGCCGTCGCGCACGGCGTAATACAGCGCCACGGCTCGCTCGCGGTTGCTGTCGAGCGAGCCCGCCTGCTCTTCGGCAAAGGCGCGCACCCGTTCGTGGTCGGCATCGATCAGCGGCGTGGCCGCGAGACTGCCCTCATCCGGTGCTGTATCGCTCAGATCCTTCATGCCGACAGAGTAGCCAGCCCCCGGCGACACCGCCATGACAAAAGCACTCAGCCCGCATTCTTTCTCGTTCCTCCGCCTCGCTCCTTGACGACTGTACTTTTGTACAGTATTCTGAATCTCCCGGTGGGCACCAGGCCTCGTTTCCCTGATCTTCCCCGAACGAGCCTGAGATCTCCACTCCCCAGGGACGGGGCCGCTCACCGGGACCTTTTTCGAGGTGCGAGGCGCGAGGTTCGAGGAGCTAGTAGCCAAGCCGCCATGGAAGTCCATCCCTAGCTCCTCGTTCCTAGCACCTTGCTCCTTTTCATCCCGGGGCCGCCATGTTCGCCGAACTGCATTGCACCACGGCCTTTACCTTTCTCACCGGCGCCAGTCAGCCGGAAGAGCTGGTCGAGCGCGCCGCGGAACTGGGCTACCAGGCCCTGGCGATTACCGATGAATGTTCGCTTGCCGGCGTGGTACGGGCCCATCAGGCGGCCCGGCAGCACGAGCTCCGGTTGATTGTGGGCAGCACGGTGGCCATCACGCTCGCCGGCGGTCTGCCGCCGCTGCGGCTGGTATTGCTGGCACCGGACAAGAACGCCTACAGCGAACTGAGTACACTGATCACCACGGGCCGCCGGCGCACCGCCAAGGGCGACTATCAACTCTACTGGCGGGATCTGGAGCGCATTATCCGTTCCGCTCTGCTGCTGTGGCTGCCCTCCTTCTCATCGGAAGCCGACCGGGCCCAGGCCGCGCTGTTGCGCGGCTGCTTCGCGGATCGGCTCTGGCTGGCCTGCGAGCTGCTCCAGGCCGATCATGACGGCCGGCGCTATCACTATCTCTACCAGCTCGCCGGGGAACAGGGGCTGCGGCTGGTGGCGGCCAATGATGTGCACATGCACGCAGCGAGCCGCCAGTCACTGCAGGATGTGCTCACGGCCCTGCGGCACAGCACCTGTATTCAAAACCTCGGTCATCGGCGTCTGCCCAATGCCGAACGGCATCTGCGTCCCATTCATCGATTGCGCACCATCTACCCCCATTCATTGCTGGCCGAGGCCCGGGCCATTGCCGAACGCTGCACCTTCTCGCTGGACGAACTGCGCTATCAATACCCGCGCGAATCCGTGCCCGAACATCTAAGCCCGGCACAGCATCTGCGTCAGCTGGTGGAAGACGGCGCCGCCCGGCGCTGGCCGGCGGGCATGCCCGAGCCCATCCGGGAACAGATGGAACGGGAGCTGGCGCTGATCGCGGAAAAGGAATACGAACACTACTTCCTGACCGTCCACGACTTGGTCGCCTTCGCGCGCCAGGAGGGCATTCTGTGCCAGGGCCGCGGGTCGGCGGCCAATTCCGTGGTCTGCTACTGCCTGTTCATTACCGAGGTGAATCCGAACAAGACCCATCTGCTGTTCGAGCGTTTCATCTCCCGCGAGCGCGACGAGCCGCCGGATATCGATGTGGATTTCGAGCACGAACGCCGCGAGGAGGTCATGCAGTACCTGTACCGCAAGTACGGCCGCGAACGCGCGGCCCTGGCGGCCACGGTGATCTGCTATCGGCCGCGCTCGGCGGTACGGGACGTGGGCAAGGCGCTGGGACTGGACGCCGATCGCATCGATGCCCTGGCGAAGAACCTGGCCTGGTGGGACCAGCCCGGGGCACTGGAAGAGCGTTTCCGCGAGGCGGGGCTGGGCGACAGCCGGCTGGCCCGGCTCTACCGTCATCTGGTGATGGAACTGGTGGGCCTGCCCCGGCACCTGTCCCAGCATGTGGGCGGTTTCGTGATCAGCCGGGATCCGGTGCACAGCCTGGTGCCCATCGAGAACGCGGCCATGGACGAGCGCACCCTGATCCAGTGGGACAAGGATGATCTGGAAGCGCTGGGGCTGATGAAGGTGGATGTGCTGGCGCTGGGCATGCTCACCGCCATCCGCAGGATCTTCGCCCTGACCGGCGCCTACCGGAACCAGCCCCTGACACTGGACCAGGTGCCGGAAGACGACGAGGCCACCTATACCATGCTCAGCAAAGGCGACAGCCTGGGTGTCTTCCAGGTGGAGTCCCGGGCCCAGATGAACATGCTGCCGCGCCTGCGCCCGCGCTGTTTTTATGATCTGGTCATCGAGGTGGCCATTGTGCGCCCCGGGCCCATCCAGGGGGACATGGTCCATCCCTATCTGCGCCGCCGGGACGGACTGGAAACCGTGGACTATCCGGACGAGCGCATCCGCAATGTGCTCAGGCGCACCCTGGGCGTGCCCATTTTTCAGGAACAGGTGATTCAGCTGGTCATGGTGGCGGCGGGCTTTTCCGGCGGCCGGGCGGACGCGCTGCGCCGGGCCATGGCACGCTGGGGCAAGTCCGGCGAGCTGCAGCAGTTCCATGACGAAGTCATCAACGGCATGCTCGCCCACGGCTATGACCCGGCCTATGCCGAACGCCTTTTCGAACAGATGAAGGGCTTCGGCGGCTACGGCTTCCCGGAATCGCATGCCGCCAGCTTCGCCCTGCTGGTCTATGTCTCCGCCTGGCTCAAGCGCCACCACACGGCGGCGTTCTATTGCGGCCTGCTGAACAGTTTGCCCATGGGTTTCTATACGCCCTCCCAGATCATCCAGGACGCGAAAAAGCACGGCATCGAGATCCGGCCTGTGGATGTGGATGCCAGCCTCTGGGATCACAGCCTGGAAGACGCTTATCGCCACGAACTGGGTGTGCAACCCGCCCTGCGGCTGGGCCTGCGCCAGATCCGGGACTTCCACGACGACGCCGCCCGGCGCCTGATCCGGGCGCGGGAAGAGGCGCCCTTCACAAGCGTGGGCGATCTCTGCGAACGGGCCGCGCTCGACGCCCGCGAACGCGAGGCCCTGGCAGCCGCCAATGCCCTGCAACGGCTCACCGGCCACCGGCGGCAGGCGCAGTGGGAACTCCAGGCGGTGGAAGACACGCCCGCCCTGCTGAAGGGGAAAACCGGCACGGGGGTTTTCCGCGACGGCGTGGTGCTGGATGCGCCCAATGAAGTGGACAACCTGCTGGCCGATTACCGGAATCTGGGCCTGACGCTGGGCCGGCATCCGCTGGCGCTGATCCGCCACCGCGAGCCCTTCCGGCACTGCCGCACGGCCCGGGCGCTGCACGGCGTGCGCCACGGCGGCTTCGCCCGGGTGGCCGGACTGGTCACCAACCGGCAGCGGCCGGGCTCCGCCTCGGGCATTCTGTTTCTGACGCTGGAGGATGAAACCGGCAACACCAATGTGGTGGTCTACCCGGACCGGGTGGAACAACTGCGCGCGGTACTGCTGGGCGGTCAGCTGCTGGAAGTGCGCGGCACCCTGGAGCGTTCCCCGGAGGGCATTGTGCATCTGGTGCTGGGTACGGCCCGGGATCACTCCGACGCACTGGCCACCCTGCGGATGCGTGCACGCAATTTCCACTAATGTGATTCAGAGGAAATAATCCTCCCAGGATCCGCTCTGCTGCTGCTCGGAGTCATCCTCCGGCGCTTCCAGCAGGCCGTCGAACTCCGACGGGTCCACGGCCCGGGGACTGCGGGAGAGAAAGTAGCGGACAATGGCGGTAATACGGTCCGAGGACTTCGAGCGCAGAGCCGCACGCATCTGCTCGGCCAGGGTGATCTGGCCCCGGGCCACCGTATCCGGTACCTGGTCGTCCGGTTCCTCAAAGCGCAGATCACTGGGCGCGGTGAGCAGCACGAAAGTCGGGTGCGTGAGCACGGCCTGATCGATGCCGTCCTGGTAGATGGTGGCCCCGTAGCGGATGTAGCCTTCCTCGGCCAGCCAGAGCATGGCGCCCAGACAGGCCATGTGCCGGCGCGAATGCAACCCCACCTCGTCCGGCTGGTCCGGGCCCGAGATGTCCTCGACAAAGATCGACTGCGCGCGCGGGAAGGCATTGTAGAGGCGCAACAGGGTACGCAGGACGTCGTGGCAGAAGTCGTCAATGTGCAGATCGGCCATGGCCCGCTTCTCGTCTGCTGTGGCTATTACCCGCGGCAGTGTAGCACCCCGGCCCGGTGGGAGGCCCGGGCCCGTGGGTCCGAAGTCTCAGCGCCGGATCTTCTCCAGATAGTCGGCGATCCGGCCAATGGATTCCCGCACGTCCTCGATCTGGGGCAGAAAGACGATGCGGAAATGCTGGGTATCCGGCCAGTTGAAGGCGCTGCCCTGGACCACCAGCACCTTCTCCTGACGCAACAGGTCCAGTGCGAACGCCTCGTCGTCCTCGATGGGATACATCTCCGGGTCCAGGCGCGGGAACAGATACAGTGCCGATCTGGGCTTGACGCAGGATACCCCGGGAATTTCGTTAAGCATCTCCCAGGCCAGATCGCGCTGCTGGCCCAGCCGGCCCGTGGGCAGCACCAGGTCCTGGATGCTCTGGTAGCCGCCCAGCGCGGTCTGCACGGCGTGCTGGCCCGGCACATTCGCGCACAGACGCATGGAGGTGAGCATGTCCAGGCCCTCGATGAAATCCCGGCCCCGGTCCTTGTCGCCGCTGAGCATCATCCAGCCGGTGCGGAACCCGGCCACGCGATAGCTTTTGGAAAGACCATTGAAGGTGATGCACAACAGATCCTCGGCCAGAGTGGCGATCGAGGTGTGCTGCGCACCGTCATACAGGATCTTGTCATAGATCTCGTCGGCGAGCAGCAGCAGGTCGTTGTCGCGCGCAATCTGCGCGAGCTCTTTCAGGACTTCCGGGGTGTAGAGCGCGCCCGTGGGGTTGTTGGGATTGATGACCACCAACGCCCGGGTGCGATCGGTGATTTTCGAACGAATATCGTCGAGATCGGGCTGCCAGTCCTGAGCCTCATCGCAGAGATAATGCACCGGGTTGCCGCCGGAAAGGTTCACCGCCGCCGTCCAGAGCGGATAATCCGGCGCCGGGATCAACACCTCGTCGCCGTCGTTGAGCAGCGCCTGCATGGCCATGACGATCAGCTCGGAAACCCCGTTGCCGATAAAGATGTCGTCCACATCCACATCGGGGAAACCCTTGGTCTGGTAGTACTGCATGACCGCCTTGCGTGCCGGGAACAGGCCCCGGGAGTTGCAGTAGCCGGTGGACTCGGGGAGGTTGTAGATCACATCCGAGAGGATCTCGTCCGGCGCCTCGAAGCCGAAGGGCGCGGGATTGCCGATATTGAGCTTGATGATGTGCTGACCGTCCTCCTCCATTTCGTTGGCCTCTTGCAGCACCGGTCCGCGGATGTCGTAGCAGACATCCTTGAGTTTCCAGGACTTGCTGATCTCGGGCCTGTGGTGGGTGCTCATGAAAAAGATTCCCCGTCGGTTCCGTTGGCGTGAGCGGCGATTCTACAATGGGCCCCGAACCTGTGTACAAGCAGCCGGGAGCGGCGAATATGAGCAAAGTGGACAAAAGCGAGGCCGAATGGCGCGAGCAACTCTCGCCCGAGGCCTATCGGATCACCCGCGAAGGCGCCACCGAGCCGCCCTTTTCCGGCGCCTACAATGACGACAAGACGCCGGGCCTCTACCGCTGCATCTGCTGCGGCGAAGCACTGTTCGGCTCGGACACCAAATTCGATTCCGGCAGCGGCTGGCCGAGCTTCTACCAGCCCCGGGACGACAACGCCGTCGACGAGCGCACGGACCAGAGCCTGGGCATGACCCGCACCGAGGTGCTGTGCGCCAGCTGTGACGCCCATCTGGGGCATGTGTTTCCGGACGGGCCGGAGCCCACGGGGCTGCGCTACTGCATCAATTCGGCCGCTCTGCAACTCGAACCCGAGGAGTAGCAGATCGGGTGCGCCGAGCGCACCCTGGCGTGGGGATGGTGCGCATAGCGCACCCTACAAACCGGACCCCCACGGCCACCCCGATATCAATCGGATCAAGTAGGGTGCGCCGTGCGCACTTTGGACTCGAAACCGGGTGCCGGGGGCAGGCGCTCAACCTTTCCGCTGCCGGCCAGGTTGTCCCCCACGGTGGCGTCCAGCCAGGCCTCGTCCAGAAAGGGGTCGTTGAGACAGCCGTAGGGTGCGCCGTGCGCACCTTGGACGCTGTGACACCGTATCAACCCAAGCGATCCAGTTCCGGTGGCCGGCGATAGCGGTAGTGGATGGCCTTGAGGGCCGGCTCGCCCGGCTCTTCAAAGCCGGGTGCCGGGGGCAAGCGCTCAACCTTTTCGCTGCCGGCCAGGTTATCCCCCACGGTGGCGTACAGCCAGGCCTCGTCCAGAAAGGGGTCGTTGAGACAGGCCAGCACCTCGGCCTCGGGTTTCAGCAGTTTATGCAACTTGCGCATGAGCCGGGCATAATCCCGTCGGGCCTCGAAACTGCCCTTCTGGCGGCTGGGTGGATCCACCACGATGACGTCATAGCGCCCCAGGCTGTGCAGTTTCTTCCAGCAGCGGAAAGCCTCGTGGGGCAGGAACCGCACCCGGTCCGGCTGCTGGTCGTTGAGTTCGTGATTCGCCCGGCCCAGCTCCAGCGCCGCACCACTCTTGTCGAGATTAACCACGGACTCGGCCCCGCCGGCCAGCGCGGCCACGGAAAAGCTGCAGGTAAAAGCGAAGAGATTCAGCACCTTGCAGCCGGCAGTGCGTTCGCGCAGCCAGGCCCGGCCCGGAGCCATATCACCGAAAAAGCCGATATTCTGCCCGCGCTGGAAATCCAGCCAGTACCTCAACCCCGCCTCTTCCGCCACCGGTCGGGCGGGCGGCTCGCCGAACAGCGTTTCCACCGGCGTGCCGGATTGATAGCGGTGCTGCACAAGCAGACAATCGATAGCCAGTGTCCGGGTTCGGGCATGAAGCTCGGCCGACAGCGCGTCCAGAAATCCCGCCGGCGGCTCGGCAAAGAGGGTGGCGAAAACCAGGGGCGGATACCGGTCCAGGGTCAGCCATTCCAGGCCCGGTTCGATATGGCCGCGACCGTGAAAAAGCCGGTGACGGTCATCCTGCGGCGCCGCCAGATAGGGTAGAATGCGGTGGATCAGCTGCACGGACATGCGGGCTCGAAAGGCGCTGCGTCAGGCCGCGGGAGTATCCGCGCGCACCCGCCTGAAATCAAACCCGCTGCCCCCATGACTACCACCGAATCGCCGATACGGAGACGTCCCGCCATGATGCGCATTGGCCTTTTCCTGCTCACCAACCTCGCCATTCTGGTGGTGGGCGGTATTGTCCTGAATTTGCTGGGCTTCAGCGGCATTCTGGACGAAACCGGCACCCAGCTGAACATCCAGGGGCTGCTGATGCTCGCGGCGGTATTCGGCATGGGCGGTTCGCTGATCTCGCTGCTGATCTCCAAGCCCATGGCGAAGTTCGCCGCCAAGGTGCAGGTGATCGAGCAGCCGTCCACTGACGCCGAGCGCTGGCTGCTGGACACGGTGCGCGAGCTGGCCCACCGCGCGGGTGTGGGCATGCCGGATGTGGGCGTTTTCCCCAGCAGCCAGTCCAACGCCTTCGCCACCGGCTGGAACAAGAACAAGGCGCTGGTGGCGGTCTCGCGGGGCCTGCTGGAGCGCTTCAGCGCGGACGAGGCGCGGGCGGTACTGGCGCACGAAGTGGGCCATGTCGCCAATGGCGACATGATTACCCTGTCGCTGATTCAGGGCGTGGTGAACACCTTCGTGATATTTATCTCCCGGCTGATCGGCTTCTTCGTGGACAAGGTCATCTTCAAGAACGAGCGCGGCCTGGGACCGGGCTATTTCATTACCTCCATCGTCATGGATATCGTGCTGGGCATTCTGGCCATGGCCATCGTCGCCTGGTTCTCGCGCTTTCGCGAATTCCGCGCCGACGACGCGGGCGCGCGCCTGGCCGACCGGCGCAGCATGATCAATGCCCTGCGCCGGCTCAAGGCGGAAACCGAGCTGCCGGACGAAATGCCCGAGTCCCTGAGCACCTTCGGCATCAACAAGGGCAAGCGCGGCGGTTTCAAGGCGATGTTCGCCACCCATCCGCCGCTGGATGAGCGCATCCAGGCGCTGGAGCGCAGCACTCACGCCTGAGCGTCCGCCTCCGAGCCGCCCTCGCCCCGGCCGTTGTCCACCGGATAGAGCACCTGATCCTCGTACCCCGTGAGCACGGGGATCAGCCCGCACAGCTCCAGATCCAGCGCCGGATCACCGGTATCCACCAGCAGGGGGCGGCCTTCCAGGGCCCGCAGCTTGCCGCGCGTGGCCACCACCTGCATATGGTCCCGTCCGACGCGCCGGATCACCTCGGGCGAGAATTGCTGGTTGCCGCGCCCGAACAGATGGCCCTGGCCGCCGATAAAGGTGATCACGGCCCGCGCCGGAGCACCGTCGGCCAGATGCGCGAGGATCTGATCCGCGCCCACATCGGCGGCCACCACGGTTTCGTTGCGCACCAGATCCACGCCCAGCAGCGTATTGGCCAGGCCCAGCTCCTCCATGACAGCCTCTACGGTGGAGCCCGAGCCCATGAGATACCAGGTATCGTCTTCCAGCTCCTCCGCGATCCGGGCGGCGAGATCCGTGCGGGCGAGTTCCTCGCTACCGCCACCGCCGCTTTTCACCTGCTGGAGTAGCTGCTGACTTTCCGCCGGCACGCGCAGAGTGCCGTAGGTGCGTGCCACCACCCGGCCCTGGCGAAAGGCGTCTTCATCGATATCGCGCACCTCGGCTTCATCCAGGTTGACCAGCTCGCCCCGGCCAAGCCGGGCCAGCAGGCGCCCGGCCGCCTCGGGATTCACGGCATAGACGCCGGAATGCATCTTGCAGCCGGCGGGAATGCCCAGCACCGGCAACTGGTGCCCCACGGCCGCGCAAATATCCCGGGCGGTGCCGTCGCCCCCGGCGAACAGCAGCAAGTCCACGCCCGACTCGGCCAGCGCACGGGCGGCCTCGGCGGTATCCGTGGGGGAGCTCTGCTCGCCCGGATGCCCCACCACTCGAGCCTGCAGGCCCGCTTCGGCGACGGCCGCCTCGCCCATTTCGCCGCCCCAGCACAGCAACTCCGGCGTAAACTCTGCCGCCAGATAACGCAACGCCCGGGCGGCCTTTTCCGAGGCCCGCGGTTGCGCGCCACGCGCCAGCGCCTCGGCCGCGGCCGCGCCATCACTGCCCTTGAGCGCCACCGAGCCGCCCAGTCCGGCCAGCGGGTTGACCAACAGGCCCAGTTTCAATCTTCGCTTGGTCATGAAGTCGTCATACTCCGAAACAATAGTGGCGTTGTGGGGCCGCTCGCCCGCGCACACAATACCGGAAGGTGGTCATTATGGACGCAGTCATGAACGAATCGAACCCATCCCGGCCTGAACGCGATGCCCAACCCGGTTATCACGGTGCCGTCATTGACGATCAGGGCCGCGAGATCCCTATTACCGAGGCCATGATCCAGCGCGCGTGCCAGGTGCTGGAGCACAGCTGCCCCTCGCCCTGGGCCGGCCTGCGTCAGAACGCCTGAATTACGCCCAGCGCGCTCAGCAAGGGGCGCCAGGCTTGCTTCACCCGACCGCGCACCCGCAGCCCGGCACATTCATGGCGTACCGGGTAGTGCTTGCGTAGCTCATCGAAGGCCGTGGGCTGATTCAGAGCCGCCCGCAGAGCCTGGTGGTCGCCACGGAGATCATAACGGCTGCGTAACAGGGCCAGCACATCCTCGACCGTTTCAACGGATTGCCGGATGTCAGCCTCCGGCGACCGCACCGGGTCCTGATCATCGGACAGGCCCTTCCATTCACAAAAGGCTTGATACAGCCGGGCCGTGCCCCGCAGCTTACCCTCCCGGCTGTAACCGGCCACATGGGGTGTCCCCAGCCGGCAGCGCCGGAACAAGGCCGGATCAACCCTGGGCTCGTTTTCCCAGACATCCAGCACCGTAGCCGGTCCACCCGTGTCCAGGCGCCGCGCGAGCGCGGCATTATCGATGACCGCGCCCCGGCTGGTGTTCAAAAGGAGCTGTCCCGCGTGCAGATGCTGGAGACGGGTCTCATCCAGCATATGGAAGGTCGTGTCCGGCCCTTGCCGGCTCAAGGGGACATGGAAGGTAATGACATCAGCCTCCAACGCCTGATCCAGCGTCACCCGGACTCCGGGCAGGCTTTCACGCGCGCGCTGCCGGGGCGGATCACAGATCCACAGGGCCATGCCTGCCGCCCGGAACAGCTCCGCTGCCCGGGACCCCGTGTGACCACAGCCGATCACGGCAACGGTGACATCGGCGGGTTCGCGTCCATTTTCGCGCAGCCAGTCCAGCACGGCCTGAAGGTCATATTCGGCTACGGCCATGGCATTGCATCCGGGCGCATGGGCGAAGGCGATGCCCTGCTCCGCCAACCAGTCCCGATCCACATGGTCGGTGCCGATGGTGGCCGACCCCACGAAACGCACCCCGATACCGGCCAGGAGATCCGCGTCCACGCGGGTCACCGAGCGCACCAGCAACACATCCGTACCGTCCAGGCCGGCCCGGGTAATGGCCCGGCCCGGCGCGGTCTCCAGTTCACCGTGGCGGGCAAAAGGCTCCAGCCCGGGCATGTTCTCGTCCGCCCGGATGCGCAGGCTCATGCGCCGATCTCCGCCAGCAGGTAATCGCATATGCGCCGGGCCTGGCCCGAGAAACCGCCGCCGAAGAGGTTGTAGTGGTTTAACAGATGATAAAGATTGTACAGATCGCGCCGCAGTTCATAGCCCGGGGCCAGCGGGCGATGCTGTTCATAGGACGCCCAGAACTCCGGAGGCGGAGCACCGAAGAGCTCCATCATGGCCAGATCCGCGTCGGCGTCGCCGTAATAGACGGCCGGATCATAGATCACCGGCGTATCCCCCGCAGCGGCGATATTGCCCGACCAGAGATCGCCGTGGAGCAGTGACGGTTGGGGTGAATCAGGTACGAGCTTGTCCAGCGCCGTCATCACAGCCTCTACCCGCCGGGCCGTGGCCCCGTCCAGCCCGCGCTCGCGGGCCAGACGCAGCTGATGCCCGAGACGCGCGTCCCGGTAGAACACGCGCCAGTCCGTCTCGCGCGGATTGGGCTGCGGCGTGGCGCCGATGAAATTGTCCCGGTACCAGCCGTGCGCGTCCGCGGTCACGCCATGCTGGGCCGCGAGGGCCCGGCCCAACTCCGTCCAGGCCCCGGGAGACGGGGCTTCCAGGGGCAGGTACTCCAGCAGGAGCCAGTCCCGGCCGGCATCCGCGCCGGCGGCGAGCACCGCGGGCACGCGCACCGCGTCGGCATCTCCCAGCTCCGCCAGCCCGGCCGCTTCCGCCTCCAGGACACCGGTTCCCGGGCTCATCAATTTGAGGAAGGCCTCATGGGCGCCCTGTCGAAGACGCCAGGCGGACGCTATACTACCGCCGGAGGCAGGAACCGGGCGGGGTGTAGTGGTTTCCGGCATGAAACCGGCCAGCTCTTCCAGCAAGGGGGTGTCGGGTTGCAGGCTCATGGAAGCGGATTCTAACAGCTATCCGGGGTCATGCTCGCCGCGAGCACGACGACACCGCACGGAGTCGGAAAATGTGGGGTTTACTTGATTTAACCCTTTCTTCTCATTACAAATAGGCACATCGGCACTCCGGCCCCGGCCGGACCAATAACAACAACATCAACCAGGCCCGAGCATGAAAAAGCGTATTGGATCCTTGATGGCGGCCGTCATCCTGTGTTTAACCCAGGCATCCATGGCTCAGGATGAGGGGCTCTCCGGGCGCATTCAGTCCATCAAGGAAGGTGTTCTGAACCTCAACCGCGATCTGAGCCTGCTGGAAGACGAGCTGATGTATGCCAGTTCCGAGGCCAGTTTCTATCTGTCCATCGACGCGGGCAGCCCGATACGGTTGGTGGATATCAACCTGACCCTGGACGGCAATCACATCGGCTACCACTTCTATTCCGAGCAGGAATTCCAGGCCCTGTCCCAGGGTGGCATTCAGCGCCTGTACAACGGCAACATCGAAAGCGGGCGTCATACCCTGGAAGCCACGATTACCGGCTATAGCCCGGACGGCAAGGATTTCCGCAAGAGCACTCAATACGAATTCACGAAAGGGCCTGCCAAAAAGCGAATCGAACTGCGAGTACTGGATGATCTCGATGGCCAAAAGCACCGCTTCGATTTTCGCGAATGGGATGAATAATGATGGCCCGGGAGTCTCGCGGTAGCGCATTCAGCCGTCACCTCCGTGGGCTGACGCTGGCATTGTTATTGCCCTGCTCCGCCCCCGTCATGGGCCAGGACAGTGACAAGCTCGTGCAATTCGACACGCCTGATCAGGGCAGCGCCAACCCCCTGGGGCGGGAGGAACAGCGCTACCTCGCCTTCGGCGAGGCCATGTACGATTATTATTCCGGACGCAAGTTCAACGCGCTTACGCGCCTGCTCGTCAATCGCAAGCAAGGCCTTTTCGGTCAGGGGGATACCGATTATGCCGAGCTGCTCATGGGCGAGCTGTATCTGACCCTGGGACTGCCGGGCAAGGCCGAGGCCCTGTTCGACAAGCTCCTCGAAAAGGAGCTGCTGCGTCAGACCCGGGCGGAGACCTGGTTCCAGAAAGGCGTACTACACTACGAGGAAGGTGCGCGCGACAAGGCCATCGAGGTACTGGAAAGCGACAATGTAGAGGGGCTGCCTCAACAGCTCGAATCGCGGCGCTCGCTGATGCTGGCCAACCTCTACATGGGCCGGAAAGATTTCGCCCGCGCACTGGAATATCTCTACGACATTCCCGATGACACCCGCCAGGGTGCCTACGCGAACTACAACATGGGCGTGGCCATGATCCGCTCCGGGCAGCACAGCAAGGGTATAGAGCTGCTTCGCACCGTGATGGACCTGGCCAAGGGCGACACGGAAACGAATGCGCTCAAGGACCGTGCGGCCCTGGCCATCGGGTTGACGGCGCTGCGCAGGGAGAACTTCGCTACCGCGCGCGGTGCGCTACAAAATGTCCGCGCCGACGGTCCATTCTCCAACGAGGCGCTGCTGGCGCTGGGCATGGTCAACTATGATCGGGGCAACCCCAAAAAGGCACTGCCACTCTGGCTGGAACTGGTGCAGCGCGACCCGGGCCACAAGGCGGTTCAGGAGGCCTTGATGCTGGCGCCCCGGGCCTATGAAGACCTGGGGGCCAAGCCTCAGTCCCTGGCGGGTTATCAACACGCCGCTGATACCTATCGCCAGGAACTACGGAATGTGGAAACAGCCATCCGCCAGATCAACGAGATCGAGTGGCTGGAAAAGCTCAAGCCGGAGACACCGCCCGAGCGTGCCGTGCCCGATCCCATGTCGGACCTGGATGATTATACGGCCAAAAGCGGGCCCCAGATGACGTACCTGTACAAGCTTTTCGCCTCCCATGAATTCGCGCGCATGTTCCGCCAGTACGTACAGCTCGACCGCCTGCGCATGCTTCTGGGGCAATGGGAGCGCGCCCTGCCGGCCATGGGCGAGACCCTGGCGAGGCAGAAAAGTGAGCTCTCGGCCGCAATGGATCCGGTGCGCAAACAGCTGGTGACGGCGCGCCAGCAACAACGCAAACTCGAAACACGAGCCCACAAACTCGTCAGCGACATCCCCGCCCGGCCCAGCATGGAGCGTCCGGAGGACGTCGCCGGTTACGAAGAACTGATCATGTGGCAACGAGTCCAGAAACTGGAAAAGAAACTCGACAACGCCTCAGGCCGCCAGGCCGAACGCTTGCGTCGGGTGCGCGGACTCTTGCTATGGGATATTGCACGGGACGCGGAACAACAGCGGCAACAGCAACAGCGACACGCGGGAAATCTGGTGGAGAAAACCGCGCTCGCCGGTGTGCGGACCCAATCCGTCGAGCAATTGGTGCGCGATGCAACACGCCGTGTACGCGGTGATCTGGATGAGAGCTTCTCGGACAAATACCGCCGCCTGGGATCGTTACAGGATGAAGTGAACGCCCTGATTGACGACGTCAAACAGGTATTGAAAAACGATGCCCTCGAAGTGCTGGCTGAACGGCGCCAGCGTTTGGCCGACAGCCTGGGACAGGCCCGCTTGGCCATTGCCCGCGTACAGGACGAATCGGTTAGCGACGACCGGCAACAAAGGTCCGGTGAAACCACAAACACGGACGAGGAGGCCGAAACACAGTGATGCGCCCGAT
>Ga0207714_1001394_pt1 | contig 15523 bp, 16 predicted proteins | sample PonA232FremontCA_2_FD_187270 | JGI IMG/M metagenome (GOLD analysis project Ga0207714, IMG submission 187270) | Marine sediment microbial community from Fremont, CA, USA - Pond A23 Sediment 2 (SPAdes) | ecosystem: Environmental > Aquatic > Marine > Unclassified | place: USA: Fremont, California... | reverse complement strand
CAGCGATGAGTGAGGTGGCGCAGGTGGTAACCATAGTTGTTTGGGCGGTGGCCCTGGTTGTGTGGACATGGTATTTCATTTACGCGGTCTTTGTGAGCGAAGGTCGCGACCCGCTCTTTGACCCGGCTTACACGATTTCTGAGGAGGAGGCTGGTATGAGTGAAGACGTTGAGCAGCTGCATGAAAGCATGGAAGAGGCGGGGATGCACCTCGAACGGAATAATCCCAGGGCACATGTGATTACGAAACAGATGGCGCAGTGGATGTATCGGTCCGATGTGAAGCCCGCGGAGCTGATGGGACTGATGCCGGTGATTGCGCGGAAGCTGAAGGCCCTGAAAGAGGGTGATACTCCTTCACTATGTGCCAGGCTAAACTTTGAGTGTGATAACGAGGAGGACATCAATCGCTAAAAAGCTGTGGTATTTCGCGCATCCTTACAGAGAGGTCCAGGAGCCGCATCCGGTGCGGACGCCGCGTCAGCAGAACTATCACCTGTGCTGCCGGCGGACGGCGCGGCTGATCGAGGCCGGCTGCCTGGTGCTCTCGCCGGTGTGCCAGACGCACCACGTGGCCCGGTGTGCACCCGTGGACTACCGCGGCGAGGACTTCTGGCTGCGCTACACCGAGCGGCTGCTGCGGCGCTGTGACGGCATCATACTGGCGCCGCACTGGACGGTCAGCGACGGCTGCTGGAGCGAGCGAGAAGAGGCCCGCGAGAGAGGCATGGAGATTCGGTGCTACACCAACCTCATGGAGGAGCCTGGAGATGAAACGTGACACGTATCTGAAACTGCATGAGATGATTTGCCACGATGCGCGGGGGCTGTCGGCACGAAAAGGGCATGACTACAGCGGAGACACGGACACCCTCGCGAACCTGAAAAGGACTGAGGCACTGGAGATCACATCCGCCCCCAAAGGCGTGCTGGTGCGGCTCGGCGACAAGCTGAGTCGGGCCATAGAGCTGCTGGACAAAGAAGCGCAGGTCGAGGACGAGAAGCTACTTGATACGATCGAGGACGGGATAAATTACTGGATATTGCTGGCGGCTTTGCTACAGGAGCAGGGCCGGGTCGACGTGCCGCCCGAGTGGTTGGAAAAATGGGACTGTGACGGCCGGTTGCAGGCGGGCCTCAAGTCGGAGGATCAAGGTGATGGCACAACATGAGCATACCGTGAATCTTGACCACCTGCCGCGGCCGGGTGCGACGGACCGGCCCATGACGGCGGAGGACGCACTGGCGCTGGCCCACGAGGTGGACCGGCATCGGGAGGTGACCGGATATTATTCGCAGATACTGAACGCCCTGGCCGGTCACTGCGGCGGCGAGCTGCGCGTGCCGCTCAGGATGATGGCCGGGGCCTCCGTCGTGCCGCCGGCCACGTGGTACGACGAGGGCGAGCGGGTCGTTGTCATCAAAGAAACTGGAGGAGAGAATCCATGAAAGACTTGCCGAAATGGGTAAAAAATGCGCTGGACAACTGCCAGTGCCACGAGTTATGGGGAGATGCGCTGGTGCTCGAAGCGCGCTTGCGGCAACTGGAGGCCATCCGCCGCAGATACGAGGAGGTCATCAACGACCAGGTAGCAACAGTGGAGCCGATGGATGACGACAACTGGCCGGACCACAATTACCGGTGCAGACTGTGCGGCCGCCCCAGGCGCCGGCTGGGCGACGAGGTGCACGAGGACCACTGTATCGTGCACATGCTCGACGAGGCCGACCATACGACGCACGGGGAGCAGGCCATGAGGAATGCCGTGCTGGATATGCGGGCACACATGCTGAACGACGCTTTGGGTCTGGACGAACAGAGAGGGCTACAAAGGGAGGAGGACCTGTATATAGTACCTTTCAGGAGGTATGGAAACGCACTTGTGGCAAAGGTGAGCTACCGGACAGTGCTGTCGGACTGGCACGATGTGCGTCTCTTGTTCTTCGACGTGAATAGGCAATTCCACAAAGTGGAGGCTCAGGCTCGCTGCGGGTTACGGGATGCCAAAGAGGCGGCGCGGGCGGAGGAGCAATCGGATAGTTGGGTGTCGTCGCTATGTAGATTTTTCGGGTTTTGAATCCGTGCTGTCTCCACCCCTTTCCATTACACTCACTTCTGCGACGCGATTCGCAATGCCTGCCGGCCACATTAACCGCTTTGGATAAGCTCACGCGACGGCAGAAGCGGCGTTTGCCCGGCGTTTTGAGGGTTTCAGCAGGAGGTCAAGCGTGGTTGGCGGCATACCATGTCCCGAGTGCGGGTCCACGGTGCTGCACAAGGTGATCGACACCCGGCGACGCAAGGGCTGGATACACCGACGCCGGGAGTGCGCCTGCGGGGAACGGTTCTCGACCACCGAGGTCATCGGCCGCGGGCGTTTGAACCCCCGTGACCACACTAAATGTGGTAGGAAAGACGGTTGTGACGGCGATATGTAGCGTATAGCCTATACATAGAAAATACATACGGGGCAGCGGGCTGGCCGGGACGCCGGCCATCCGCGCCACAAGCCCATAGAGCCAGGCCGAGTGGGGCCACTCCCCCGCCCGGCCTTTTTTCTATGGGCCCGGCCCCGCCGGAGGTCATGATGGCAGAGAGCACGCTCATTGACAAGCACGGGCTGGCCGAGCGGTGGGGCGTGGAGCCGAAGAGAATAAACCGACTGCGCCGCCGCGACCCTCCGCCGCCGGCCGAGCAGAGGCGCCCGAAGCTGCTGTTCGACCCGGAGGCGGCCGACGACTGGGCCCGCCAGCACGGGCCGGACGGCCTGGACGTGCCGCCGGAGCCCGATCGGGACGCGCTGATGGACAAGGACGAGCTGGCGGAAAGATACGGGGTGTGCGCCGGGACCGTCAACCGGTGGCGGACCCGCGAGCCGCCCCTGCCGGTGGCCGGCAAAGGGGAGAAGAACCGCAACCTGTATGACCCGGAGGAGTGCGACCGCTGGGCGCGGAGTTATGCGCCACCGGACGCGAACGTGCCGCTGGGCGAGGACGAGCAGCCCGACGACGAGACTGAGCGCGAGGCGGCCGAGCCGGACGTGACGGGCGAGGCGGGCGAGATAGACCTGCCGGACGAGCTGGGCCTGGAGGCCGCGGCCCGCCGCGTGGAAGCACTTGAGCGCAAGCTGTTCAGGCGCATGTGGGCCGCCGAAGCGCCGCAGACGCAGGACGTGCAGGCATACAAGAAGCTGACCGGCGAGCTGCGGCAGATGGCGAAGTCGCTGCGCAAGGAAAAGGAAGCGCGCGGGGAGCTGATCGAGTGGTCACGATACGAGCAGGACACGACGATGCTGGCCGCCTGGCTGCGGCGCCAGATGGAAAGCTGGTGCGACGCGGCGGCTGCGGACATAGCAGAGAAGCTGGCCGAGGCGGACGTGGTGGAGGACCCGAAACAGGCCGTCGGAGACGTGCAGCAGGCCGTGCAGTCGCAGGTGGACGAGATGCTGGAGGGGCTGGCCCGGAAGTTGAGAGAGCTGCAGGAGGTGGAGCCCTCATGAGTTGTGCGGTCGTGGAGGTGGCCGGCCGGCCGAGGGACTGGTCTCCCCGAGGTGTGGCGCGGGGCAGTACGGTTGCCTTTGACCGGGCCGCCGGACCCCCTGCCGCTTTGCCCCGGCGGGTCACCATTCCATGACCGTAGAGAATGCGACAATGCCGGAGCTGGCCCCGTCCGTTGCGGGGTCGGTGGCGGACGCGTTGAGCCCAGGGGAAAGGCTGAGGCCATCCGAATGGGCGGAAAAACACTACCGCATAAAGCCAGGGACCGCCGAACAGCCGGGCCTGGTGGACCTGTGGCCCTGGCAGCCCGCCTACATGGACGCCGTGGTGGACCACCCGGAGAAGAAGGGCGCGGTGTTCATCAAGGCGACGCAGATGGGCGTGAGCACGGCGGCGCTGGCCGTGAACTGCTGGGCGGCGGACCAGCGGCCCGGCCCGATGCTGTATCTGATGAGCACGGACCAGGAGGCCAAGGAGTTCGAGGCGGACCGTATCTCGTATGCCATCCGCAACTGCCCGCGGCTGAAACAGAAGTTTTTCCTGGGCCGCACCGAGGGCGAGAAGACCTATTCCAAAGAGTTTGCCGGAGGCCGATGGCGCATCTACGGCGGGGGCAGCACGACGAAGCTGCAGAGCCATCCCTACTGGATGGTGACGGTGGACGAGCTGGACATGATGCGCAGCATCGCGGGGGAGGGGGACCCGTGGAAGATGGCCCAGAGCCGCACGGAGAGTTTCACCCGCAGCTGGATACTGGGCCTGGGGAAGCCGACGCTGGAGAAGGCCGGCATCAGCCGCATCTGGGCCAACCAGACGGACCAGAGGCGATATCACATCGAGTGCCCGCACTGCGGGACGTGGCAGTGGCTGAAATTCTCGCAGGTGCAGTATCCGCCGGGCCGGCCCGAGCAGGCGCACTACAGGTGCGAGGGATGCCGGGAGGAGATCACGGACGGACAGCGGCGCAGGGCGATACCCGACGGGGAGTTCCGCACCACGCTGGAGCCCGAGGAGGCCGAGAAAAGGCCCTTCCTGGGGTTTCACATATCACGGCTGTACGACGTGCGAAAGACGATAGCCGGCCTGGCAATGGAGTGGGCGCAGTGCCAGACCGAAAGCCAGGAGCAGGTGTTTTTCAACGAGGTTCTGGGCGAGCCGTTCACGCCCTCCGAGCAGGCCGTCATCGAAGAGGACGTGCAGGACAAGGCCGTCCTGGAGCCGGAGGAGCTGGCGCCGGAGGACACGCGTTTTGTGACGGCGGGCGTCGATATACAGCACGGCGAGTGGTTTTACTACGACATCTCAGCCTGGACGTCCCGCGGGCGGAAACTGCTTTGGGACTGGGGCACCGTGCAGGGCTGGGAGCGCCTGAAGGACGTGCTGCGAAGCTACCGGGTGGAGACCGAGGACGACCGAGAGCTGAAGGTCTCGCCCGTCTGCATAGACAGCCAGTATCAGACCTGGCGGACCTACCAGTGGTGCGAGAAGCATCCCGGATGGTCGATACCTGCACGCTACGGCACCACTCCCCAGGGCGAGTTCACGAAGGTGCGGAGCAGCGACCGCTACGCCGTGCGCATACACTTCCTGGACCGCACGGAGTTTATGAGCCGGGCCATCGGGCGCTTCGTCGGCGAAGAGGCGTTCGCCGGGGTGAGTATTCGTGGTTCCGCGGACAGGGAGTATATCAACCATGTGACGGCCAACCGGCGCGTGGTGAAGAAGGGGAAGTACGGCAACCAGAAGGTGAGCTGGCAGAAGGACGACGATGCGAAGGACGATTTTTTGCACGCGGCGGTATATGCCGAGTATGCAGCCATACTGGCCGGCCTGGAGCGCACGCGGGAAGAGGCGGACGCGAACAAAAAGATGGCCACGCGGAAGGCGCGCCGGGAGCAGAAGCGGCGCGAGGAAGAGGGCGAGGACGACTATTTTGTGCGCCTGCGGCGGGCCCGGCGCAGGGGGGACGACTCGTGGCTGGGCTCCGTGCAGGGAAAGGAGTGAGGAATGCCGCGTAGCGACGCAGAACAGCTGGAGAAGCTGAAGGAGGCCCGCGATCGGCTGACCGACGCCATCGAGGCCGGTGACGATTACGTCGAATACGAGATACAGGGCAGAAGCAAGCGGGTGGAGGCCACAACGGAGCAGCTGGAGCGGATAGAGGACCTGATTGATCACTACGAGACGGCGGTGCAGCGCAAGGACGGCGGTCGAATCACGGTGGCCGATAACAGGGGCGGGTTATGACGCGCAGAATGGAGACAACCTGGGCCGACAAACTGGGATATGCGGTGGACCGCGCCGTCGGGCTTGTCAGCCCGTCGTGGGGCATGAGCCGCATGGCCGCCCGTACCGGGATGCGCAGCTACCGGGCCGCGCAGAACGACAGGCGGGGCCGCGGCCGGGGCTACGGTGGTGACCAGAGCGCGGACTTCCACGACGAATACGACCGTGAGCGCCTGCGGTCCGAGTGCCGCGATGCCGTGCGCAACGATGGCTTCGTGAAGGGCATGATACGCCTGGGTGCCAACAACGTGCTCGGGCACCAGGAGGACCCGACGGGTTTCCAGGTGCGGCCGAAGACACCGGACGAAGAGTGGAATCAGATGGCGACCGCCCGGCTGAACGACTGGGCCCGCAGGGAATGCGACGTGTACGGCCACCAGACGCTGCGGGACATGGCTGCGACGGTTTACAAGGAATGGAAGGTGGCGGGCGAGGCCCTGCCGCTGATGTTGAGCAAAAGCCCCGTGAGCGGCAAGCTGCAGCAGGTGGACGCCGAGCGGCTGGTGCAGCCCTACGGGCATACGGACGAGGTGCCGGGCGAGGTCCGGTTTGGCATACAGCACGCCCGGGTGTCGGGCCGGCCGATGCGCTACTGGATTGCGCCCTACAGCGACAGGGGCTACCGGGTCAGGACGAACGACGGCCAGTGGGTGCACCGGATGGACATGATGCACATATTCCGCAAGCGGCGCGCAAGCCAGACGCGCGGCGTGAGCGAGCTGGCCCCGGTTCTGGACGACCTGGAGATGATGAACCAGTACAGCGAGGCCGAGCTCATGGGCGCCCACGTGGCGGCCTGCGCGGGCATCTGGGTCCCCAGCGATTACGGCTCCGACAATGATTTTACCACGAGTCACCCGGACGATGACGGGGATGACAGCGGATACGAGCACAACCAGATGGAGCCCGGCATGATCTATCGCGGCTCCCGCACGGAGGGGGAGCCGAAGGTGATAAACCCGAAAAAGCCGCCGGCGCAGTACGGCGACTTTTTCGAGGCGCAGGCGCGCATCTGCATGTTCGCGCTGGGCATCCCGCTGGAGATGTTTTCATGGGGCGCCACCAGCTACAGCACCGCCCGCAGCGCGATGCTGCAGGCATATCGCACGTTCCGGCGCGACCAGATGTTCCTGGTGGAGCATTTTTTCCGGCCGGTTTACAGGTGGAAGATCAGCCAGTTCATCAAGCACGGGGACCTGCGGCCGCCCCGGACGGAGGACGGCGAGCGGGCGGACGCGTGGGCGCATTCGTGGATTATACCCGGCTGGGAATGGATAAATCCGCTGGACGAGGTGCGGGCCGCCAAGATGGCCGTGGAGAACGGCCTGTCGTCGTGGCGGGATGAGGTGGCGCTGAAGGGCAAGAGGATTGAAGACGTTGTGGCGGAAAATGCGGACACTCTGGAAAAGGTCGATGGCCTGGCGGAAAAGCACGGACTGGAGGACGGAGACAAAATCATAGACCGCGAGGCGTACCGGCGCTCGCTGAGCGTATAGGGGGCTGTATGAAAAGCATACTGGGATTCGTCAACGACCTGTGGGCCATGGAGCCCGACCGCAACCGCCAGCTCGTCCATGACCTGTGCACCTGGGACATGAGCCTGCGGGCCATCAAGCAGGAGGCGCTGCAGCAGGACGAAGACGACGAGGATGATGCGGACGATTACCAGGTGGTGAATGACACGGCTATTGTGGCGCTGCACGGGGTGCTGATGGCGGAGGTGCCGTGGATATTTGCCCTTTTCGGCACGGCGGCCACCTCGACCAGGCAGGTTGAACGCCAGATCACGGCGGCGGAGGAGGACAGTGACATCGAGACCATCCTGCTTGACATCACGAGCCCCGGCGGGTTCGTGAGCCCCACGCAGAGGCTGGCAGACAGGGTCGCGGAGGCCTCGAAGCCGGTGCGTGCATACATAGAAAACATGGGCGCAAGCGCGGCATACTGGATCGCCAGCCAGGCGGACATGATAGAGGCAAACAGGACGGCACGGGTCGGCAGCATCGGCATCCTGAGGACGCTGGTGGACAGCAGCGAGCGATACAAGGACCAGGGCGTGGAGGTCAAGCAGATAAAGAGCGGGGCCCACAAGGGGGTCGGACAGCCGGGGACGGAGATAACCGATGAGCAGCTTGAGCCGTACCAGGAGATAGTGGACGGCATGGCGGACATGTTCGTCGGCTCGGTAGCCCAGGGCCGCGGCATGGACCCTGGGCGGGTGGACGAGCTGGCCACCGGACGCCTGTGGCTGGCCGGGGAAGCAGAGGACCTGGGACTGATAGACGGCATCGGACCGCTGGACCTGACCCGGGAGGCGACCGACGGCATCATCCCGGGGGCGCGGTCCATGAGCGGCTACGCCGCGCAGGAGGGCAGCGAGAGCTTTGAGCCGGTCACGTTCGAGCGCGCCCACCCGGACGGCGTGCCGGCCGCGCCCGAGGACCAGGAATGGGACGCGGACGCAGAGAAGCAGAAGGTGGACAAGCCGGACGACGACGCGATGATCACGATGAGCGGCGCCGTGCGGGAAGACGTGCCGGACGAGAACCTGGACTGGGTGGACGTGAAGCTGCAGCACCATGAGGGGGACGGCGAGCACCGGGTCGTGAAAACCGGAGTGGAGGCGGCGAAGGCATACCTGGGGCGGACGGATGGACTGACGGAAAGCGAGAAGGACACGATTCGCGGCCACCTGGAACGGCACGAGCGCCGGCACGGGTGGGACGAAGACAGCGATACTTCCGATGAGGAGAACGCCATGGGTCTTGAAGACCTGGAGCGCGACGAGCAGGTAGAGGCAGTCGGGGAGTTTCTTTCGGAAGCGACCGACGAGGTACTGGCACAGGTCCTGCCGAACGGCGTCACGACCGGGGCGGACGAGGAGAAGGCGTCCGAGGAGGCCACTATCGACGATTACGTGCAGGCCGCGGGCGGCGACCACGAGATGGCCGTCAGTGCCTTCAAGGAGGGCAAGAGCCTGACGGACACCGCCGCGGAGGCCATGCAGGCCAAAGAGGAACGCATCGAGCAGCTGGAAGAGAAGGTGCAGGAGCAGGAGGAAGAGCTGGAGGAGCGCCGCCAGGGCGCCGTCGAGGGCGGTCACACGGACGGCACAGGCACTGACACGCCCACCGGCGGAACGAGCGATGAGGAGCTGGAGGCCGAGTGGGAAGAGATGAGCCCCGAAGCGAGAGAGGAATACGGCGACCTGGAGACGTTCAAGGCAGTCGAAAAACGGGACCGGTCCGCGTAACGTCCCGCGTGATTTGTGCACTTTACCGATGAAAGGACAGACACATGGCACTGAGTGAAAACGTGCAGCTCGAATGGTCTCCGAGCGACAGGGGCGACCTGTCGCTGACCAATCAGCACGTATATGAGGGCTCCGCGCTGGAGTTCAATTCCAGCGGAGATGTCCAGAAGTGTTCGGCCAGCGGCAACCCGTTCGCCGGACATTCGCTGGAAGAGGTGGACAACTCCGCCGGGAGCGCCGGGGACAAGGACGTGCAGGTGCGCCGGGGCGAATACGGCAACGGTTACATGGCGAAGGTGACCGTGGACGGAGGCGTTTCCGACGGCGACGAGGGCACGGCCCTGTATGCCTCGGATGACGACACCTACACGAAAACGGAAGGAACGACGAACTGCCGCGTGGGCACCATCTACAAGGTGCTGGACGCGAGCGCGAATCTCGCACTGGTTCACTTCGAGCCCGTGCAGTAGAAACTGAACAAGCCCGGACAGGCCATCCGGGCATCGTGGGCGGCCGGCTGGGGCCAGCCCTCCAGCCGGTCGTTACACCATAGAAAGGGAAACAGATGGCCATTACGAAGGTGACAGAAAAGCAGATCCGGGGCGAGTTTTACCTGACCCTCGACAATCTCAGCATGGCTCCATACGTCGAGCCGCTGACCTGGCTCAATCCGCGGTCAGACGAGGAGACGGAGGAATACGCGTGGCTCGGCCAGGTCCCGTCCATGAGCGAGTGGGGCGAAGGCCGCAACTACGTGGGGCTCTCCGAGGAAAGCGTCCAGATTCGGAACGTGCACCACGAGGCGGGCATCGAGATGCCGGTGTCCGTGATTCGCCGGGACAAGACGTCCCAGGCGGAGGTGCGCATCCGGGAGCTGGCCAGGCGAACCGTGACGCACTGGAACGGGCTGGTCATGCAGACGCTGCTGGACAACCCCACCGCCTACGACGGCCACTACCTCATCAGCGGCAGCCACCGCGTGTCCAACACCGTGGCGGTATCGTCGGTTGGGTCAACCTCGATCAGCAGCGCCGAAGATGCCGCGGCGGTCATCATGGGCGGCATCCAACAGCTGCTGCAGATGACCGACGATGGCGGTGAATACCTGAACGAATCCGCCCGGAACTTCGTCGTGATCACGCCCGTGGAAATCATGGGACACGTGGCCACGGCCATTTCCGACAGGGGATACGGGCAGGACTCGGAAAACCCCCTGGAGGGGAGCGGATTCAGCATATCCATGGCGACCTCTCCGCGGTTCAGCGGCAGCGACATGCCCAATGCCAGCGACGGCGGAGGGCTTTACGTGGTGCGGACCGACGCGCAGCTCAAGCCGATGATCCGGCAGCAGGAGGAAGGCACGGAGCCGGACCTGGACGTGATCGGCGAGGGCAGCGAGCTGGAGCAGGACGACAAGGTGCACCACTACGGAGTGGACGCCTGGCGCGGCGTGGGCCCCGGCTACTTTGAGTTCATCGCCGAGGCGTATGCCAGCTCCTGATCCTCGACTCTGACGTGACGTTCTGCGGCCGCGGGGCGCGGAAACTCCGCGTCCCTCCGGGCCGCGGGAGATAACGGTCAGATGACACTGAAAGACGAGATAAAGAAGGACCGGGACATATTCACCAACCCCGATGAGTTCGGGGAAGAGGTGGACATTGAGACCGTGGACGGCACACACATCACCGGCGTCAACGTGGTGGCGCAGGGCCAGCCGATGGACATCATCGGCGACGAGGACGGGATGGTCGAGCAGCGCGTGCGCGTGGTGCACGTCTCGGCCGGGGACTACCCGGACCCGCGGCGCGGCGATGCCATGCTGATAGATGCAGGGGATGGTTCGACGGCGCGATTCCACGTGGACAAGCGGGAGCATCGGATGGGCATGAGGGAGCTAACGCTGAAGTTCAAGAATTTCGAGGAACGCACCCACGAGGGTGCGCGGAGGAGGCGCTAAATGGCGCTGTCGCCGGATGGCCCCATAGGCGGCCCCCTGGAGGCGATGGAGACGCTGCTGGCCAACTGCCAGGCGTGGCAGGACTGGTGCGGAGTCAGCACGTCGGACGATGCGCGGGACCATGTGTTCCAGTGGTATCTGAAGGAGAAGGACGAGGGCGGAGCGCCGGTCTATCCGGTGGCCGTCATCAGGTGGCGGCCGGCGGTGGAGGGCGACTGCCGCGATATAGGCAGCACCTGGATGCACAGCGGGCGGCTGGAGGTCATGTTCGGCGACCTGGTGCCGGACACCTACAGGGACCAGGATGAGTGGGAGCGTGTGGCGCAGAAGTGGATCGTCTCGGAGGTCGAGCCGATCATGGTGGACGTGGAGGAACTGGCGGGCACGAACGGGTATCTGTTCATAGACCGGTGGATGATAGACCGCGGGCCGAGCATGCCTCCACGGTCGGAGGGCGAGACGGCATCCGACCCGCTGGAGATGGTTTTACCGGTCGAAATACAGTGGAGCCAGTGAATGGCGCGGACGCCGAAATGGCGCATACGCATATACCTGTCCGAGTTCCTGCGCGACCCGGACAGGGTGGTGAAGCGGGCGATGAAGAAGGCCCTAAAAGAGGGGGCCCGCCACTGGCACCAGACGTATGCCCGTCTTCACTACCAGAGCGCGGCATACTACCGCTACAGGGGCGAGGGCACGGGCCTCTACAAGCAGCGCCATTCATACACGTGGTACGACCCCGAGCAGCAGAAGGAGGTGCGGCGGGACAGGGAGCCGCTGCACGAGACGGGCTGGGCCGAGACGCAGGCGCTCAGCTCGGTGGAGGACGTGAGCGGGGACAAGTGGGCCGGCATCAGCGGGACGAGCACGAAGGCCCGCGTGAAGTTCACCCTGCCGCAGTATATCAAGGCGCTGGACCAGAAGACGAAATACAAGGCGTGGAAGGAAGTTGTTGCGGTCAACAAACGGGAGATAAACGCGCTTGCGCGGGTGATCGACAGGTCGCTGGAGCGGCAGCTCAACCTGCGCAAAGGGCGGCTGACGGGCGAGATGAAACCGATATGAGGGGCTGACAATGGCGAAAACAGTTCATACGCTGAGCTACGTGGATTTTTTGAGCGACGATGGTCTGGACCTGGACCTCTACCAGGTGCAGTCCCACGGCTTTACGCCGGGGCTGGACAACCTGGTGAACGCCGGGTCCGGCCAGCCAAACCCCACCATGGTGGGCACTCAGGCGGCGAACCCCACCATGACCATCACGGCGGTGAACCTGCAGAAGGTGCTGGACAACATCGCCCTGGACGGCGCGCCCATCACCTACAACGGCACCAGCAGCCCCATCAAGCACGGCTGCAAGGCGTGGCTGCAGGAGATGGCGCACAAGGGGGTCCGCGGCAGCTCGCACATCAACGTGCAGTTCCGCGACGGGCTGGTGGTGCCCCGGACGCTGAACGCCAGCCAGGGCCAGGGCGAGGCGACCATCGACATAGAGATGCTGCTGAGTGACCCCGATGACGGGAACGACCCGGTCATCATGAACACCGGGCAGTCGATGAGCGACACGCCCAGCGCCTCCAGGAAATACAAGCTGGGGCCGGTTAGCCTGAACGGCACGGACCTCCGGCCGAATGATATATCCATCGACTTCGGGCTGCAGGAAGAGGTGCGCGCCGACAGCGGAGAGATGTTCCCCTCCTACGTGGGCATCGTGCAGCGCCGCCCGACCATCACCATCACCGTCGATAAGGCGGACGTACTGGGCACGACCGGCATACTGGGCGCCGACATTACCACCCTGGACATCTACCTGCGGCGGGTGGACGACGGGGCGGGCCAGGTGCCCGACGCCGACTCGAAGCACATCCAGATAACCGTCAACAAGGGCATCGTGCAGCCCGGGGACCAGGACTGGTCGCAGGGCGATGCGGCGACTGTGCCGCTTGAAGTCACGCCAGCCTACGACGGCAGCAACGACATACTCACCATAAACACAGCCACGGCAATCAGCTAATGGGACACTTCCTGTACATGCTGCCCGGAGACGGCGCGCCGGGCCCGAAAAAAGAACGGTTCGACCTGCACAGGCGCGCAACGTCCGAGTGGAAGCGCGGCGGCGCATCCGTGCCCCTGGACGCCGACGGCCGTCTGTGTGAGCCGGATGAGGCGGAGAGCACCTGCCGGGTCCATATTTTCACGCAGGGGGACGAGTGCACCTACGTCCCCGAAAACCAGGTGTGGACCGCCCCCGCCGTGCCGGACGGACAGACCCAGTGGTGGCTCGGCTGGTGGGACGGCCAGAAGCCGGGCGAGGAGGACCTGCGCAGACCCAACCCGGTGGACGGATACACCGTGACGCTGGCCGACGGGGATGAGTGGCTCATCCCGCCCGTGCGCCGCTGGGACGGCAGCCCGGGCACCATACCCTGCACGCTGACCCTGGGCCCGGATGGCGAGGAGCAGTCCCGCGTGAGGCCCGAATACCGCGACCTGTTCGAGGAGACGGAGGAGTTCGCCGACGCCTACTACGAGACGCTGAAGGCGTGGGAGGACGGCGAGCGCGAGCAGGAGGTGCAGATACCGCGGATGGGGCTGCACATTATCGTGCGGGTGCTGAACATAAACTACCGGGTGTGTCGCGAGGAGGTGAATGCCCTGGGGCTCATATCCTCCGCGAACCGAATGAACGTGTCGGTCAGCATCATCGACGTGCCGGCCTACATCCAGATGATGGCCGACGTGGACGAGAAGCCCGAGGCTAAAAAAAAGGGTTCGAGTTCAGAGGGGTCAGATGCCACCACAGCCGGAGACGGCGGCGGGCAGAACTGACGGCGTGGATGCGGGGCGCGGCCCCGCGCTACTGCCCGACGTGGGCTGATGTGGCGATACTGGAAAGAGTGGGAGTCGGAATGTAATGGCCCGCAAAGAAATGGAGCTGGAGGCGAAGGTTGACCAGGCCGTGCGGGAAATCCGCGGCGTGGCGGGCCAGGTGAAGCGCATCGACAACCAGCAGCAGAAGCTGAACAAGAGCAGCAAAAAGTGGTTTAACAGCATCATGACCTCCGCCAAGCACCTGGCGGGGGCCTATATCACCTTCCAGGGCATCTCCACCGTGATGGACGCCATCGGCGGCTACACGCAGGCGTGGGTGGAGCAGATGCAGCAGGTGGAGCAGAGCGCGGACAACATCGTGGATGCGTTCAGCCAGATACAGCTCCAGACCGTGGCGGCCGGCGACAACTGGGCGCAGACGAAGCGCGATATATTCCAGACGATGAAGAACTTTCCGGTCAAGCCACAGGAGCAGCTGGCCAGCCAGGAGGTCGTGCGGTCCGTGCTGAGCGGCCAGCAGTGGTCGAGGCGGGAGCGGCTGGCCAGCATGCGTGCCGCCATGCGGCACGCCAGCATGACGACGCTGCAGCCCCAGATGCTGGCCACCATCCAGGCGCGCCTGCGTAACATGTTCGACCAGGAATTTGCGGGCACCAGCGGCGCGTGGCGTCTGCAGGGTATGCTGGAGCGGACCATAGCCAAGGGCAAGCTGGGCGGCGAGAAGCTGAAGCGGTTCGTGAAATACCTGACGCGGGCCGGCGCATCGGCCCAGTCGTGGGGTCGCGACCTGCCGAGCATGCTGTCACTGGCGACCGGCTACAGCGGCATCGTGGCCAACCCGGCCCGGGCGCTGAAGCACCAGCAGATACTCATGCGCGAGCTGTCGATGGGCGGCGGCCTTGGGGCCGGTGAGCCGACCGCGCGCAATCCTTTCCCGCAGCTCCGGCGCATGAAAGAGCTGATGGAGAACGGCGAGCTGGCCGACCAGATAGGCGACGCGGTCAGCAAGGCGCGCAGGAAGGCCCGCCGGCGCGGCGACATGGAGGCGGTGGCCGAGCTGACGACGAAGCGCGTGGTGAGCGACATCAAGCCGCTTCTGAGCAAGCTGGACCAGATAGAGAGCGCCTATCGCGAGATCAAAAGCGTCGGGCCGACGGACCTGAAGGAGCAGTTCGGGAAGGTCATGCAGGACCCCACGAAACATCTGAAAACCATCCGCGATAACGCCGAGGCGCAGCTGAAAATATTGCGGGCGCAGAACCTCGGGATGCAGGAATGGGCCACCACGTTCAAGGTCATGGAGCCTGCGTTCGAGAAGCTTATAAACCGCGATGTCATCGCGCCCGGCACCGCACAGGCCATCACGAAGGGGATGCGGACGGCACTCAAGACGATACCCGGCATGACGCCCGCACGTGCGCTGAAAATGGGTATTACAGGCACACAAATATCGGGGGCGACGCCCACGGAAGTGCTTCGGACGGTCAAGGAGCAGGCGCGGGGTGCGGCCGGTGGTCGGCTGCCGATGTTCCTGCGCCGGCTGCAGATACGGTCGAGGCGCCTGGAGCCCACGGGCTCGGCGTTCCGCCGTGGATACACGGGGACGGGGCCATCCGATGCGCGGATGAGGACGGTCGAGGAGATGAGGCTCGCCGGCCGCTGGCAGATGATGCAGGACGAGGAGCGCCGCTGGGTGCA
>Ga0207714_1001393_pt1 | contig 15525 bp, 22 predicted proteins | sample PonA232FremontCA_2_FD_187270 | JGI IMG/M metagenome (GOLD analysis project Ga0207714, IMG submission 187270) | Marine sediment microbial community from Fremont, CA, USA - Pond A23 Sediment 2 (SPAdes) | ecosystem: Environmental > Aquatic > Marine > Unclassified | place: USA: Fremont, California... | reverse complement strand
GGCAACTTTTTACGCCGCCAGAATGGTAGGGTTTTCCGCAGAGTGAAAAATGGCAACCGGCCGCAAGCGCAAACCGCAAGATCTTAAGGTCATTCACGGCACCGCGCGCCCCGACCGCGATAACCCGTCCGCCCCGGCCCGCAGCGAAGGCTCGCCGGTCGCACCGGACTGGCTCGACGAAATCGGCCTCGCCTATTTCAACCAAATCGTCCAGGTGCTTGACGAGCAGCAGCGGGCGAGCCCGCACGATCAGCACACGATTCTGAACGCGGCCTTGGCGATGGGCGAGGTGCACGAGTGCTCGATCATGATAACCGACCACGGCCGGACCTATGAGACCACGAACAGCCAGGGCGGCCGGATGATTCGCCCGCGGCCGGAGGTCGCGCAGCGCTCGGATGCCATGCGCCGCGCGACGTCGTGTTTGGCCGAACTCGGTTTGACGCCGGCCAGCGTCGGCAAGGTCAGCGCCGGCAGGCAGGGCAACGAGAACCCGTTCGACGCGATCTGATGTGGCACGCACGAAACATCCACACTGCCAGGCGGCGGAGAAATACGCGCGCGATGTCGTCGCCGGCCGCGTGCTCGCGAACGCTTGGGTCCGGTCGGCCTGCCAGCGCCACCTGAGCGACCGCAAGCGCGAAAAGCAGCGCGATTGGCCGTACAAGTTCAACCGCGAGAAGGCGGAGCGGGTCTGCCGGTTCATCGAACTGCTGCCGCACACGAAAGGCAAGTGGGCCCGCGGTGGCGAGCGCTTGGTGCTGGAGCCCTGGCAGAAGTTCCTGATTTGCGTGCTGTTCGGCTGGGTCGGCAAGCGCGACGGTCTCCGACGGTTTCGCAAGGTCTTCTGGCTGATCCCGCGCAAGAACGGCAAATCCATCCTGGCCGCGGCGATCGGGCTTTACATGCTGGCGGCCGACGACGAGTACGGCGCCGAGGTCTATTCCGGCGCGACCACGGAGAAACAGGCCTGGGAGGTTTTCCGCCCGGCCAAGCTGATGGCGCAGCGCACGCCGGCGTTCCAGAAGCGCTTCGGTGTCGAGGTCAACGCGCAGAACCTGCACATCGATGCCAACGGCAGCCGGTTCGAGCCGCTGATCGGCAAGCCGGGCGACGGTTCGTCGCCCAGCTGCGCGATCCACGACGAGTACCACGAGCACGCGACCGACGAACAGGTCGACGCCATGGAAACCGGCATGGGCGCGCGCGAGCAGCCCATTCAGCTGATCATCACCACCGCCGGCGAGAACCTGGAGGGACCCTGCTACCAAGCGCAGCTCGACGCGCAGAAGGTGCTGGAAGGCGCGGCCGAGAACGATCAGCTGTTCGCCTGCATCTGGGGCGTCGACGCCGAGGACGACTGGACGAGCGAGGCGGCGCTGCGGAAGGCGAACCCAAATTACGACGTCTCGGTCAGCGGCGACTTCCTGCGCGCCCAACAGCGCGAGGCGGTGAACAACGGCCGCAAGCAGGGCACATTCAAGACCAAGCACTTGAACGTCTGGGTCGGCTCGCGCGAGGCCTACTTCAACGTCGAGAAGTGGATCCGCTGCGGCGACGACCAGGTGAGCCCGGCTGACTTCGCCGGCCAGCCGTGCAAAGTCGGGCTCGACCTGGCGTCCAAGGTCGACATCGCGGCGATGGAGCTTTTGTTCGACCTGAGCCGCTGTGACGACACGCCGGCGATCCGGCGACTGCGCGAGGCGGGACGGCGGTACGTGCGCTTCGGCCGCTACTGGCTTCCGGAGGCGACGGTCGAGGAGCCGGACAACGAGCACTACCGCGGCTGGGTGAACGACGGCTGGATAAACGTCACCGACGGCGAGATCATCGACTTCGCGGAGATTGAGGCGTCGATCCTGGACGCGGTTGGCGAGTTCCAGGTCGAGGAGGTCGCCTACGACCCGCACCAGGCGACGATGCTGGTCACGCGGCTGCAGGAGCAGGGCGTGCCGGTGATCGAGGTCCGGCCGACGGTTTTGAACTTCAGCGAGCCGATGAAGCAGCTCGACGCGATCACGCGCGCCGGGCAGATCGCGCACAACGCCGACCCGGTAATGACATGGATGGTGTCCAACGTGACGGCCAAGACCGACGCGAAGGACAACGTCTACCCGCGAAAAGAGCGCGACAGCCAGAAGATCGACGGCGTGGTCGCGCACCTGATGGCGCTTGCGCGGTGGATGAACGATGAGCCCGAACCGACGTCGCCCTGGGAAGACCCAAGCTACAGCATGGCGGTGACCTGATGGCCGAGCAAGACGAAACACAGCCGCGCGAGCCGTGGATCACTGTGCAGGATGTCGCGGCCCTGGTCGGCATCGGCTGCACCGCCGCCGGCGCACACGAAGTCTGGGGACTCGGCGTCGCGCTGATGGTTGGCGGCGGGCTGCTGTGCACGGCCGTCTTGGCGGCGAGGCTCTAGCATGGCGCTGCTGTTCGGCAACAAACGCGAGCGCGCGGCGCCTGCGCCCAGCCCGGCGCCTGAAAACCGCGCGTCGCTGGAGAACCCGTCGATCTCACTGTCGGACCCGCGGGCGTTTGAGGTGCTGTTCGGCGCCAACAGCACCGACGCCGGGGTCTATGTAGATCGTGAGACCGCGCTTGAGGTCCCGGCCATTTGGGCGGCGGTGAACTTCATCGCGGGCACGATCGCCGCACTACCGCTTCACGTTTATCAGCGCGACAGCGACGGTAACCGGCAGCGCGTAAGCAACCGCCTGTCGCGCCTGCTGCACGACGCACCGAACGAGGAATGGACGTCGTTCGCGTGGCGCCAGCACCTGATGTCGAACACGCTGCTGGGCGGGCGCAGCTTTACGTTCATCCAGTTCAACCGCGCTGGCCAAGTGCGGGCGCTTTACCCGCTCGACCCGACCGGAATGATCGTGGACCGGAAGAACGGGCGCACGCGCTATCGCTACCGGGACGAGGACAACCGTGGCGACAACGGCCGCGAGACGATCTACACGCCGGCCGAAATTCTGGACCTGCCGTTCACGCTCGGTCCCGACGGCATTCAGCACTACGTGCCGGTGAACAAGCTCAAGCGCACGATCGGTCTGGCGATCGCGCTGGAGAAGTACGGTGCCCGGTTCTTTCAGAATGGCGGCGTGCCGCCGACGTTTCTCCAGGGGCCAAGCATGTCGCCGGCCGCGGCCGAGCGTGCGTCGCAGGATATCCAGAACAAGATCAGTGAGATCGCGCAGGGCGGCGGCATCCCGGCTTTGCCCGCCGGCTACGAACTTAAGGCACTGGGCATCGACCCGGAAAAGTCTCAGATGGAGGCCAGTCGGCGTTTCCAAGTGGAAGAGATCGCGCGCGTCTACGACATTCCTCCGGTGTTCCTGCAGGACTTGACGCACGGCACCTATTCCAACACCGAGCAGCAGGATCTGCACTTCGTCAAGCACACGCTGACGCAGTGGCTGCGCCGGATCGAACAGCAGTTGAACCTGAAACTGTTTCCTGGTGAGAACCGAAACGGCCAGTTCGTCGAGTTCAACGTCGACGGTTTGCTGCGCGGCGACTTCAAGACGCGCATGGAAGGCTACGCGCAGGCGGTCCAGAACTCCATCAAAACGCCGAACGAGATCCGTGCCAAGGAGAACGATCCGCCGATGGACGGCGGCGACCGCCTGGTGATCCAGCAGAACATGAGTTCGCTTGGCGACTTGGCCGCGCAGCAGCAGGGCAACGTGACCGGAGACGAAGATGGCGGAACGTAAGATCGAGCACCGTGTCCGCGGCGAGGTTCGTGCCGAGCCGACGTCGGACGGTGAGGGGCGCAAGCTGGTCGGCTACGCCGCGCTGTTTGACACGCCGGCCGACATCGCCGGCATGTTTCGCGAACAAATCGCCCAGGGCGCGTTCGCGGAATCGATCGGCCGCGACGACGTGCGCGCCCTGATCAACCACGACGCCAACATGGTGCTCGGCCGAAACCGGGCGAACACCCTGCGCATGAGCGAGGACGAGCGCGGCTTGCGCGTCGAGATCGACATGCCGGACACGCAGATGGCGCGCGATCTTGGCGTCAGCATGGAGCGTGGCGACATCAACCAGATGTCGTTCGGCTTCATCGCGCGCCAGCAGGAATGGGACGACAACGAAGACCCGCCGCTGCGCACGATCCGGGAGGCTGAGCTCTTTGACGTGTCGGTCGTGACCTATCCGGCCTACGAGGAAACCGAGGTCGGGCTGCGTAGCTTGCAGCACTTCCGGCAAGAACACGAGGCGCCGCCATCGAACGCGAGCGCCGCGACCCGCGCGCGCTTGCGCGCCAAGAGCAACCTAGCGAGCCGGCTTGCGGGCCGGTCCACGCGGTAGCGGGGCTCCCGCACCGCCTACTGCAAGGGCCGCGTTCGCGCGGCCTTTTTCATGTCCAGCCAACAGAAAGGGACACCGATGGCTGATCTGAAGGAAATGCGGGAGACCGCCGCTAAGAAGGTGGCGGAAGCCCGCGACAAGCTCGAGCAGATCGACGAGAACACCACCGAGGACCGGGCGCGCGAACTGGAGCAGCAGTTCGATCGCTACATGAGCGAGTACGACGATCTGCAAAACAAGATCGCCCGGCGCGAGAAGCTGGAGACCGCCGAGAAGGAGATGGACGAGCCGACCCGTGCGGCGCCGACCGGCGGCGATCGCGAAGTCGACAACGAGGGCGGCGAGCAGCGCGTCAGCCAGGAAGACGCGTACTGCGCGTTCCTGCGGTACGGCGTGTCGGCGCTTGACGAGGAGACCCGGCAGGTGCTGCGCACCATGCGAGCGCGCGAGGCCGAAGGGCGCGCGCAGGCGGCCGGCACCGACACCGCTGGCGGCTACACGGTGCCGCAGGGGTTCGTCGCCGAGGTAATCGAGACGATGAAGGCGTACGGCCCGCTCAACAACGGCGATCTGGTGCGCGTGCTCGATACCGACAGCGGCAACCAGATCGAGTGGCCGACGTCGGACGACACGTCGAACAAGGGCTCTATCCTGGCGGAGAACACGCAGGACAGCGAGCAGGACGTCACGTTCGGCCAGAAGACGCTCGACGCCTTTAAATACACGTCGAACATCATCCGCATCTCCGAAGAGCTGCTGCAGGACTCGGCGATCAACATCGGTTCGTTCGTCGCCCGCGCGATGGGCGAGCGCATGGGCCGGATCATCAACGAGCACATGACCGTCGGCACCGGTTCCGGCCAACCGAATGGCATCGTGACCGCTTCCAGCGAGGGCACGACCGCGGCGGCCAACAACGCGATCACCTTTGAGGAGATCCTGGACTTGCTTCACTCGGTCGACCCGGCCTATCGCACCGGCATGAGCGTGGCGTTCATGTTCAACGACAACACGCTCAAGGCGCTGCGCAAGGTGAAGGACAACGACGGCCGGTTCATCTGGCAGCCGGCCGACGCGCGCACCGGCGAGCCGGCGAGCCTGTACGGCTACCCCTACGCCATCAACCAGGACATGGCGGACATCGGCGCCAACAATAGGTCGGTGCTGTTCGGCGCCATGCAACGCTACGTCATGCGGCGTGTGCGCGGCTTCTCCACCAAGCGGCTGGTCGAGCGGTACGCCGACTTCCACCAGGTCGGCTTCATCGGTTTCGGCCGCTTCGACGGCGAGCTGATGGACACCGCGGCCGTCAAGCACCTCGTCCACCCGACCTAATCGGGTAAAACGTAAGGCGGGGCGTCGTCATGTGCGGCGCCCCGTCGTTCCTCTGTTCAGGAGAGCCCGCCGTGAAAGTTCGGCTTCTCGTCAACCGCGCCGGCGTCGACTTTTCGCAGTCGATCGGCCAAGAGATCGACGTTTCCGACGGCGAAGCGCAGCGGCTGATCGCAGGCGGTCAGGCCGAAGCTGTGCGTGAGAAACGCGTCGAGCGCACCACCAACCCGCGCGCTGAGTCTGCTGAGACCACCAGCATTCGCAACCGCAAGACGGCGGCCAAGAGCTAGCCATGTGGAACCGCCTGCACCGCGTCACGGCGCCGGCCGGTCGGCCGGTCACGCTGTCCGAAGCCAAGGCGCATCTGCGCGTCGACGGCACGGCAGAAGACACGCTGATTGAGCGCGCTATCGACGCGGCGACGGCGTACATCGACGGCCCCCGCGGGATCGGTCACGCGCTGGTCGAGCAGCAATGGGATCTACGGCTTGACTGCTTTCCGTGGGGCCGGATCGTGTTGCCGCTCAACCCGGTCCAGGGCGTGGACGAAATCACCTACACTGACACCGCCGGCAACACGCAGACGCTGGACGACGCCCGCTATATCGCCAGCACGGAGCGCGAGCCAGCGACGATCGAGCCCGCGTGGAACGAAAACTGGCCGAGCACGCGGCTGGTTGCGGATGCGGTTAGGGTACGCTTTACGGTCGGCTATGCGCCCGATTCCGGGTCGCCACCGAACTACGGCGCCAAAATTCCCGACGATCTGAAAGCTGCAATCCTCTGGTTGACGGCGCACATTTACGAAAATCGGATGCCGACCAGCACGAATAATGCGGAGGCGCTTCCGCTGGCCGTTGACGCGATCCTGAGCCGGTATCGTGCGGGGGCGGTGGCGTGAAGGATTGGCGCGCGCGCACAGCCGCCTGCATCGCCAGCGGCCCGTCGCTCACCCGCGCCGACTGCGAGGCCGTGCGCGCGGCCGGGCTGCCGACGATCGCCGTCAACAACGCCGGCCTCGACATGGCGCCATGGGCGGGCGTCCACCACGCCTGCGACGGCCGCTGGTGGCACGCGCACCCTGAGGCGCTGGCGTTCGACCGGCTCAAGACGTGCCTGGTCGACGAACCGCCGGCCGGTGTGGTCAAGCTGCCGTACTGCCCAGGCGGCGGGCTGGACGACCGGCCGGACACCGTGCGCGCCGGGCAGAATAGCGGCTACCAAGCGCTGCACCTGGCGGCCGTCAACTTCGGCGCCGCGCGGGTGATCCTGCTCGGCTACGACATGCAGCACACCGGCGGCCGGGTGCACTACCACGGTCGCCACCCGGCACCACTGCGCAACCCCGATGTCGGCGACATGCCGGAATGGGTCGCGCACTTCGACGCGGTGGCACCGGAGCTGGCGCGCCGTGGCGTCGAGGTCGTCAACTGCACGCGCGCGACCGCGCTGACGTGCTTCCGCCGGGCGGCGCTGGAAGAGGTGTTGCCGTGCTAACCCTCGTCACCGGCGCCGCGCGCAGCGGCACCACGCTCACAACCGCCGTCCTGGCCGCACACGGCGCGCGGCTTGGCCACGTCAACCAGTTGAACGAGCACACGGGCGTGCGCGAGAAGATCCTGAAGCCGCTGCTGCGCGCGGCCGGCGCCGATCCGCGCGGGCAATTCCCGCTGCCGCGACTGGACGATCTTCCGACCGCCCCGGACCTGCGCCGCGACACGCTGGCCGCGCTCGGCTTGGCGGACACCTACAAGGACGCCAAGCTGTGCTTGACCTGGCCGTGCTGGGATCGGGCATTTCCCGATGCCCGCTGGATCATCGTGCGGCGCGACACTGAAGGCATCGTCGGCTCGTGCCTGCGCACGCCGTTCATGCGCGCTTACGACACCGCCGCCGGCTGGCGCGCATGGGTGCAGGTGCACGAGATGCAGTTTAACGCCATCCGATCGGCGGGGCTCAACGTGGTCGAGGTCTGGCCGGACCCGGCGGACCCGGAAAGCTTCCGCCGGGCGGTCGAGCACGCCGGGCTGACGTTCGACGCGGGTGCGGCGGCCGGGTGCGTGGACGCTGAGAAGTGGCAGGTAGGAAGTGGAGGGCTTGATGCCGGGGCTTGAGGACGACGAGCGCCTGGTGCTGGAAATTCTCTCAGACGGGGTGCCTCGCAGCCGTGGGCAGATCCTCGCCTACGCTAACGAGCTAGCGCAACGACACGGCAGTTGCGCCGCAGCCGCTGATGAACTGGAGCGCCAGCGGACGCAGAAGCACTAACGCCGCAGCCGGACGCCGGGACCGCCGTTGGCGCTTGCCTCACCGGCGCCGATGAACACAATGCCGGCCTGCTGCAAGGCGTCCTGGATCGCGAACAACCGCGGCGCCGTGGTGTTCGGCACGCCCTCGTGGGATTCCGCGCGCTGGATTGTGGGGTGAGAGACGCCAGCCTTGTCCGCAAGGTCTTGGGCGGACCAGCCGAGCAGGGCGCGGGCGGCGCGAATCTGGGTGCCGGTGAGCATGGCGCGATTTGCGCCGCTGTCGGTCGGTTCGGCAAGGGCGTGACGTGGCATGTGTCGTCTCTGTCTCTGGAGTGTACGGGACTGTACGGGAATATGCCGGACGTGACGGGAATTGACAACACGCCGTGGCACGCGACGGGACAGACGACAAAAAAAACATCACAAAAGGCTTGCATCGAACGTGCCGATGGGGCACGGTCAGGGTAAGCGGCGGCCACGCGGCAACTGATACCCAGACTTGGCGTGCCGCCGCGCCCCTGACACGGAGGACCGACATGCCCGAACAAGGCACCTTTGGCGACAAGCTGCTGGCGGCCATCGGCTGGGCCGGCAAGCACGGCCGGCGCGCGCGGCTGCACAGCGTCGTGGACGACGCGATCAAGCGCCACGGCGTTGGCGACGGCGCGCAGCGCGCGATCATGGACGCGATCGACGACGACCCGGCGCTCATGGTCGAGATGCTGGACGAACTCAAGTTCCGCCGGCCGCTGGTCGAGCGCTTCATGCAGAAGCGCATCGCCGCGCTGCGGAGCATGGGGCAGGCGATCAAGATGCCGGCCAAGGCCGGCGACCGGGCGGGCCACAGGTCTGTTGATACCCACGCCGCTACTGCCCGCCCGGCAGAACAGAACGCGGCGCATGCCGCGCGCGGGGGCCAACGTTCAGCTGACACCCACCCGAAAAGTGCCACCGCGACCCAACATGGCGGCCAGACGAATGCTGATGCCCAGCGCAGCACTGCCGCCAAGGACGGGATGAGCCAAAATGGCCTTGACACCCAATCGGTCCATGCCCACCCGTCCAACCAACAACCCAAGAGCGCGCAGCACCGGGCGACGCTGCTGGCGGCCCGCAACAAGACGGCCCGCTCGGTGCTGTCGCAAGCGTCAATGGTCAGCGGCAAGCCCTACGGCGACCTGACCCGCGCCGACCTGCAAGACGAGGTGCGCCGCGCCGACCATCGCGGCCAGTTCGCCCGCCGCGTGCTGGCGGAAGCCGAGTTCCCCGACGATACGACGCCGCTCAAGCGGGTGCTGTCGGACAAGGACGCGGACGCGCTCTGGACGAAGGCATGGGAGGCCGTGACCCATGCTGCGTGAACAAGACACCGCTCCGGCGGTTGACGGGGGCCACGGCGCGAGTGACACCCAAAAGGCTGCTGCCCCCGTCCAGAACATCGGCGGCCAGCGATCTGGTGAGCTCCATTTGACGGGCGCCGCCGATAGCGGACAGGAAGGCCACGCGACGATTGATGCCCATGAAGCGCGCGCCAACCTGTCCGCCCTCGTTTCTGCGATCCAGGCGCACCACCGGCAGCGCGTGTTCGCGATGGAGCAGCGCAAGCGCCTAGACCTGAGCGCGACGGCGTTCGTGCGCAACGTGCTGGGTTTCTCGACGGCCCTGCCGGCAGACGAGCGCAAGCGCCTGACCGAGCGAGCGAACACCCTCATGGACGTGCTGGAGGCGCGCTACCGCAAGCAGCGGCTCGACGCCATGCTCAAGGCCGGCGAGGTCAGCGAAGGCCAGCACCGCCAGCGCACGAAGTCGCTGGACACCGTGACGGACGATCCGCTGGCCGACATGCTTGAGGCGCCGATCTTCGCCACGCTGCAAGGCCGGGAGGCGTTTGACCGGCTGGAAGCTGACGACACGAAGGAGCTGGAGCGGCTTGGCCGGCAACTACCGATCTGGCCGGAGTTTGCCGACGTGCCCGGAATCCGGGGGCAAACGCTCGCGACCATCGTGGGCGAGGCTGGCGACCTTGGCTGCTACGCCAACCCCGGCAAGCTGTGGAAGCGGATGGGGCTCGCCCTAGTCCGCGGCAACCGGCAAGGCGCACCGGGCAAGAACGCGACCAAGGACGACTGGATCGAGCACGGCTACAACGCCGCCCGCCGGTCGCGTATGTGGAACATCGGGCAAGCCTTGGTCAAAACCACGGCCAGCCCGTACCGGCAGGTCTACCTCGACCGTAAGCAGGTCGAGCTGGACAAGGCCGCGGCTGAGGGTCTGACCGTCAAGCCGGCGGCGCAGATCAAGAAGGCCGAACAGGATCAATGCCGCAGCGTCGGGCACGTGGCGAACCGGGCGCAGCGGTATATGGAAAAGCGCCTGCTGCGCGATGTGTGGCAGGCGTGGCGTCGGGCTAACGGCCTCGTGCTGCCCAAAGATGGATTGCCCGACGCCGAAAACGGGGGCCGGTCATGATTAGCGATCAGACATTCGCGCCTAATCCTGCGCCGGCTGGCAGCACGGAGCGGCTGTATCTCAAGGACTGGCCGTGGCAGGCCGAGCAATACGAGGCTGAGTTTGGCGGCTGCACGTTGGTCGCTTGGCGCGTCGTCGCCGTGGTAAAGCCGCACAACGGGGATTACCGCAAGGTCACGATCGCTGATGGCCTCGACAGGCCGACGGCGGAGGTTATCGCCGCGGCAAACTAAACGCCCTCCGGGGCGCGGCGCTGGCCAAGAGGCTCTTGTCACCCAACTCATAGGTGCCAGCGCCACCACACGGCCGGCAAGGCGGGGCCACGCTAGGCGAGTCCCGGCAAGGCCTGACTAGGCAAGGCGAATGAGGCCCGTCGGTTTTCCGGCGGGCCTTTTGCATGAGGTGTTCATGGCGGTCGGTCTTCAACTGGACCCGGGCGAGCTTGACCAGCGCGTGACCATTCGCGAGCGCGTCAAAGTGTCCGACGGCGCCGGCGGTTTCACTGACGATTGGCAGGACTGGGGCACCCGCTGGATGAAGGTCCGGACCATGTCCGGCGAGCGGCGGTTCGCGGCGGCACAGACCGACTACCCGCGGGATACCGAGTTCACCATGCGCCGTGACGCCGGCGTCACCGAGGACATGGCGCTGGTCTGGAATGGCATGGCGTTTGGCATCGGCTTCATCGAGGACCATGGGCCGCGGGCGCCATACATGCGGATCGAAGCCGCCAGCGGCGACAAGCAGGACGCCTTGCCATGAGCCGTATCCGCGGCGTAAACAAGCTGCGCCGGACCCTACGCCGGGCGCCGGACGAGATCAGCGACGGCGTGGTCGAGGTCGTGCGCAACGGTGCCGAGGCCGTGCGCTTGGACGCGGTCGCGCGCGTGCAGCCGACCAGCATCAAGCGCAGCATCGAGACCAAATACGGGCGCGACGGGCTGACGGCGATTGTCGGGCCTAGCGCGAAGGCGGCCGACTTGGCCGCGCGCAAGAACCAGCGGGCGGGCGGCGCGCGGTCGGCCTTCGGCGCGGCCCGGCGGTCCAGCGTGCGGCTGTCCAAGGCCAAGAGCAAGGAGCTGTTCCAGTTCTTCAAGGCATATTGGTACGAGTTCGGAACCAAGGGTGTGCCAGCGCGCAACATCCCGCCGCAGCCAGCGCGGCCGTTCATGCGCCCGGCGATGGACGTGAACGGGCGCTACTTCACCGAGGAATCGCGCCGCGCGATCCGGCGGGCGCTGGATGAGCTGGGGCGCGGGCGATGAACGTCGGCTTCGAGCTACAGAAGGCGATCTACGGCGCGCTTGACGGTAACGTCACCGTCGGCGGGACGGCGGTGCCGGTCTACAACCCGCCGCCGACAGACGCCGGCTATCCCTACATCGAGATCGGCGACGAGAACTCCGCGGACTTCAGCACCCACACGGAGCCGGCGCGCGAGCGGTTCGTCATCCTGAACGTTTGGTCGAATGAGCCCGGCAAGAGCGAGGTCTACAGCATCCTGGCGCAGCTGGAGGCGTTGCTTGACCGCGCCAAGCTGACACTCGGCACCGGGCGCGCGTGGGACGTGCAGGCGACGTCGACGCAGATCACCCGCGACCTGGACGGCCGGACCTTCACCGGCTCGATGACGCTGCGCGCGCGAACGCAGCAGTAGGCGCCGCCGGCGCCAGCCTGACCGCACCGCCCGCCGCCTCGCCGCGGCGGGCTTTTTCATGGCCAACCCACAAGGAGGACCATCGCGATGGCCGACTTTGATTACAAACAATCTGCGGGCGCCACACTGAGCATCGGCGACAGCTCCAGCCCGCCCACCTACACTGTCGTTGGCGGGATCACCAACATCCCTGAGTTTGGGCGGTCGTACGAGCGCGGCACCTTCAACCCGATCGGCGACCGCCGGACGCGGAAGTACAAGGGCGCCTACGACGAAGGCTCGTTCAGCGTCGAGCTGGCGCGTGACGTGTCGGACCAGGGGCAGACGGATCTGCAGACGGCCGTCGACAGCGACGATCCGGTGCCAATCAAGATTGAGCTTGGGGACGCCCCGTCGGGATCTGGCACTAGCGGCACGACGTTTGAGTTTGAAGCACTGATCATGTCGTTCACGACCGCGATCGGCACGACCAACGATTACGTCAGCGGCACCGTGCAGATGGAGATCGTCTCCGACATCACCGAGACCGCGGCCGCGTAAGGAGCCCGATAGCTCATGAGCAAGATCGACTCAGGCCAGGTCGAGGTCGACTGTGGCGAGCAGACCTACACGCTCAAGCCGACCGTAAAGGCGCTGCGGAACATCAACCGGCGCTACGGCGACTTCCGCACCGCAATCGAGCGGGTCATGCGGGCGGACTTCGACGCCATCGCCTACGTCGTCCAGGAGGGCGCCAGCCTGAGCAAGAAGCAGGCGGAGGAGATGCAAGAGCAGGTGTTCGCGGCCGGCATCTTCGACGTGGCCGAGCCGGTCGCCAACTACCTCACTATCCTCGCCAACGGCGGCCGCGACCCCGGCGACGAGCCCAGCGAGGGCGACGGCGAGGGAAACTCCTAGCCCTCGACGCCTACTGCGACGACGTTTTCAAGCGGGCGACCGGCTGGCTCGGCTGGTCGCCCGAGGCCGCGCTGACAACGCCGATACCGCAGATTGAGCTGGCGCTCGAGGGGTTCATCGACTGCAAGATCAAGACCAACCCGTTCGGCTCCGGCGAGGGCGGCGATGCGCCGCCCAAGGCCAGCCAGCCGGACCCCGAGCGGGTGCAGCAGGACATCAAGTCCGCCCTGCGCGGCATGGCGAATGCGCGGCGGGTCGGGCGTAAGGGGCGGTCATCCGAGCGCGAAAATGCTGCCCAGCACGACTAGGATCGCCAGGACGAGGATCAGGTTCCCGACGCTGTTCAGGCTGGTCGTGACCGCGCCGAACGTCGTCCAACCACCGCAGTGCGGGCACTTGTCCGCGTTTTTCGCGACGATTCCGCCGCAATGTTTGCACGTGATGGTGCGGGCCATCCGCTAACCTCCGAGGCTTATCATGGCACAGTCCGCAGAGGACTTGCTCGTCAGGATCGACGCGACGACGGAATCGCTGCGTCGTGAACTACGTCGAGCGGATGACAACGTCCAGAAGTTCGACCGCTCGGTCGGCAAGAGGCTACAGAAGATCGACCAGCGGTTCCAGCGCCTCGGCCGCGGCATTCAGGGTGTGAGCGCTGCCCTGGGCGGCCTGGCTGCTGCCGCCGGCGCGCGCGAACTGGGCCGGCTCGGTACGCAGGCGCTGAACAGCGCCGAGCAGGTCCAGCGGATGGCGGACAGCCTCGGCGTCGGCGTCGAGACGGTGCAGGAGCTGCAGTTCACCTTCAGCCGGTTCGGCCTCCAACAAAAGGACGTCAACGATGCCTTGGCGACGCTGGCGGACCGGGCACAGGACGCGATCGACGGCACGAAGTCGATCCAGGAAGACTTCCAGTCCATCGGCATCAGTGTCGACCAGCTGCGCGGCAAGAACCCGGCCGAGCTGATGCGCTTGGTCGCGGATGCGATCGCCGATACGCAAGGGTCCAGCCGCCGAGCCGCGGCTGCGGTCCGCATCCTGGAAGACGAGATGGGGCAGCGTCTGCTGCCGCTGCTTACCGAAGGGTCGCAGGGCTTTGACCGCTTCGCCCAAAAGGCCAACGAGTTCGGCCTGGTCTTGGATGAAGCGTTGATCCGCAAGGGCGCGGAAGCAGCCGGCGAGTTGGACACGTTGCGCCTGGCCGCGCGGTCGGCGTTCGACACCGGCGTCATCGAGGGTTTTACCAGCGAGTTCGACGGCGTCGAAGAGGCGCTCAAGAGCGTGACCGATATCTCTCGTGACTTCGGCGAGGCGCTCGGCTCCGCCTTGGCGACGGTGACGCAAGACGCGGACGAGCTGCTACAGCGTATGGAGAATATCAGCCGGTTGGTGCTTGGCGTGGTGGGCGCTTTCAAAGGCAGCCGGTTTGGTGTTCCCGGTGCTATCATTGGCGGCACCGCTGGTGCCTTGTCGCCGGATATTGCCAGTCTTCTATTTCAAGGCCTTGGCGACGAGGGCGGGGCCATTGAGGCGCAGACCGAAAAACTGAACGAATTGCTGGCGGATCGTGAACGCATTCTGGAGAAGATCGAGCAGAGTGGCCAACCGGTTAGCGACTTCCCGCTACAGCAACAGCGGCTGGAGCAACTAAACCAGCAGATTGAGGCGGAGCGCAGCCGCATCCGGGAAGCGTCAAACGTCAATGAAAACGCCCTTGATCCGCTGGGCCGGCTGAACACGCCGGGCGAGCTTGGCGGCGGCGGTTTGCCGCCACCGGACCCCGGCGGCGGTGGGGGCGACAAGTCCGCGCCTATCGACGTACCGACACCGCCACAGCGGCCGGATGACCTGCAGCCGCCGTCGTTCGACGCGATGCAGCGGTCGAGTCAGATCATCGCGGAGCAAAACCAGCGCCTGGACGATCTTGGCAACCAGCTCCGCAACGACCTCAACCCGGCCTGGGCGCGCTACCAGGAGCGGATGCAGAATCTGCGGACTGCGCTGGACGCCAACCGGATCAGCCAGCGCGAGTTCAACGAGTTGGCGCAGCAGGCCGGGCAGACGTTGAACGAGCAGGCGGACCAGGGCACTGAAGGCTTGCGTCGAATGCAGCAAGCTGCCGACCAGCTGGGCTTCACCTTCTCCAGCGCCTTCGAGGATGCCATCGTGCAGGGCGAGAATTTGTCGAGCGTGCTCCAGGGGCTGTTGCAGGATATCCAGCGTATTATTATCCGGCAGGCTGTGACCAAGCCGCTCGGCAACGCCTTCTCCGGCGCGATCAGCGATGGACTTGGTAGCGTCTTCAGCGGCTTCTTCGGCGGCGGCGGCAGCACCGGCGGCGCGGCCGTGCCGACATCGCAGGGCGGCCTCGGTCAGCCGCTTCCGACGTTTGCCGAGGGCGGGATCACGCGCGGCCCGTCGCTGGCGGGTGAGCGCGGCCCCGAGGCCGTGGTGCCGCTACCCGGAAACCGACGCATTCCCGTGGAGATGCGAGGCGGCGGCGACGTCAACGTCCAGATCATCAACCAGGGTCAGCCGGCGGAGGTCGAGCGTACGGAACGGCGCGTCCAGCCGGACGGCAAGACACAGCTCAAG
>Ga0207714_1001392_pt1 | contig 15530 bp, 14 predicted proteins | sample PonA232FremontCA_2_FD_187270 | JGI IMG/M metagenome (GOLD analysis project Ga0207714, IMG submission 187270) | Marine sediment microbial community from Fremont, CA, USA - Pond A23 Sediment 2 (SPAdes) | ecosystem: Environmental > Aquatic > Marine > Unclassified | place: USA: Fremont, California... | reverse complement strand
TGCAGTGAACAGCAGACGTCGGTCCGCTCCTCCGGGACGACCGCCTTCTCGACAGCGAGACTCTCGGCGAGAATGAGCGCCGCCTGTGCCTCCCGGCCACCGTACACTGGCATCTCCTCGAACCCCGCGAGCCCGATCACCGTCTCGTCACGCTTTCGAGCGCCCTCCTTGAGGATCTGTGTCTGGACGTGGTACCGGAACGGCGGCAGGTCGGTGCCGCCGACGGCGTGTGTCCGGCGGATCCGGTTCCAGCAGGCCCACAGTATCTGCCCCTGGGAGACGATCCGCGATTTCTCCAGGACGACGAGCTGGCCGTCCTCGCCGACGTAGGACTTGATCTTGCAGGTACCACCCGGCGGCTTGCCCGGGTTGTTCTCCCGGTCCAGGATCGTCGTCCCTTCGAAGGTGAAATCCTGGTCGGAGAGGACGTGCTCCGGAAGCAACTCGTCGATGTGGTTCGTGACCCGGCGGTTGTAGAGCCGTCCGGGGTCCGAGTGGCTACTCATGGAGCGACTCGTGCGAAGTTGTCAAGGACGCTATCAAAGCGTTGTGGCCGAGTTATCAAATTTGATACCCATAGCGTCGGGCGCCGTCCACGGGCCGGGGGAACGTCGGGAGGATTATTATGTAGCGACCACCTGATTTGGGGTGTGGATACGCTCGATGTCAGCACGGTCGTCTACCTTCCCCGCGAAGAGGTCTACGAGTTTCTCCTCGACTTTCCCGGGTACGCGGAGTACTCGGAGTATCTCGACGAGATCCGGCAGTACGGCGACGGTACCCCGGGTACCGAGTACGAACTCACGTTCGCGTGGTGGAAACTCAGTTACACGGCGCGGTCGAAAGTGACGAACACGGCGGCCCCGGACCGGATCGAGTGGGAACTGGTGAAAGACCTCGATGCCAGCGGCTACTGGCAGGTCGAACCTGCGTCGGCCCCGGACGGAGTGGAGACGGCCTCCAGAGTCCACTTCGTCGTCAACTTCCGTCCGGGGTCGGCCGACTCGGGGGTGATCGATCTCCCCTCGTTCGTCTCCTTCGACTGGCTGGTCGGGAAGGTCACACCGAAGATCAGAGCCGAGGCCGAACGGGTCATCCGGCGGGTCGTCCAGGATCTGGAAGGGGAGTCCCGCGAGGTCGCGCTGGAGATCCACGAAACACCGAGTTCGGTCTGAGAGTGATTACTGCGGTTATTTTCGTGCACATGCCGCAGATTTCGATGCGTCGAGGCGTGTGACACACGTGTTCGATTTCGACGGCGGTAAAGACTCGCAGTAATCAGTATGAGAGGTCACAGCCCGACGATCGCCGCAGCGATCAACCCGACGACGAGCAACACACCCAGGAGCACGAACGCCGCGTTTTCGAGGTCGATGTCGCCCGGTTCGAGGGGCTGATCGCGTGCGAGTGTCCCGGCGATGTTGCCGCTCTCCTCGGTCTGCCCGGAGTCGCCGTCCAGTTGATCGTCGTCTAACTCCTCAAGCGTGAACTGCCACTCCTCGGTCTCCTCGTTGTCGGGACCCGCTGCCATAGCTACGACTACGTACCCGAGCGTCAAAAGCCTGCCCTGATCGGTCCTACCGGACCCGGGTCCCGAGCGGGGCGTCCTCGTGGGTCGTCAGCAGGTCCGCCTGTTCGCCGGCCGCGAGCACCATCCCGTTGGACTCGTAGCCGAACAGCTCTGCTTTCTCCATGTTCGCGAGCAGGACGACGCGGGTCCCCGGGAGCGAACCGACGTCGTGGAGCTGTTTGAGGCCGGCGACGACCTGGCGCTGGTCGACGCCGATATCGACCTCCAGGCGGACGAGTTCGTCGGCATCCTCGATCGGTTCCGCGGCGGTGATCTCGCCGACGCGCATGTCGATCTCCTTGAACTGCTCGAAGCCGATCCGCCCCTCTTCGAGTTCCGGCAGGTCTACGTCTCCCTCGTCTTCCTCGCCGTCCTCGGCCTCGTCTTCGTCTTCGTCGGCGGTCGCCGCCGCGACGCGTTCGCGGAGTTTCTCGTTCAACTCCTCGATACGCTCGTCTTCGACTTTCGTGAACAGTTCGTCGAGGTCACCGAACGCCGCGGGCGGTGTCGCGAGCGCGTCGTCGAGTTCCGGCTCGTCGACAGCGCCGTCCTCGCCGAGCTGGTCCCACAGCTGGGCTGCCTTCCCCGGCATCACCGGCTGCATCAACAGGGCACAGGCTTTGGTGAGCTGGACGCAGTCCCGGATGACCTGTGCGGCCCGGCCGGGATCCGAATCGACGAGGTTCCAGGGCTCGTGGCGCTGGATGTACTCGTTGCCGAAGTCGGCGAGGTCGACGGCGATCTGGCCGAGATCGCGGATGTCGTAGTCGGCGACGGCCGTCTCGAACCGATCGACTGCGGTCTCGATGCGCTCGGAAACCTCGTCGCTGACCGCGGCGTCGGGTGTCCCGTCGTAGTTGCGCTGGGCGAAAAGGAGCGCCCGGTAACAGAAGTTCCCGATGTTGCCGACGAGTTCGCCGTTGACGCGCTCGGCGAAGCGGTCCCACGAGAAGTCGACGTCGTTTTCCAGCCCGGAGCCGGTCGCGATGTAGTACCGGAACAGGTCGGGATGGAACCCCTCGTCGAGGTACTCCTCGGCCCAGACCGCGCGGTTTCGCGAGGTCGACAGCGCCTTGCCGTCGATCCCGACGAAGCCGGTGGCGAGCACGGAGCGGGGTTCGTTGTAGCCGGCCCCGCGCAACATGGCGGGCCAGAAGACGCAGTGGTGCTGGATGATATCACGGCCGATGATGTGGATGATCTCGCCGGAGTCGTCGGTCCACGCCTCGTCCCACTCGGTGCCGTGTGCCTGCTCGGCGCCGATCTGCCAGACCCGTTTCCAGTCGTAGTCGTCGGTCCGTTCGGCGTACTGCTTCGTCGAGGAGACGTACTCGATCGGTGCGTCGACCCAGACGTAGAGGACGAGATCTCCGCGGTCCTCCCCCGGGTAGTCGACCCCCCAGTCCATGTCCCGGGTGATACAGAGATCTTCGAGGGTGCCCTCGATCCACTCGCGGGGCTGGTTTTTGGCGTTCTCGGTGCCCTCCATGCGGTCCAGAAAGCCCTGGAGGTACTCCTGGAAATCCGACAGTCGGAGGAACTTGTGCTCACGGCTCCGGTACTCCGCGGGGTTACCGGTCGTGACACTCCGTGGGTTCTCGATCTCGCCCGGTTCGAGATGGCGCTGGCAGCCCTCGTCACACTCGTCGCCGCGGGCCTTCTCGCCACAGTACGGGCAGGTGCCCTCGACGTACCGGTCGGGGAGTGGCTCCTCGGTCTCGGCGTCCCACGCGACCTGGATCTCCTTCTCGATGACGTGGTCGCCGTCGATCCAGCTCCGGACGAACGACCGTGTCGTCTCGGTGTTGGTCTCGTCGTCCGTGTGGCCGTAGTTGTCGAACTCGACGTTGAACTGGGGAAACCGCTCCGTGTACTGTTCGTGGTACTGGAGTGCGAACTCGCGGGGTTCGACCCCCGCCTCCGCCGCGTTGACCGCGACTGGCGTCCCGTGCATATCCGACCCACAGACGAAGGCTGTCTGCTGGCCGACACGACGGAGCGCACGCGAGTAGAGGTCGCCAGCGACGTAGGTCCGCAGGTGCCCGACGTGGAGACTTCCGTTCGCGTAGGGCAGCCCGCAGGTGACCACCGCCGGCTGATCCGTTGGGAGTGGGTCGTGGCTCATGCACGTGTGTGCGTGATCCGCTGTGAAAAGCCGGCCGGTTTGTCGGCAACAGAAAGCGACTACCCGAGCAGCCGTTCGACCGTCTCCCGGACCGCGACCGCCGCCGCCTCCAGTTCGGCCGTGTCGACGTACTCCCGGTCGGCGTGGGCGACCGGCCCCTGTTCGTCGGCCAGCACACCCGGGCCGAAGACGACGACCGGGCCGTCGAAGTACGACGCCTCCGTCGCGGCACCGAACGGTCGCAGGTCGCCACCGCTCGCGTCGAGCAACGTCTCGACGAGTCGTTCGTCAGGATCTGTCGCGAACGCCTCCGGGGCGGGCATCTCCGGCCGGACCAGCCCAACGTCGAGGTCGTAGGCGTCGGGCAGCCAGCCCGCGAGATGCGCTTCGAGATCGGAGAAGAATCCTTCGACCGTCTCCGGCGGCACTGTCCGGCGGTCGAACCGGAGCGTACACGCGGCGGGGATCTGGTTGATCGCCTCGCCGCCCTCGATCACCGAGGGGGTCAGCGTCGGCGGGCCGAGCAGGTCGTGTGCGCCGGGGCCGCCCTGCTGGTCGTACGACTCAAGCGCCTGGAGGATCGGTGCCACGGCACGGATCGCGTTCGTGCCGTTGGCGGGGTCGCTGGCGTGGCCGCTCTCGCCGTGGATGGTGAGTTCGCCCTCGAACTGTCCCCGTGCGGCGTGACAGACATCGAGTCCGGTCGGCTCGCCGACGATGTAGCCGTCCGCGGAGAGCCGCTCCCCGAGGTGTGCGCCGCCGGTCTGGGTCGTCTCCTCGTTGGTCGTGATCGCGAGTGTGAGCTGCCCGTCCGCGACGTCGGCGGCGAGGAAGGCATCGAGGAAGGCCGAAAGCGGCCCCTTCGCGTCGCAGGCCCCGCGCCCGCGGACAATGTCGCCGTCGCGCTCGTAGGGGATATGCGGCGGGACGGTGTCGATGTGTGTGTTCAAAACCAGTTCGGGTTCGCCCGATCCGCGGCTCGCCAGAATATTTCCTTCGCGGTCCCGTTCGGTGTCGATTCCGTCGCTTTCGAGGGTCCCGACCAGCAACTCGCGCATCGCTGTGACATCCTCGTGAGACGGCGTCTCGACGGCCGCCCGGTGAAACGCCTCGCGTGTGAACGCCATCACCCGATATGCGTGTTACTGACGGAAAGCGGTTGCGAGAGCTACAGTGCCAGGATGACGAGCATGATGCCGGCGAGGACCACGAGTGCCGTCCACAGCAGGACGACGAGATAGACGTGGCTGACGTACGTTCCGTCTTCGTCGACCGGCATCAGTACGAAATCGTCCGGTATCAGTCCCATACAGGGGGTTGCCACCGGAGGAATAAAAACCCGCGCGAATCGGCCCGTCACTGCTCGACGCGGGTCACGTCCTCCAGTGTCTCCCGCCGGCGGACCACGCGGCTCTCCGTGCCGTCGGTCGCCACTTCGGCGGGCCGGGGCTGGGAGTGGAACTGGTTGGCGAGTTCGTAGCCGTACGCGCCCGCGTTGCCGATCGCCAGCAGCTCCGTTCGCTTCGGGTCGGCAATCGGCCGGTCGGTACAGAACACGTCCGCACTCGTACAGCAGGGGCCGCCGACGGAGACCGGCCGGGGGTCGCGGTCGGGCGCAGTCACGTTCCGGATCGGGTGGTAGGAGTCGAACATCGCCGGCCGGATCAGCGTCGCGAGCGAGGCGTCGACCCCGACGACCGTCGACGCGTCGGTCTCCTTGACCGTGTTGACCCGCGTAAGGATGAGTTCGGCGTCGGCGACGACGTACCGGCCGGGTTCGAGCGCGAGCCGCGCGTCCAGGTCGCCGACGGCGTTTCTGACCCGGTCGCCGACGACGGACATGTCCAGGGGCTCGGTCTCCTCGTGGTAGGGGACGCCGAAGCCGCCACCGATATCCAGAAACTCCAGGTCGCCGACCGCCCGCGCGACGTCGGCGATCGTCTCGATCGCCCGGCAGTGATCGTCGAGGTCGTCCTGCAGGACGCCGCTGCCGACGTGGGCGTGCAGGCCGACGAGGTCGAACCGCTCGCGCAGATCGCCGGCGAGGTCGGCCACCTCGGCGGCGGGGATGCCGAACTTCGCGTCCTTGCCGGTGGCGACTTTCTCGTGGTGGCCGGTGCCGATCCCGGGGTTGATCCGGATCGCGACCCGGCCGTCGTAGCCGCGGGCGGCGAGTCTGTCGAAGGTGTCCCGCGCGCCGCCGGTGATCGTCAGCCCCGGATGATCGCGCCCGAGGTCGGCGGCGTAGTCGAGATCCACGGCCGGGGGGTTGACCGCCGTGTACTGGAGCGTGTCCGGATCAGCGCCGGCCTCGATCGCCCGCTGTAACTCGCCGCGGGCGGCACACTCGATGTCGGCACCGGCGTCGAGTAGCGTCGATAACACCGACTGGCCGGTGTGTGCTTTCGCGGCGTACATGACGTGTGCGTCCGGGAAAGCGCGCGAAAACCGGCGGTAGTTCGCGCGGACCCGGTCGAGGTCGATAACGTAAAGCGGCGTCCCGTGTCTCTCGGCGAGCACACGGAGACGGTCGTGGTCCCAGTCGGCGAGGCGGCGGACCGGCGGCGACGGATCTGTCATTACTGTCCTGTCGGCGCTCGGGCGATTGAATCCTTCGAAAAGAGTCATACTGTTTGTTGCGAGTCTTTACCAGAGGGAGACACGGTCTCCCAGGCAAACGGCCACCGGCCGTTGACGCTATGATACAACAAGACATCGGTTACACGGCGTGAAACACCGATATCTGTGACGTGGTCACGAAAATTACCGCAACAAACAGTATCAGTTGTCGCCGAGGATCCCCTGCCGGGTCAGGACAACGAGCAGGAGGTAGCCGACGAAACCGAGCACGAAAATCACGACGGGGATGAGAAACGGGCCGAACGTGTCGACGACGGTCCCGAGCATTCAATCAGCGTCTGTCTCGAGCAGTGCGCAGGCGTCGGCCTCGGCGTGGAAGCAGTCGGGACACTGGGGTTCCCGGTCGATGATCGTATCCAGCCGTTCGGCGACGGTCTCGTCGATTACCGGTTCGAGCTGTTTGGCTTCCGCCCGGAACTCCTCGACATCGAGCACGCCGTAGAGGAACCGTTCGATGATACAGTAGTTCTGGAGCGCATCCCTGGCCCGCAGGATGCCCTCGTCGGTCAGTTCGACGCCTTTGTACTTCTCGTGGGCACAGAGCTCCTTGGCCTCGAGTTTCCCGACCATCTCGTTGGCACTCGCCGGGCTCACGTCGAGCATCTCGGCGATCGCGCCGGTCGACGCCGGACCGTCCTCGATCTCCTGGACGAGGTAGATCGTCTTGAGATACTGATTTGCGGTGTTCATCGCCGACACCTCCAGCCAGCTAGCGTGTGGTTGCCGTTCATTCTCGTCTCTCCATCAGTCGGGTTACTTCTTCGACGCCCGCCTCCTCGGCTGCGCGGATCTCGCGGAGTACGGCGAGCAGACGGTCGCGGTCGATGCTGAACTCGGCGTCCGAGTGTTCGATCGCCTCGATGAGGTCGTCGTAGAACTTGTAGGCGGTTTCCTCGTTGCAGAGCTGGTCGTACAGCACCCCGTCGAACTCGTCGTCCGACTCGTACTGGGTTTCGACCAGCGACTGGATCTCGTCGAAGGGGATCGTCTCCGCGTTCAGTTCGTCGACGAGTGCGTCGAGTTGGCTGCGGTGGTCCGCGGACTCGGCCGACGCGTCCTCCAGCAGCGCCCGAACCTCCTCGTCGAGCGAGCCCGCCTCGGTGTGTTTCACCGCGCGAGCCTCGACGACCTCCTCGAGGACGATACCGATCTGGAGGAGGCGTGCGAGCTGGTGATCCGAGCCGACCGGAGACTGCAGACTCATAGCCGGCGCGCCTCCAGGACACCCGTATGCCGCTTCATGTCCATCCCTGGGTGACACGTCAACTTAAACTGTTCCCTCGGGGTCGGTCCCGTAGCGTACAAATCCCGGGGGTGCGTACGGCTTCGGTATGGAGACTGTCCTCGACGCCCTGCCCGCCCAGCCGCTGACCGCCGAGGACATCGCAGCGCTCAACGACGCGGCGACTGTCCGGCTGCTCCCCTACACGTGGTACGGCGAACAGGTGATCGCCGCGTTGCTGTTACACGACAGACGGGAGGCTGGCGATGGCACCGGCGAGCCCGAACTCGACCGGGCTGAGGAAGCCGACACGACCGACGAACACGACGACGCGGACGGGGAGGAAAAAAAGGAGTTCGGAACGCGCCGGTCCAGCACCGTCGGGACGGTGGAACTCCTCGAAGACGACAGCCTCGCCCCCGACGCGGACGGACAGTCCGCGAGCGACGGGCAGGACGGGGGCGAGGGCAGGCAGGGCCGAGACGGGGAGAGAGAGGACGGCGGGGGAGCGGACGGGAAAGAAGCGGAGGAGGATCTACACGTCTACGCCGTCGGCTACGACGACGCGGCCGGCTGGATCGTCATCGCGGAGATCGATCCGGACACGGAGTTGACCGACGCCGAGCCGCTGGTCCGCGAGTGGATCAGCGACCGGTACCACGACCAGATCGTCGACCGCCTCGCTGTCGGTCCCTCGGAGTACGATCTCGACAGGGAGTGATACTGCATTTATTATCATGCGAAATCTACGGCCTGTATGGACTTTTCGAAACGCACTGAACATCGCCAGATCCAGGAGATGGTCGCGGAGTTTACCGACGAGGAGATCGTCCCGCGCGCGGCAGAGATCGACAAGACCGACGAGTTTCCCGCCGATCTACTCGACGAGATGGCGGAGCTCGGACTGCTCGGGATGCCGATCCCGGAAGCGTACGGCGGGGCCGGACTCGACTACCACGCCTACGTGTCGGCGCTCGAAGAGATCTCCAGGGGAAGCGGTGGCGTCGGGACGATCCTCGCCGCCCACATCTCGCTTGCCTGCAACATGATCTACGAGTTCGGCGACGAACAGCAACGGGAACAGTTCCTGACGCCGCTTGCGGACGGCGAGGAGATCGGTGCGTTCGGGCTCTCCGAGGCCGGCGCGGGGAGCGACGTCGTCGCGATGGAGACCACCGCCCAGCGCGAGGGCGACGAGTACGTCATCGACGGGGGGAAGCTGTGGATCTCGAACGGGTCGGTCGCGGACACGGTCGTGATCTTCGCGAAGACCGATCCCGACGCCGGCGCGAAGGGCGTCTCCTCGTTCATCCTCCGACCGGCGGCCGACGAGGGCTTCGTCGTCGAGGGGACGGAGGAGAAACTCGGCGACAAGGGGTGTCCGACCGCCGAGTTGCGCTTCGACAGCCTGCGTGTGCCGGCGTCCCGGCGGATCGGCGAGGAGGGGGCCGGACTGCGCCAGGCGCTGAAGACGCTCAACGGCGGTCGGATCACCGTCGCGGCCCGCAGCGTCGGCATCGCACAGGCCGCACTCGACGCGGCGCTCGCCTACGCACAGGACCGCGAGCAGTTCGACCAGCCGGTAAGCGAGTTCCAGGCGATCCAGCACAAACTCGCGGACATGGACACCGAGATCTCGGCCGCGCGGATGTTGATGCACAAGGCTGCCGACCTGAAAATGCGCGACGAGCCCTTCGTCAAGGAGGCCGCCCAGGCCAAACTGTACGCCTCCGAGATCTCCCGCGAGGTCGCCAACGAGGGGATCCAGATCCACGGCGGCTACGGCTACGTCAAGGATTTCCCGGCCGAACGGTTCCTCCGGGACGCCAGGATCAACGAGATCTACGAAGGGACCAGCGAGGTTCTCCGGAACACGATCGCCGACCATCTCCTTGAGTAGTCCCGGCGGGTGAACGACGGGATTGCCGACGACTAACTGAACGCCGCCTCCAGCTGGGGCACGACCTGTTTCTTGCGGGACATCACGCCGGGGAGAAACGCCTCCCGGTCGGTAAAGGCCGTATCGAGGGCGGCCGCCACGGTCCCGGAATCACCCGCGACCAGCGCTGTCGAGTCCTCGTCGAGGAGGTCGGTCACGAGCAGTACCAGCGCATCGTACCCCCGTTCCCCGGTGATCTCATCCATCGCGGCGAGGACGGCATCGCGCTGGTCCAGCACGGCTGAGGGGTCGACGGTCTCGATCTGGCCGACACCGACGCTGCTGGAGCCGAACTCGAACTCCTTGAAATCGGCGAGCACCATCTCTCTGGGGGCTTTCTCGCCGAGTTTGCTTTTCTGCTGGAGCAGTTCTGTCCCGTACGCCTCGGGATCTACGTCCGCGATCCCGGCCAGCCGCTGCACGACGGTTCGATCCTGCTCGGTCGTCGTCGGGGACCGGAGAACAACGGTATCACTCAACAGACCGCTTAGTAACAGGCCGGCAGTCCGGCTGTCGATCTCGACGCCCGCGTCGTCGTACAGCCGTGTGAGGATCGTCGCCGTCGAGCCGACCGGTTCGGTCCGGAAGTGGATCGGCTCCCCCGTCTGGACGTCGCCGATCCGGTGGTGGTCGACGACCCCGACGATCGTCGCCTCTCTGGCACCGGCGACCGTCTGGCTGTGCTCGTTGTGGTCGACGAGCAGCAGTGTTTCACCGGCGGCGTCCTCCAGCCGTGTCGGCGCCTCGGCGTCCCAGCGGTCGAGCACGAACTGGCTCTCCGGGTTTATTTCGCCGGCCCGCGCCGGGACCGCGTCGACCCCCTCGGCCTGTTTCAGTCGCGCGTACGCGAGCGCGGCGGTGATGCTGTCCGTATCCGGCTGCTGGTGACCGACGACGTACCGTGTCATAGTTACACAGTCACAGGAGCAGTATAAAAAGGCGAGCCCCCCAGTTGTCGGGCCAGCTGCCCTGGCAGTTATCGTGGTTGGTCTTTATTATCTCGAAGAGCGACAGGTACGAGCAGTGACCCTACGCGATCATCAGATCCCGGCGTTCGAGGGGCAAGCAGCCGACGAGGCGGTCGTTCACGGTCCAGCCTGTCGGTTTACGGTGTTGACCCCGCGACTGCTCCGCATGGAGTACGACCCCACGGAGACGTTCGAGGACCGGCCGACCCAGCTCGTCTGGTTTCGCGATCAGCCCGTCCCGGCATTCGAGGTCGACCGGACCGACGGCGTGCTCACCATCGAAACCGACGCGTTGCACATGGAGTACGAACAGGAAGCAGAGTTCTCGCCGGAGACGCTGTCGGTCGAACTCGCGGACGGGACCGTCTGGCGGTACGGCGACAGCAACACGAATCTCGGCGGCGCTGTCAGGACAGTCGACGGCGTCGACGGCCCGGTCCCGCTGGAAGACGGCCTCCACTCCCGCGAGGGGTGGACAGTCGTCTCCGACACCGACAGCCTCGTCTTCGAGGACGGCTGGCTGGCGCCGCGGGCGGCCCACGAGGCGTACGAGGATCTGTACGTCTTCGGGTTCGGCGACGACTTCCGTGGCTGTCTGCAGGCGTTTACCGACATCACCGGCGAGGTGCCGATGCTCCCGCGGTGGGCGCTGGGCAACTGGTGGAGCCGGTACTGGGAGTACAGCCAGACACAACTTCGCGAGTTGATGGAGAGGTTCCGCGAGCACGACCTGCCGCTTTCGGTCTGTATGATCGACATGGACTGGCACGTCGTCGACAACCCATACCACGACGGCTGGACGGGCTGGACGTGGAACGAGGACTATTTCCCCGACCCCGGCGAGTTCATCGACTGGCTGCACGACAACGACCTCCGGACGGGGCTGAATCTCCACCCCGCCGACGGGGTCCACCCCCACGAGACACAGTACGAGGCGTTCGCCGAGGCCGTCGGCATCGACCCCGAGAGCGAGGAGCCGGTCGAGTTCGATGCCACTGACACCGAATTCCTTCGAGGGTATTTCGACTACCTGCTCAACCCGATGGAAGACGAGGAGGGCGTAGATTTCTGGTGGATCGACTGGCAGCAGTACGAGGAGTCGCCGGCGCTGCCGGGACTCGACCCGATGTGGGCGCTGAACCACCTCCACACGCTGGACCGGACCCGGACCGGGAAGCGACCGTTCACGCTGTCGCGGTGGGCCGGCCTCGGCGGTCACCGCTACCAGGTCGGCTTCTCCGGCGACGCCTACATCTCCTGGGAGTCGCTACGGTTTCAGCCCCACCTGACCGCGCGGTCGGCCAACGTCGACTTCGGCTGGTGGAGCCACGACATCGGCGGCCACATGGGCGGCACCGGCGACCCGAAGGCGTTCGGGGAGCTGTACGCCCGGTGGACACAGTTCGGCGTCCTGAGCCCGATCAACCGGATCCACACGACACAGACGCCCTCGGTCGACAAACGGCCCTGGGAGTTCGGTGCCGAGGTGTCGGCCGCCCTCGCGGCGGCGCTCCGGCTACGCCACCAGCTGGTCCCCTACCTCTACACGATGGTCTGGCGCGACCACACCGAGAGTGTCCCGCCGCTCCGGCCGATGTACTTCGAGAACCCGGACGAAGACCCTGCGTACACCGCAATCCACCAGTACTACTTCGGGAGCGAACTGGTCGTCGCACCCCATCTCAGCGAGCGCGACGACGACACCAATCTCGCCCGGCGCTCGGTCTGGCTGCCGGACGGCGAGTGGTTCGATTTCCACTCGGGGGAGTCCTCGCCGGGCGGCCGCTGGCACGCCCGGTACGGCGACCTGGACGACGTGCCAGTCTACGCGAAAGCCGGTGCGATCGTCCCCATGCAGCCGCCGGTCGACTGGGGCGGGATCGGGAACCCGGAGACGGTGCGGGTGGTCGCGTTCCCGGGGGCCGACAACAGCTTCGAGCTGTACGAGGACGACGGCACGTCGCTGGAGTACCAGGAGGGAGCGTACGCGCTGACCGGCTTCAGCCAGCGGTTCTGGGGTGATTACCTGGAGTTCGAGATCGGGCCCGCGACGGGCGATCACACGCACCTCCCCGACGTGCGGACGTACGAACTCCACCTCCGCGGGGTCGTCGAGCCGGACTACGTCACGGTCGACGTCGACGAGGAGGCGGTCGAGAGCCGGTATCTGCCCGAGGAGACCACGCTTGTCGTCGAGATCGACGGCGTCGACGTCGGCGACAGTGTGACGGTGTCGGTCGACACGGACGGGGAGTCCCTCGTCGCCCGCCGCGACCGCACAGCGGCCCACGTCGTCGACCTCATCGACCAGTTCGAGATGCCGGTCCCGGCGAAAGACAGGCTCCGCGGCGAGGTGTTCGACCAGGAGGAACTGGGCTGGCTGGGGAAGTACCGCGAGGTGACCACCCGATCCCAGCGCCGCGCCCTGCTGGAGACGCTGACCGGTGTAGGGATGGACCTACTCGACCACGACGGCACGGAACGGGTCGTCATGTGGAACCCAGGCGGCCGCACGGACGTCAGGTTCCAGCACACGGGCTGGGACGCGAGCGGCCTCCCACACGAACACCACGGCGACGTCAACAGCGGCCCGGTTCCCGAGTTCGCGCGGTTCGAACTCGCCGGCGAGGGGATCGAGGAGACGGTTCGTGTCCAGTACGGGGACGTGCTGACAGTGAGCTACGAGAACCCGAGAGAGAAATGATCAGCGCTCGGCTTCGCCGTCGAGTTCGGCGTACTGCTGTTGCCGGTCGGCGTCGCCGTCCTCGACGCGTGCTTGCAGCGCCTCGTTCATCCGCTCGAAGCCGGTTTCGATGTCGTCACCGATCCGTCGGTTGACGAACCCGACGAGCACGCCGCGGAACGTCTCCGCGTGGGTCAGCCGGGTCCGCTCACCGTCGTCGAGTGGCTCCCAGACGGCCCACGGTGGGGCGTCGATTTCCGCTGTCGTGATAATTTCGTCCATACGACTAACGTCGTATGAGAATATAAATTCGTCAGCTCCCGGCGTGGACAAGGACCGTGTTGGCCACTGTACAGGGTCGAAACGCTAGCTGATGTAGATCGCCGGCTTCCCGGGCTTTGCCTTCCGGGCGAGTTCCTCGTCGCCCTCTGCACGGCGCACGGTGACCTCGGTGTCGAACTCGTCCCGGAGCAGCCACGCCGCCCGGTGCAACAGTTCGTACTCCTCGTCACCGGGCAACACCGGCCGTAGCTCCCGTTTGCGGTCCTGTAGCTCCGCCGCGTACGACTGGGCTGGCTCGCCGACCGCCTGCATCCGCTCGTGACCCATTATGTTACCCACGAGGGCATCGGTCTCGTCGGCGTCCTGTGCGATATCGTAGGCGTCGTACTTCCAGTCCGGCGCGATCACGACCTCGACCTCCTCGGGGTCGGTGATCGACGCCACGTCGGTGATGTCGCGCACGTCGTCGCGCAGCGTCTCGACGATCCGGCGCTCGGTCTCGAAGCGGCTGGTGTCGCGGTCGGGTTCGGGCCAGTCGGCCTCCGCGACGAAGCCGTCGCCGCGGAGCAGGTTCCACATCTCCTCGCCGAGATACGGCGTGATGGGCGCGATCAGGCGGGCCAGCACGCGCAGTCCGCGGCGGTACACCGCCTCATTGGGGGTGTCGAACTCGCGGTACTGGCCGAGCAGCCCGGCGAGAACGCGGATCTCCGAGACTGCGCGGTGGTACCGGAACCCCTCGTAGTGTTCGGTCGCCGCGGCCACCGTCCGGTCGATCTCCCTGGCGACGTACTCGTCGTGTGGCCGGCGCCGCTCCCGGAACTCGCTCCGTTCAGTCAGCGCGTCCGCCATCCCGAACAGCTGTTGCTGGAGGTCGTAGGAACTGCTGACGTCGCGGGCGGTCCACTCGAAATCCTGCTCCGGGTGGGCCGCCGAGAGGACGAACAGGCGGGTCGTCTCCGCGCCGTACTCGTGGGGGCTGACGACGTTGTCCTTGGTCTTCGACATCTTCTCGCCGCTGTGGAGGACGGTGCCCTGGTTCAGGAGTCGCTGGACGGGTTCGCGGACGTCAACTTCGCCGATATCGGCGAGTGCCCGGGTGAAAAAGCGGATGTAAAGCAGGTGGAGCACGGCGTGTTCCTCGCCGCCGACGTAGACGTCGACGGGCAGCGTTTCGTTTGCAACCGCGGTGTCGAACGGCGCGGTGTCGAGATCCGGCGAGAGATACCGCAGGAAGTACCACGAGGAGTCGACGAAGGTGTCCATCGTATCCGTCTCGCGGCGGGCCGGTTGGCCACACTCCGGACAGCTCGTCTCGACGAACGCCTCGGCCGCCTCGAGCGGGTTGCCGCGGCTCTGGACGAACTCCGGGAGTTCGACCGGCAGGTCGTCTTCGGGGACGGGCACCGGACCGCACTCCTCGCAGTGGACGACCGGGATCGGCGTCCCCCAGTACCGCTGCCGGGAGATCAGCCAGTCGCGTAGACGGTAGGTGACATCCTCACTTGCGGCCTCGGTGTCTTCGAGCAGCCGTTCGCGGGCGGCCGAACTCGCCAGGCCGTCGTACTCGCCGCTGGCCGTGAGCATCCCCTCCCCGGTGAACGGTTCGCTGGCGACGTCGGTCGGCGTCTCGTCGATCGGTTCGACCACCTGTTCTATCGGGAGCCCCTGCGCTGTCGCGAACGCGTGGTCGCGCTCGTTGTGTGCCGGGACACCCATGACTGCACCCGTGCCCACGTCGTCGAGAACGTAGGCCGCGACGTAGACGGGGACGCTCCCGCCGGTAACCGGATTCACCGCGGTCGTGTCGGTCTCGATCCCCGAGAACTCGGGTACGTCGCCGGTTCTGGCGTCGTCGATGTAGGCCGCGACCTCGTCGTTGCGTTCCGCGAGTGCGCGGGCGAGGTCGTGGCCCGGCGACACTGCGAGATAGGTCGCGCCACAGACCGTATCCAGCCGGGTCGTGAAGACGTCGACCGCGTCGCGGCCGACACTCCCCTCGGCGATCTCGAAGGTGACAGTCGCGCCCTCCCGTCTCCCGATCCAGTTGCGCTGGATCTCCCGGACGCTGTCGGGCCAGCCGTCGAGGTCGTCGAGGCCG
>Ga0207714_1001391_pt1 | contig 15542 bp, 11 predicted proteins | sample PonA232FremontCA_2_FD_187270 | JGI IMG/M metagenome (GOLD analysis project Ga0207714, IMG submission 187270) | Marine sediment microbial community from Fremont, CA, USA - Pond A23 Sediment 2 (SPAdes) | ecosystem: Environmental > Aquatic > Marine > Unclassified | place: USA: Fremont, California... | reverse complement strand
TCTTTACCGCCGTACCAAATCAAACTGTTTGGTAGACGCCGTGAGACGCCGAGATCTGTGACGTGGGCCGAAAAATAACCGCAACAATCACTATGAGTCCGTACTACATCGGTTTTCCCCGGTTGTTGACCGGCTGCCAGTATCGAGTACCCTTACTGTTCGGGCGCGCTGATCGCCGGGACTGCGCCCGACTCGTCGAGTGCACAGTCGAACCCGAACCGTTCGAGCAGGTCGAGACTCGTCGCGATGTGGTCTGTCACTGCCGGGACCGAAAGGCGACCCCCGGCGAGCGCGAGGAAGAGAAGCAACTGATCGCCGAGGTGTCTGTCGACGGCAGCGTCGGTCCCATGGAAGCTGACAGCCTCCTCGACAGCCCGGGCGGCGATCTTCTCCGCGGGCACCCCCCGCTCGCCGAGTGCATCGAAGCCGGCGCGTGTCTGTTCGTATTCGAGTTCGACTGCCAGCGCGGAGCCGGTCGATTTCGTCTCGACGCGACTGATCTGCTCGGTCTGGACGTCGATTCCCTGGTTTTCGAGCTGGCTGTGCGCACTCTCAGCTTGCCGAATGGCCACCTCGCTCTTCGCGAGATCCGCAGAGGCGATGGAGTGACAGCGCGCGGCGACCAGGTCACCGCGCTCGCTGGCTTCGACTGGGGAGAGGTCGGTCGGCTGGAGATGCAGCGTTGCGCTGCCACCCCCTGCCGGATAGAAGCCAGTCCGATTGCGCTCGATCGCAGCGTGGAGTCCGAACCGACGACACAGGGGGAGTTTCACCTGTTCGTGGATCACGAGCGGCGGTGACCACTTGACCTCCGTTCCGCCGGTTGCGGTCACCGACAGCGGTTCCGTGAGTTCCGTTGCGAGCGCCAGGAGTGCGTCGAAGAGCAGTGAGATACTGCCGGCGGTGCCGATTTCGACGGTCAGTTCGCCGCCCCGCGGTGGGCCGGGATCGAACTCGATCGTCTCCGCGCCCTGCTCTGCGCCCTCGACTGTTGCGTCGGTGATCTCGGCGAGCGTTTCGACGACGGTGAGATGCTGTGGTTTCAGCCCCGGCGTCGGGCGGTTCCCGCGGATTCCGGTGACCCGGACCGGTGTTTCGGTCACGGCCGCGAGTGCGAGCGCACTCCGGAGGATCTGCCCGCCGCCCTCGCTCCCGTCGATCTCTCGCATTGGGTGTGGTTTGTTCGGCGGGTAGAATAAAGAGCAGTGTTGTACTGGTTCGTTCTGTTTGGAAAACTGCTGAAAACAGCAAGAAAGCCCCGGGCAGCTAAGCTCCCGCGGCTCGCTGCGCTCCGCACCCTTCGGGTTGTCGTTCGAAAGGCCTCCGGCCTTTCGTGATCACGAGAGACGGAGTCTCTCGGACGGCGGTGCTTACGTCGCCGGGGTTCGCTTAGCTGACCGCCCCTTTCAGTCCCGCCCGGCCTGGAAAATTACGTCGGGCGGGACTGAAAGAGCCTCGGGGCTTTCTTGCTGTTTCTAATTCTCTCAGCAATAGATCTCAAGCATCCTTCGCGCCCTGCTACTCCAACAAATACTCAGAGAAGCGGTTTACTCTCGCCGTAGACAGCCACGACGACAGCGGTCGTGTACTGATCGGGCGCGGAGTCGGCGGTAATCACCCTGGTCTCGACACCCGTGTAGTCGATATCGCGGATGTAACAGCCCCGCTCGATTCCCGCCCGGAGCAGTTCCCGCACCGTCTCCGGGTCGGTGTCCTCGACTTCGTAGAAGACACCCGTCCCGTCGTCGTCGCGGGCCCACGCCAGCCCGGCCGCCGCGCGCGCGCCCGGCGGACTCGTCTGCCGGGCCATCACGACATCGAGGGCGTTCCCCGTCGGGCCGAGATCGGGTGCCGTCCCGGTCAGTTCGAGCGCGGGCCCCGCCGGGATCACGGAGGAGAGCGTCCGGAGATTGTACTGGTGGAGGCCAGCCTCGGCCAGCGCAGTATCGAAGGAAGCCTTCGCCGTCGCGGCGTGACCGGCCCCCCAGACGATCCGGATCATACACTGACTGCGAGGCTGTGGTGATTTGAGCGTGGCGATTCGAATCCTCCTTTTTGAAGTGTCACCCGGCCAACGATACTCCAATGAGCGACCAGGCGCGGCCGCCGCTGGCGCCCGGCAGCCAACCCGTCGTCGGACACACGCTCCCGTTTCTGCGCGACCCCCTCGGGGCACTCCAGCGCGCGGGACAGACAGAAGCGGGAATCGCTCGCCTCCGGGTCGCAAACCGCCAGATCTGTCTGGTCACCGATCCCGCAGCGACGAGAGAAATTCTCGCGACTGACGCCGATAACTACCGGAAAGCCGAACTCGTCAGGGACCGCCTCGGGACGCTGCAGGGTGGGAGTCTCGTCTTGCTGGACGGCGACGAGTGGCGCGAGCGCCGAGAACTTCTTCGGCCCGCCTTCGGTGGCAGTCAGGTTCGGACGGCCGGTTCGCTCACGACCCGGTACGCCGCCGAGATGGTCGACCGGTGGTCGACTCGCAGTCCGATCGACGCCACCGAACAGATGCAGACGCTCTCGCTTTCGATCCTGGCGCGGGCGCTGTTCGGACTCGACCTGCAGGGCGGGGAGACGCCGATCCACGAGGCTGCCGACGACATTATGGCGCGGCTGGACCCGCGGTCAGTTTCGGCGTACCTGCCCGAGTGGGTCCCCACACCGACGAACTACCGCTTTCGCCGGGCGGTGTCGACGCTACACGACCGTATCGACTCCCTCGTCGCCGACTCGTCGACCGGTGACCCCGACACGGATCTCCTCTCGGTCATGCTGACCGCCGGACTCGACCCCGAGCGCGTCCGCGACGAACTGATCGCGCTCCTGTTCGCAGGCTACGACTCTACTGCGACTGCACTCGCCGTGACGCTCGGGTTACTCGGGGACCATCCGGAGATCCAGAGCCGCCTGCGTAGCGAACTCACGAACACGCTCGATGGTCGGACACCCACGCCAGACGATCTCGACGACCTCCGGTTGCTCGATGCTGTCGTCCGTGAGAGCCTGCGGTTGTACCCGCCACAGTATATCCTGTTCCGCGAGCCGACGGTCGATCGAACCGTCGCGGGCTACCGGATCGATCGGGGTACCTCAGTCGTCCTCTCGCCGTGGGTCAGCCAGCGTGATCCACGGTTCTGGGACGCTCCGGGTGCGTTCCGTCCCGACCGGTGGCTCGATAGTGAGACCGCAACAGAGCGTAACCGACCGGAGTTCGCGTACTATCCATACGGTGGTGGCCCACGGCACTGTCTCGGCAAGCTGCTGGCCGACCAGACGATCCGGCTCGTCGTCGCCATCTGCTGCCAGCGCCGACAGTTCCGGTTGCAAGACGCGCTCTCGGTGACTGCGGGAGCCACGCTTTCGCCGGGCGAAATACGGCTTCGAACGGTCCGGGATCAGTACGATTCCTGACCACAATCGGAGGAAATCCAAGTGACTTATATTCTGTACTGCATTTTGCACACCATGGCCTGGTATGCGGGCGTCGACCTTGGTGCAACAAACATACGGGCAATCGTCGGCGACGAGACGGGGGCCGTACATGGCACCGCAAAACACGCGACGCCACAGGGTCCAGCCGGCATCACAGTCACAGAGGCAGTCCTCGAAACGCTCCGGAAAGCCTGTGAGAACGCGGGGCAGGACCCCACCGCGATCACGGCCGCAGGTGTCGGTTCCATCGGCCCGCTGGATCGAGCAGAGGGGACGGTCCGGAACCCGGCCAATCTCCCGGACACGATCGACCAGATCCCGCTGACCGGTCCGATCGCAAACCTCATCGATGGCCCGGTCTCGCTGCACAACGACGCGAACGCCGGGGTGATCGGCGAGCGATTCTACGCCGATCACAACCCCGACAACATGATCTATCTCACTATCTCGACGGGGATCGGTGCGGGCGTCATCGTCGACGGGACCGTCCTCTCCGGCTGGGACGGCAACGCCGGCGAGGTCGGACACATGGCGCTCGACTCCGACGGTGTCATGCGCTGTGGCTGTGGGAAACGCGGGCACTGGGAAGCCTACTGTTCCGGGGAGAACATTCCGCTGTACGCGAAAGAACTCTACGAGGGCCAGGAAACCAAACTGGCTATCGACGACCCCGATCTCTCGGCGGCTGACGTCTTCGCCCTGGCCGGCGAGGACGAGTTTGCCGATTACGTCATCGACCGGATGACCGGCTGGAACGCACAGGGGGTCGCGAGTCTCGTCCACGCCTACGCCCCGATCGTCATCTACATCGGCGGCGCAGTCGCGCTGAACAATCCCGAGGTCGTCGTCGAACGACTCCGCGAGCAGGTCCCCGAACTCGTCATGACGAACGTTCCCGATATCCGCCTGACGACCCTCGGCGACGACGTGGTCGTCAAGGGCGCCCTCGCGAGCGCGATCAACATGCCTGTCAGTGAGAAGAGTTGAGGCGCCGAACGCGGGGAGACCGCCCGCTTACAGCACTTTCTCGACCAGCGACCGGCCGGCTTCGAGCAGTTCGTCGACACGCTCCGCAGAGCCAGCCTCTGCGTAGACGCGCATCTTCGGTTCGGTGCCACTCGGGCGCACGAGCACCCACGAGCCATCACTCAGGAGTAGTTTGAAGCCGTCGATCTTGACGACGTTCTCGATGGATTCGCCCGCGACCGACTCGGGAATCTCGTCGCCGAGATCGTCGATCACACGCTCTTTCTGGTCGTTCGGACACTCGATCCCGATCTTGCCCTGGTGGATCTCGCCGTGCTCTTCGAGCAGGCGGTCGACGCGGTCGTCGAGTGACTCCTCGCTTTCGGCAATCGCGGAGAGAAGCGCCATCAGAACGCCGTCTTTCTCGCGGATGTGACCACGGACCGAGAAGCCACCGGACTCTTCGCCCCCCATCAGCGCGTCGTGTTCTAGCATCCCCTGGGCGACCCATTTGAAGCCGACTGCCGTCTCCGCGACCTCCTGGCCGTGGGCCTGTGCGATCCGGTCGATGAGAAAGGTCGTCGAAACCGTCCTGACCGCCGGCCCTTCGTCGGATTCGAGCAGGTAGTCGTAGATCGCGGCGTAGTACAGGTTCTCGTCGAGGTAGCCACGCTCGGGCGTGATGACCGCCAGTCGGTCCGAGTCGCCGTCGTTGGCGACACCGAGATCCGCTTCGCCGCTGGTGACGCGTTCGATCAACTCTTCGAGATACTCCGGCGCTGGCTCCGGCGAACCGTCGCCAAAGGTCGGGTCGGTCTCACACCGGATGCGATCGACGTTGACGCCGCCCCGCTCCAGGAGTGCGTCGGTCGTCCCCCGACCGCTGCCGTGCATCGCGTCGTAGAGCACGTCGACCTCGCCGTCGATATCCGGTTCGAGGATCTCCATCGCGTGCTCGAAGTGCGGTTCGACGAAGTCGACCTCGTGGACCTCGCCGTGTTCTTCCTCCGGCAGTGGATCCGGATCGGCGAGGTTCGCCTCGATCGATTCGGTATCCTCCGGCAGTGCGGGCGCACCGCTTTCCGGAATGAACTTCACACCGTTGTACTCCGGCGGGTTGTGTGAGGCCGTGAGCATCAGCGCACCGGCCAGATCACGGTCGACGATCGCGTAGGCCGTCAGCGGTGTCGGTCGGTCCCGCTCCGGCATCACCACGTCGAACCCGTTGGCGGTCAGCACCTCCGCGAGGTCGTCGGCAAAGCCGGGCGACGTTTCGCGCGCATCGTAGCCGACGGCGATCGTTCCCCCCTCGTGGCCCTCCTCTTTGAGGTGTGTTGCCACGCCCTGTCCCACTTTTTTCACCCGTGGTGTGGTGAAGTTGTCTAGCGTATCTCGCCACCCATCTGTCCCGAATGAGATCACGTCATCCATGGTAAAGTCGTCAACCGGCCAATGCTTAAAACTGCGGGAGACCCGGTAGTGCAAACAACCATACCGGTGGGTAACACACATGGTGATATGATCGACGAGACTGTCCGCCAGATCGAGGACATGCAGACTCAAAGCGCATCGATCGTCGCTGTGAAAGCAGCACGTGCCCTCCGCGAACTCGACGAACGGGAGTACCAGACGGTCCACGATTTCTACCGTGCCGTCGAGCGCAACAGCAACGCACTCCTGCGCGCGAACCGCTCACACGCCCCGCTGTACACCACCCAGAAGCGGATCGTCAACGACGTCACCGAGTCCGACGCCGACAGTGTCGAGGAGGCGAAGGCAATCCTGCTCGAGACGATCGACTCGGTCGTGGAGAAAGTCCAGTCGAGCAAGGAGGGTGCTGGCGCGAAGGCGGCGTCGCTGATCGAGGACGGGGATACGCTGTTGACCCACGAGAACTCCTCGACGGTGATGCAGACGCTCGAACACGTCCTCGACGACGGCAAATCGATCGATCTCTACGTCACCGAATCCCGCCCGCGCTTTCTCGGTCGACGGACGGCCAGACAGCTCGCAGCGAAGGAAAATATCGACGTAACACTGATCGTCGACAGCGCGGCGGGCCACTACCTCGCGGAGTGTGACCGGGTCCTGCTCGGGATGAACTGTCTCATCGACAACACCGTCTACAACCGGATCGGCACCTACCCGATCGCCGCGACAGCCAAAGATAGCGAGGTCCCCGTCACTGTCGTCGGTGCCTCGGCGAAGTTCATCGGGAGCGGCTTCACCTTCGAGAACAACTACCGGGTCGCCTCCGAGGTCCTCCTCGAACCGGCAGAGGGGTTCGCGGTCGCCAACCCCGGCTACGACGCGACGCCGACCAGACTGCTGGACAACGTCGTCACCGAGGACGCTGTCATCCAGTTCTGACAGCACTCCCGTGTGGTTTATCTGATCGTCCAGTCGGTGATCTGCCGGAGTCGATCGGCGATATCGGGATCGATCCCGTCGTCGGTGACGCGCCAGCCCCAGTTTCCTTTCGCCGTTCCCGGTGTGTTGAACCGGGCGTCGCTGTCCAGACCGAGCAGATCCTGCATCGTCGTCATCGCAACGACCGCGTTCGAGTTCCAGACTGCTTCGATCATATCCCAGTGGATCTCCTCGCCTTCCGTTCCGAGGTTGTAGTTCAGACACTCGCGCTGTCGGTCGTTGAGTTCGCGGTAGTAGCCGACGATCGTGTTCGTGTCGTGGGTCGAGGTGTAAGCGACCGTCTGTTCCGGGAAGTTCATCGGCTGGTACATGTGTCCACCCTCACACCAGTTCGCGTACTGCGGGACGGACATCCCCGGGAAGTCGAACTGATCGCGCAACTGTGCGATCGACTCGTCTAAAAATCCGAGATCCTCGACGAAGAAGGGGACGTCGCCGAGTTCGCGCTCGACAGTCTCGAAGAAGTCCGCGCCCGGCCCCTCCAGCCACACACCTGCGCCGGGGTCGTCCGCACCGGCCGGGATGGCCCAGAACTCGTCGAACCCTTTGAAGTGGTCGATGCGCGCGATATCCACCTGATCGAACAGGCGTTCGAACCGATCGAGCCACCACTGGTAGTTGTTTTCTTCGAGCGCCTCCCAGTCGTAGACCGGGTTCCCCCACTTCTGGCCGTCGTCGCCGGGGTTCGGCGGCACACCGGCCACATCGGTCGGGTTGTTCTCCTCGTCCAGCATGAAGATCTCCGGATCGGACCAGACATCTGCGGAGTCGAGCGCGACGTAGATCGGGATATCGCCGACGAGTTTTATCCCCTGCTCTGCGGCGTAGTCGGCGACTGCCTGCCACTGCTTGTCGAACTGCCACTGCAGGAATCTGTGGTGTTCGATCTCGTCGGCCAGCTTTTCGCGGTACTCGTCGAGCGTGTCGGACTGGCGCGTTTTGATCTCGTGGGGCCAGTTCGTCCAGAGGTCGCCGCCGAACTCGGTTTTCAGCGCCATAAAGAGCGCGTAGTCGTCGAGCCAGTCTGACTCGCGCGCGCAGAACTCGTCGAAGGCAGTTCGCTCGTCTTCGCTGGCGGTCTCGTCGAAGCGCTCCTTCGCGGTCCGGAGTCGCTGTTCTTTGAACTCGTTGACGGCCTCGTATTTCGTGTGATGCGGAGAGAACGCATCCAGCGGCTCTAATTCGTCGTCGGTGAGATAGCCGTCCTCCGCGAGTTGTCTGAGATCGATCAGCAGTGGACTCCCCGCGAACGCGGAGTACGACTGGTACGGCGAGTTGGCGTGAGCCTGCGACGTCGGGCCCAGCGGACAGAACTGCCACAGCTTTTGATCGGCCTGTGCGAGAAAGTCGACGAACTCGTAGGCGCCTGCACCGAGGTCCCCGATCCCGTGTGGACTCGGCAGTGAGGTCGGATGCAGGAAAACACCACTCTGACGTTCGAAGCGCATACGTGGCATTTGCCAGGACAACTACTTACCAATTCCCCAACCGAACCCCGTGTGCTCCCCAACTGATACTGGTGGTTATAAATTCGTACATATATTCGCACCCCCGGGGTGCGAAATTCTTTCGTTTCTTATAGCCACCAGTATGAACCAGCGACGACTAATACCGCCGTCATATGCAGGCCGATAGTTCATGTAGGTCGACTTTTATGTAAGAGGGCCCCGGAGGTAGAGACATGCCACCGAAAGTCCTAATGCTCGGCTGGGGATTTCCACCAAACATCACAGGCGGGCTCGATACGGTCGTTGGCGAACTGTTCGAACAGCTCGAACCGAGAGACGACGTCGAGTTCGAACTGGTGTTGCCGGCGGAGTACGCGCCCGAGGATCGGGAGGGGATCCACAGCGTTTCGACGGGACAGGGCGATATCATCACACGGATCGGCCGCCTCGCCGGTGAGTTCGCGGAGCACGCGAAGGATGCTGATATCATCCACACGAACGACTGGTTCGGCTACAACCCCGGCTCGCGCGCGGCCTCGACGACGGACGTCGAGTGGATCACGACCTTCCACTCGCTTTCGGCCGACCGGAACGTGAACCCGCCGACCCGGGAGGTCCAGACCGAACAGCGCCTGGCGAACCGGTCAGACCACCTCGTCGCGGTCAGCAAGTTCACACAGGAGCGGATCAAAGAGCAGTACGACGTCGACTCGTCGGTCATCTACAACGGCTTCACGTCGGTCGAGACGACCGGGCGGGATCTCAAAGAGGAGCTGGATATCGACGGGAAGATGCTGTTTTTCGTCGGGCGACACACCGACCAGAAAGGGCTCTCCTACCTGCTGTACGGGCTCTCGAAGTGCCAGCGCGACGATCTGACGCTCGTGCTCGGCGGGAAGGGGCATCTGACAGATCAGCTGCGAAAGTTCGCCGAGTTGCTCGACATCGAGGACCAGATCATCTTCGAGGGCTTCCTCCCGCAGGAGGAACTCGGTGACTACTACGCCAGCGCAGACCTGTTCGTCTCGCCGTCGCTGGCCGAACCGTTCGGGATCACGATCGTCGAATCGCTCTCGGCCGGGACGCGCGTCGTCGCCTGCCGGAGCGGCGCGGCGGAACTGCTGCCCGAGGACTGTGTGATCGAGGTCGAACCGAACTCGCAGTCGATCGCCGACGGGATCGAGTACGCGCTCTCGCTGGACTCACCGATCGAGTACGAGGAACGAACGTGGGCAGACGTCGCCGACGAACACGTGGAGTTCTACCACGAAGTTCTCGAAGAAAACTGACGCGGCCACCGCTGTTTTTTCGCCACAGCGCTTCTAGCGACAGGACTCGGCGAACACCGACGCTACCAGCTCTCAGCGGAGGAACTGCACGCTTTTGACTGGTTCGGGGTGGTTGATGATGTAGCCGTCAGCGGTCGGTTCCAGCCCGGTCACCGAACCGGCGTCCGGGTGGGTGTCGTACGGGCTGTCCTGTGCGCCGCTGCCCGAGCGGTACGGGCTGTCGTAGGTCGACGAGGTCCGCTCCGCCTCGCGGTCGAAATCCTCCGGCGGCAGGTAAATTTTCTCCGTCCCATCGATCGAGTAGACGATGACAGAGGTATCGCGGTCCCCCGAGACGCGGATCTCTGTCCGTCCGTCGCGGATGTTCATGTTGAAACTGACTGGCTTGTCGTCCGCCTGCGTCTGGGCTGCGTCGCTCATGTTCGAATAGTCAACGGACGCCCACTTATTTGTTCGCCACGCTGAGTCGTTGCGAGATCTATACTCGGGACCGTTCTGGTCTAGATTTGAATTAGAATGGAAGGGCCGAGATGAGAGGACGACGATACTGTAACCGCAGTACACAGCAAGAAAGCCCCGTCTGCTCGATGGGCGAGACGGAGTAAAAACGTGACTGAAAGGAGCGCGCAGCGAGTTCTTCGCGAACGGGGGCTTTCTTTCCGTCGGAGGGCGATTGTGGGGCGGAGGTGAGATTTCTGTGGGGAGAGGAAACGGAGTCCCCCCTCGCAGAAAATATCCACCATCTTACCAATGCATAGCTATTTACTTTCACCTCGTATACACGAGACCATGGGACGCTATCCACGAAACGCTCGAAACGCGAAGATGAAGTGCATGAGCTGCAACGCACCGCTAACACGAACGACCGACGAGAAGTGGGTCTGTGTCGGCTGTGGCGGTTCGCCGATCCAGTAACGGAGTCTGGGGGGCCACAGAGCGCGACGGCCGACGCTCTGTCGGCGCGGTTTTTCCGACAAAAAACTGGGTGACAGCCGCCGGAGCCGTTATTTCGTGACGTCCGTGTTCTCGCCGATCACTGCACCGTCGAGGTCGACGTCCGTCAGCGTGCAGTTCTTGTCGACGATCGAGCCGTTGACCGAGCTATCCTCGACGGTCGTGTCCGGGAAGATGATCGACCGGTTGACCGTCGAGTTGACCACCTCGACACCGGGCAGGATGTGGACGTTCTCCCCGATTTCCGACCCCTCGACCGTTGCATCCTCGGCGATGAGCTGTCCGCCGTCGAGCTCCCACTCGATGGCTTCCAGGTAGCTGGCCGGCGAGCCGATATCGTACCAGTCGTCCTCGAACGTGAACGCGTGGACCGCCTCTTCTTCCTGGAGCCACTGGATGAACCAGCCGGGCTCGTCCGGGTTGTTGTCACCCGAGAGATACTCGTCGAAGAGGATGCTCTCCTCCGGGAACGAGTAACACGCGATCGAGACGAGCGTGCTGTTTGGATCCTCGGGTTTCTCCTGGAAGCCGACGACGCGATCCCCATCGAGTTCGACCAGCCCGTAGGATTTTGCCTTCTCGCGGCTGCCGACGTCGTAGGCCGCCAGCGTCGGCGTGCCGTGCTCTTCGAAGTCGTCGATGAACTCGCTGATGTGGAATCCCATCAGGTTGTCCCCCGCGATGACGAGCAGATCGTCGTCGACCTCCTCGCGCTCGACGAGCTGTGCGAGCGCCCCCACGACACCGAACTTCTCGGCTTCGTCCGAGGTGTCCTCGACCGACAGCTCCGTCTTCTCGTACCCCTCCTGATCGATGTGCGCCTGGAACTCGTCCGCGAACGCCTCGTTCGTGGACAGGTAGATGCTTTCGACCCGCTCGTCCTCCTCCAGTCCTGTCAGAATCCGGTCGATGACCGTCGTCTCCCCCACTGGAAGGAGCATCTTCGGTCGGTTCTTTGTGATCGGCCACAAGCGTGTTGCGTACCCACCTGCTAGTACTACAGCTTCCATAGGCCAACGTCGAATGACAGGTTTAAAATTCGATCGGTAATTGACAGGAAGTGTTTATATCCATCATGTCATATTAGTCACGTACTTATCGCAAAGCACAAGTTAGTGTCCTGAGCACTTTGGATATGAACCATCCTGGCCCGCCGCGATTCGTGGGGACAGGTGAGAGCGTCGAGCTCGCACCGCGTGACCCGGATCCGGAGGAAACCTACAACTGGGAGGTCGTACAGCGTCCAGCAGAGTCAGACGAATCGCTCGGAGACGACGCAGTCGAACATCTCGTTCCGGACGTTCCGGGAACCTACGTCGTGAAACTCACCGCGCCCGAGGGCGAACACACGCTCACTGTTCGCGTGTTCCCGGGCGGCGACGCGCCCGGTACGGAAGGCGTCGCGGGCCGGAGCGGCCGGAGTGGTCGCAGCGGTCGCAGCGGTCGGAGTGGCCGCAGCGGTCAGAGCGGCATCAGCGGCCAGAGCGGTCTCAGCGGCGGCGAAAGCGGCCGAGAGACGATGATGGGCTCACAGGAAGGCGGTGGGCGGCCCCGTCTCGCTCTGTACCCGGTCATCGAGGGTGACGAAGCAGTCGTGCGCGCGGATCCGAGCGCGCATCCGGGCGGTGCCGAAACCGACGACGATCTCGACGTCGAGTTCGTTCTCGACGACCGGGACGACTTCGACCGCGAGGCTGTCACGGTCGACGACCGCGAGCTACGGATTCCGGTCGACGCGCTGCCGGATCGCGCCCGCGTCCACGCGGTGGCGATCGGCGAATACGGCCACAGCGTCCCGGATATGGCGGAGTTCACCCGCGAGGGTGACTCGATCGAGAGCCACCGGCCGTACGTCCCGCCGGAGTGGTCGGAGGATTCGGTCATCTACGAGATCTACGTCCGTTCCTTCGAGGGCCAGAACGACGAGTACGAATCACCGTTCGATGCGATCAGAGATCGGCTCGATTACATCGCGTCACTGGGCGTCGACGTGCTCTGGCTGACGCCAGTGCTGCAGAACGATCACGCCCCACACGGCTACAACATCATCGACTTCTTCTCGATCGCGGACGACCTCGGCGCGTACGAGGATTACAAGCAGTTGATCCAGGACGCCCACGACCACGGGCTGAAAGTCCTGTTCGACGTGGTGTTGAACCACTCTGCGCGGACACATCCGTACTTCCAGAACGCCGCAGAAGGGCCGGACAGCGAGTACCGTGACTGGTACGAATGGCAAACCGAGACCGAGCCGGGAACCTACTTCGACTGGGAGCACATCGCGAACTTCAACTTCCAGAATCTGAAGGTCCGGCGTCACCTGCTCGATGCGGTCGACAAGTGGATGCCACTGGTCGACGGTTTCCGGTGTGACATGGCGTGGGCCGTCCCGGATAACTTCTGGCGCGAACTGCACGACCGCTGCAAGGCCCACGACAGCGAGTTCCTGCTCCTGGACGAGACGATTCCGTACATTCCGGAGTTCCAGGCCGGCCTGTTCGACATGCACTTCGACTCGACGACGTACTTCACGCTCCGGCAGATCGGCCACGGACAGAACGCCGACTCGGTGCTGGATGCCATCGACGACCGGGTCGATACCGGCTTCCCGGACCACGCAGGCTTCATGCTCTACAACGAGAACCACGACGAGTCCCGCTACGTCGCGGACTGTGACCGGCCGTCGGCCGAGGCCGCGATGGGTGCAGTGTTCACGCTCCCTGGCGCGCCGATGGTCTACGCCGGCCAGGAGTTCGGCCAGCGCGGCCGCCGTGACGATCTCGCCTGGGGACACGCCCAGGAGGATCTCCGGGAGCACGTCAGAGCACTCGCGAACGCCCGCCACGAGCAGCCAGCACTGGTGGCCGACGCGTCCACGGCACGGGTCGATTACGACGTTACCGATGGCGCGGAAGACCGCGTTACCGCCTACGCACGCGCGACGCAGGACGATGCCGCCGTCGTCGTCCTCCACTTCGGCGACGGGGAGGCAACCGTCGACGTGCCCGTAACGGGCGGTACTGACGCTGTCTCCGGCGAAAACGTCCTGACTGGTGACGACGAGGTCACCGTCGACAACGTCGTCGTCGTCCCGACGGATCCCGACGAGCTGTAAAACCAACATCATCTTTTCTGAACGTTTTTTCGGCAAAATCGACAGCCGGCGGTGGGGATGGCTGAAACTGAAGTGTTGTGTGAAACCGCAGAGATTTATACCTCCTGTGCTGTTGTTGGAGGTATGCGGCTTACGACAGCGCTCAACGATTACAAGCACTTTCGTGACGAGCGCTTTCCAGAAGAAAATCGTACGACGTCCGGATCCTTCGCTGGGCACGCAGGTCGCCTGGTGCACGTCAGTACGGACGGCTCCATTCGTGATTACTCTGACTCTCTATCCGGACTCCACGGTATCGATCGCTCCAGGTTCGGCATCCTGACTGGAGACGAAACCTGGTGGTTCAACGAGATGGACACGATCAGACAGCACTACTACCGCGACACCCGGCTGGTCGAAACCGAGTACGACGCCGGCTCGTTTACCGTCCATCAGTACGACCTGACGCTTGGTCGTGCCCACGTCATGCACGTCGAGATGCGCGGCGCAGTGCCCGCGGACGCGAAACTCGTTGCCTTCGTGACGATGGCACCGGAGGGCAAAGACACCGGTGTCGGCGCGCTCATCCACGAGCACGGCGGCCCGAACGACTCCCGCGTCCTCGAGGTCTACCACCGACACGAACACGACTACCTCACCGCTTCGACGGGGCTGGATACGATCGACGGCGAGCGACCCGAACGGCTCGCCGAGATCCTGGACGACTTCCCGGTTCACTTCCCGCGCCGTGAGCCGACGGAGCGACACGAACAGACCCGGCTCACCGGCGACTTTCTCGTGACGGCACCACTCGACCGGTCGGGTCGCTCCACGAGTACGACGCTGATCAGCCAGCTGTCGGATCACGACGAGATAACCCGGGAGATGGCGCTTGCCGATCTCCGATCCTGTGCGGCCGACCACTCCAGTACGTCGGATCTCCGCGAGGCCGCTCGGGACCGGACACGGATCAACGTCGACGAATCGATGCCCCGGGCGGAGACGATCCGGACGGATCTGCGCGTGATGGATCTCCTCTCCTCGCCCGCCGGCGGCCGGATCGCGGCGCCGGAGTTCGACCCCTTCTACGCGAACTCCGGGGGGTACGGCTACGTCTGGTTCCGTGACGACGCGTCGGTCAACCGGCATCTCCTCGAAGCAGGCGGCCGACTCGATCTGGAGACGGAGGATATGCTGGCCGAAAGCGCCGACTTCCTCTGTGAACGCCAGCTTGCAGACGGCACCTGGCCCCACCGGGTCTGGGCGATCGATGGCTCGCTCGCCCCTGGCTGGGCGAACGCGAACGTCGAAGGAAACGAAGCGTCACCCGAGTACCAGGCCGACCAGACTGCCTCGGTGACCGCCTTTCTCGCGACCCTGTTGCACAAACGCCGCAACCAGCTCGACGACGAACTCCGGGTGATGATTCGGGAGACGATCACCGATGCTATCGAGGCACTGACAGCGGATATCGCCGACAACGACCTTCCCAACACGTGTCAGAACGTCTGGGAGGATATGAACGGCCAGTTCGCACACACGGCTGCGGCGTACATCGACGCCTTCGCCTCTGTCGCCCGCTCACCGATGGGCGACCAGCTCACAGAGCAGGCACTCGCCGGCGCAGAGCGGGTCATCAGGGGGCTCGACAACCTCTGGGACGACGAACTCGAGGTCTACCTGATGCGCCTCGAGGATGGCGAGCAGGATCACCGGATCGATGCGGCTGCGCTGACTCTCGCTCGCGCGCTACAGGCCTACGATGCGATCGAGGGGGTCTCCCTCTCCGACGAACAGATCGGCCGCCTCGCGGACCACGTGAGCACGACGCTCGATACGCTGTTCCGGAACCCACGCGAGAGCCGTGTGGCGGGACTCGCCCGCTACGAGGGCGACCGCTGGCGAACCGCAGAACAGGACGGCGAG
>Ga0207714_1001389_pt1 | contig 15555 bp, 16 predicted proteins | sample PonA232FremontCA_2_FD_187270 | JGI IMG/M metagenome (GOLD analysis project Ga0207714, IMG submission 187270) | Marine sediment microbial community from Fremont, CA, USA - Pond A23 Sediment 2 (SPAdes) | ecosystem: Environmental > Aquatic > Marine > Unclassified | place: USA: Fremont, California... | reverse complement strand
CTGGCCCAGTTTCATTTCGATTGATCAAGCAAGAAAAACTGCGGATATGAAAAGCCGTCAGGGCCCTGCCGGGCAAAAACGGGAGAAGGAATCCATGCGACGTCTGAAGGATGTGCAGATGGAGCTCTCCGCGGACGAGGTCCAGCAGGTTCTGTCCATCGCCCTGGACGAGGACCGGGACCGGGCAGTGGAGTTCATCCGGGACCATCTGGCCAAGAAGGTGGACAAGAAGCTCCAGGAGCGCTGAGTCCCGGTCTTCGAGGTCAGTTACGGCCCCGGTCAGATCGGTCAGTTTTCCTGATACATGGGAACAGAGGCTCCCTGTCCCGCAGAGCATGGGAAAAAATGTTCGTTGGAATGGTCAGCCATATGAAAGAATTCAAGGAGATAGAAACGATGTCCGAGGAAAGAGTAAACGAGCGCCCGGAAGAGGAGCAAAACGTTTCGGGACCCACCTGAGCCTGGACTCCCCCCACACAGGAAGTGCGGGAAAATGCGTCCAGAAACTGGGAAACCCTGCCCTTGCAGCCCTGTTGCGGGGATTCGGTGAAGGATTCGGATTCCGAGCCGGACAATTGATCCCCAATGGGAACGAAACGGTCAGGGAGAGGCATAGAGAGGCAATCCATCACCCTGGCATTTGACGCTCTGTCATTCTTCTCTTGGTTCTTCCCGGTAACTCGCTGCCATTTTTTTCAAGACTTCCTGATATTCGGATCGTAGCTGGCGCAGATAATCGGGATCGAGCCTGCCTTTCCAGGTTTCTGTCTCCAGGAATCTGGAAGGGATCTTGACCTCTTCCGGTTGAAAACCGGTTTCGAATTTGAGGGCCCAGCGCAGGCATTTTATGTTTTCCACGGTCTCCTGCAGGCTCTTTTGATCATAATTGTATCCCAGGGAGCTCAGGGCCCGGAGAATGTTTTCCCAGGGATAGGCCTTGCGCCCGAAGAGGCATCCGGACATGGAAGACATGAGCACGCGGTAGCTTTCCTGCTCCTGCATGTAGTCTATGGCTCCCTGGATATTGCGGGAATTTTCCTGCTGGTCATACCCATAGGCCCCGGTATCCAGGTGGGAGTGCCTGAAGCCGAGGGCCTGGCTCACAAAATAGTTCTCCCCCGTGGCGTATCCGGCCATTTCCTGTCCCAACACGCAGGCAAAATCCTCTCCCCCGTATTTTTCCGCGGCTATCAGGGCTCCCTGGGCCAATGCCTGGTAAAATGCATTGGATTTACGGGCTATGTGTTCCAACCCCGCCCGATAGGCCTGAAGATCGCCGAATTCAAGACGGACCAGGGTCTGTTCCCGAGTAATGATCCACTTGTCCAGGGCCTCCGTGGCCCAGGCCAGAGCTCCTCCGGCGCTTATGGCGTCCAGGCCCAGCCTGTCCACATCCTCCAACAGGGTCAGGACTTCCGGAACGGACTTTATTCCCAGCATGGTGCCCATTCCGAAAATAGGCTCGTAATCGTAGGAAACCTGGCGATAGAGAAATTCGTGCTCCTGCCCGAAGCGCTCCCGGAGCAGGCCGATATGAATGCAGCCCACGGGGCAGCCGGCGCAGGCCACCTGCCTGAGCAGATAGTCCTGGGCGAATTTTTCCCCGGAAACAGCCTGCACATCCGGATCGTGGGTGCTCTGCATATTGCGCCAGGGCAGGGCCTTCAGCTCATTCAAGGGTATAAGATTCTCCGCGGTGCCCAGATCGTGGTATTTGCGCATTGCTCCGCTCTGAAGCACAGTGGAATAGATCTCGTTATATACCCGGTTGTATTGCTTGGTCATGTCGGGATCCAGATCCAGGTGGCTGTCCCCGGAGAGAATGATCCCCTTGAGATTCTTGCCCCCCATGGCCGCGCCTCCGCCCAGGCGGCCGAAGTGGCGATAGGTGTCCACATTGATGCAGGCGTAGCCGACCAGATTCTCCCCTGCCGGTCCGATGCGCAGAATGCTTCTGTGTCCCGGATTCCTGGGGTTCAGGTTGCGCAATTGCTTCCCGGTCTTATAGATATCCATGCCCTGGAGAAAGTGGGCGTCCTGGATATGGATCTCCTGGGAGCCCAAGCCAAGGCAAACTGGCTTTTCCGCCCGGCCTTTGATGACCAGGGCGTCATACCCGGCGAATTTCAGGGCCAGGGCAGAGCGCCCGCCGGCGTGGGATTCGGCGTATTGGCTGGTATAGGGGGACATGAAACCCAGCACGGTTTTGCTCATCAGGGGGAAATATCCGGTGAGGGGACCAATGGCGAAAATCAGGGGTTGATCCGGATGAAAGGGGCCTTCGCGGAGGAGGCCGAAATGCCGGAACAGGCCGGCCGCCAATCCGCTTCCGCCCAGCCACTGGTCCCTGGTATCGAAATATTCCAGGGAGGACAGGTTCCTGGATAAATCCACGACGATTACTTTGAAGCTACTGGGCATCCTTTCCCTCCTTGGAGGCATCCACCATTTCCAGGCACTCGTGAGGGCAATAAGAGACGCATTGGCCGCAATGCAGGCAGAGCACTGGGGTTTTACGGATGGGATCGAAATAAATGGCCCCTACCGGGCAGGCCTGGGCGCATTCACCGCAGTGGATGCACCTTTTCTCCTTGAAAAACACGCCTCCTCCCGGGCGCTGGCGCAGCGCCTCGGTAGGACATACGGAAGCGCAAGGCGCGGGATTACAGCCCAAACAGACCTTCGCTTCGAACCCCGTGCTTATGCCCCCGGAGGAACGGATGTGAATGCCAGCTCTCTTCCAGGAAAGGGATTTGTACACAATGCGGGCACAGGCCAGGGAACAGGAATAGCAACCAGTACATCTTTCCATGCGGCTGGCTTGAAGTATTTTCACAATCTATCCTCCGGCTTAGTAGGTATTGAGTGATTCAGCTCTGAAGCTTCGTTGCAAAAACAAAAACCCGAATTGAGCTGTTCCGAGCTCAACTCGGGGAGCAGCTGGTCCTAGGTCCTCTCCTGCAGCAATCTCTTCAGCTGTTCCTTGCTGGGGACCTTCCCCACGGCAAGGACCTCTTGGTTGACCATCAGCCCGGGAGAACCCATGATCCCCGCCTTGGCGATCTCCTTGGCGTCGCGGACGTGCTCCACCTCGGCTGCCAGGCCCAGCTCCGCCAACACCTCGTAGATGTGCTGCTCCAGCTGATCGCAGCGGGTGCATCCAGGACCGTAGACCGTGATTTCCAGACCCGTCCGCTCCTCCTGGACGGGCAGTCCGGCGAACTTCTTGTATTCCCGGACAAAAGCCCGGGTGTGCCCCTCCTCCGCTCCGGGAGGAATGTAGTTCTCTCCTTTCAGCTCGCTCACCAGCTCCGCGCCCAGCTCCTGTTCGGAAAAGTCGGTGCCGTGGCGCTCGTATGCCTCGTTCAGGGCCTGCTTGAGGCCCGTGATCCCGATCTTGGCCCCGCCTATTCGGATCAGGCTGTGATCTTCACTCATGCTTGTCCCTCCATTACTCCGGTCGGCAGGTCATGTGGCAGACCCCGGTGGGCGTCTCCACTGCGTAGGGGAAGTATTTGCCCTTGATCCACAGGGCCACGTTGACCAGGGCAATCAGCACCGGCACCTCGATCAGGGGACCGATCACCGCGGCAAAGGCCACTCCGGAGTTGATGCCGAAGACGGCGATGGATACGGCGATGGCCAGCTCGAAGTTGTTGGAGGCGGCGGTGAAGGACAGGGTGGTGGACTGTTCATAGGTGGCGTTGAACTTCATGGACATATAAAAGGTGATCAGGAACATGACCACGAAGTAGACGCACAAGGGGATGGCGATGCGCACGACGTCCAGGGGCAGGCGCACGATGTATTCGCCCTTGAGGGAGAACATGACCACGATGGTGAAGAGCAGGGCGATCAAGGTGATGGGGCTGATCTTGGGGATGAATTTCTGCATGTACCACTCGTCCCCCTTGGTCTTCACCCCGATCACCCGGGAGATGATCCCGGCGAGGAAGGGGATGCCCAGGTAGATGAGCACGCTTTTCGCGATCTGGCCGATGGTCACGTCCACCACGGCGCCCTCCAGGCCGAACCACCCGGGAAGGATGGTGATGAAGAACCAGGCGTACACGGAAAAGAAGACGACCTGGAAGACGGAGTTGAACGCCACCAATCCGGCGCAGTATTCCGCATCCCCTTTGGCCAGATCGTTCCAGACCAGGACCATGGCGATGCATCGGGCCAAGCCTATCATGATCAGGCCGATCATGTATTCGTGATAACCGGAGAGAAAGGTAATGGCTACCAGAAACATGAGCACGGGACCCACGACCCAGTTCTGGACCAGGGACAGGGTGAGGATCTTTACATCCTTGAACACCTCGCCCAGCTTTTCGTAGCGCACCTTGGCCAGGGGAGGATACATCATCAGGATCAGGCCGACGGCGATGGGCACGTTGGTGGTACCCACGGACACGTGATCCATGGCCTCGGTGATGGCGGGGTAGATATAGCCGATGGATACCCCGACGGCCATGGCCAGAAAGATCCACAGGGTCAGAAAGCGCTCGATAAAGGGCATCTTCTGGGCCTGGGACATTGCCTATGCTCCTTGGTTGAGGTGGTTTAGTGATGTGTGTCGCACTGTGTGCGCTGTTTCTGCATCCGGCACAGCTCTTCCGGGTCATGGGACAGGATGGTGGCCATGTCCTTCCGGTCTTGCGCGATTTGAGCCGACTCCGCCAACTCCCGGGTCAACCATTGGTGGAGCAGGTGGGGGAATGCATCGGTAAGGCGGTAGTAGACCCAGCGGCCTTTCTTGCGACTCTGCACCAGATCCGCTTTCTGGAGCACGCTCATATGTCGGGAGACTGTCGCCGTGGCCAGCTGGAGGAGCTCGGTGATCTGGCACACGCAGAGCTCCCCGTACTCCATGAGGGCCGCTACAGCCCGGAGCCTGTTACCCTCCGCCAGGGCCTTGATGATGGAGAGCGATGTGTTCATAGGGATTATTTTTGCATATTTAGCCAAAAGACGAAATAAAATTTATGCATCATTTGGCATTGTTGTCAAGTGTATTTCTCGCCCAAGAGGTTATGGCAGAGAGGATTCCGCTCGGTCTGTCGTGCCTGGGTCAGCTTTATGCCGGCCTTGATTGCACACGCCCGGGTCGAGTGGGGGCAGGGATGCCCCTGCAAGAGGAGCCATAGAAAATCCGGCACAAAAGCCTCCTCGCGAGAAAAAACCTGTGAGTGCTTCTTTTCAGGGAGCTTTAAGAGTGTATTAGTTGCTCAGGAGGCCATCTTTGCCGCAAAAAAGGGGTTATTCTACAGAACCCGGCCACGAAAATCACCTGAACCAAGGGTTTCATGGCAAGAATCATCACAGTGAGCGGGCCGAAGAATATCATGGCAAGCGCCAAGGCAATGGTTATATTTTTTGCCCCTACGCCGAATGTCAAGGCAACCATATTCCCGTAATCCATTCCTGTTATCCTGGCGTACACTACTGGCAAGGTAAAAACGAAAACATAAAGAAGAGCCAGGGGAAGAGCCATGACTCCCAAATATTCCGGGTGATTGACGATATGGCGTGCTTCCGCGGTCATGGAGATGAAGAAAACGGAGTACATTCCCAGTGCCGATACAGCAGGGAAGATTCCTTTCAGTTGCGAAAACTTTTCCTCTCCACATTTTTTCAAAAGCCCCCTGCGGGTTAGATTGCCCAATATCAATGGTATGACGATAACCAAAACGATTGTCTTCAGCATACTGATAAAGGGCACGCCCACGTACTTACCTGCCAGTACCGTGGTCCAGGCCGGAATAAGCACGATTCCGGCCAAAAGGCTCAATCCGGTGATCACCACTGCCAGAGCGGTATTCCCCCTGGAGAACCCGGTCCAGGCGACAACCATCCCGCCACAGGGAACAATTGAGGTCAGGATTAATCCTACAGCGAATTCCGGATGGGAAGACAAGAATAGTGCCGCCAGCATCCCGCCCAGCAGGGGTGATACCACATAATTGAAAATCATGGCCACACTGAGCAGCTTCCATTGCTTGGCCGCATTGGCGACTTCCTCGATCTTCATGCCGATCATCATGGGATAAAGCATGACGAAAAGCGCTAGAGGCGTAAACGGCTGCAAGGCAGTTCCCAACTCCGGGTAATAATAGCCTGCAGCAATCCCGATCGCGATTATTATGATCAAAAATTTTATCAGGTGCTTATTAATTATTTGGGCCACCTTGAACATGATGATCTCCTTGAGCATTCAAGATCTTGACCTGCGGTAAAGAAACAGAAAGATCCCTGCCCCGATCATGGGCAGGGACAGGATTTGGCCCATGGTCAGGAAATCAAGGGCCACAAATCCGAGTTGGGGGTCGGGCTGGCGGAAAAACTCGACACCGAATCGGAAGCAGCCATACAGAAACAAGAAAAGGCCGAGCACGGATCCTCTCGGACGCGGCTTTTGGGAAAAGAGCCACAGCACGAAAAACAAAACCACACCTTCCAAAAATGCCTCATAAAGTTGGGAAGGGTGCCTGGGTATGGACCCGGCAGCCGTCCCGGGAAAGACCACTGCCCAGGGCAGGTCACTGGGCCGGCCCCAGAGTTCGACGTTGATAAAATTGCCCATGCGGCCGGCGAACAGTCCCGGAGGGGCCAAGGGCGCTATAAAATCTCCCAGATCCAGAATCTTGAGGCGATTCCGCCTGGAAAACACAAATCCTGCGACCACAATGCCCAGCAATCCTCCGTGGAAGGACATCCCTCCGTGCCATAGCTTCAATAATTCCAGCGGGTTGCTGATCAGGATAGAGCTGTTGTAGAAAAGCATGTACCCCAGCCTGGCTCCCGCCACCAAACCAACCACGGCGTAGACAAGCAGATCCTGAAACTGTGTCGGATTAAGTGGCGCATGCTTTTCCCCTGCCCTCTTGGTGCCGAGCAGGAAGGCCGCGGCAAATCCGGCAACATACATCAGCCCGTACCAGCGGATCTCCAGCGGACCAATGGCAAATGCCACCGGGTCGATTTCCGGTAGAACAATCATTGCTCAGCCACCTGTTCCCTTTTCAGCCACCTACCCAGTCTGCTGACACCTTGGCTTGCGCTGTCCATCCCGGAGTAGACCACCGGGACCACGATCATGGTCAGGAAGGTGCCCACCAGCAGGCCGCTTCCGGCCACGATTCCGAGGGGGCTCAGGCGCTCCAGGCCCACCGCGGTCTCGAAAATCAGGGGGGACAAGCCGATGATGGTGGAAAACGTGGTCATCAGGATGGGCCGGATGCGCAGCTCCACGGCACGGACGATGGCCTCGTGTTTCTCCGAACCCTGTTTTCTGGCCTGGATGATGAAATCGAGCAGCAGCACGCTGTTGTTGATGATAATCCCGGCCAGGAAGATCATGCCCATGGTCCCGGGCATGCACATGGGCTTGTCGAAGAGCAGGAGCCCCCACATGGAGCCGGCCACGGCCAGGGGGATGGCCGCCATGATGGTCAGGGGATGAAAAAAGGAGCCGAACATGGCCAAAAGCAGCAGGTAGAGCAGGACGATCCCGATGATCAGGGCCTGGCGCAATTGTTTCTGCGTGCTCTTCATATCCGAGGCGCTGCCGGCAAACTCCATATGATAGCCGCCCGGAAGCTCAAGGCCGGCAAGGGCCTCTTGGGCCTGGCCTGTAACCTGGGCGATGCTCATGTCATGATTGACCCCGGTTATATCGATTGTGGTCTGCAGGTCCTCCCGGGTGATAAAGGGACGTTGTTTGTCAGTCTTTACCTCCGCCAGAGCCCGCAGGGGGACAGGTCCATATTTCGATGTGACATAGGCCTGCTTCAGCGCGGACAGGCTGTTGCGATTCGGCCGGCTGTAGCGCACCCGGATGGGAATATCCAGGAACTCTTCCAGCCGCATGGAGGTAGCGGGTACTCCTTGGAGTGCAGCACTTATCTGCCTGGACACAGCTTCCGGAGAGGTCCCGTACATGCGGGCCAGGGCAGGGTCCACCCTCACGTCCACCTGTTGCTGATCGAAATGCCAGCTCCTGCGCACATCCGTGAGGCCGCGCACGCCCTGCAAGCGCCGCATGGTCTTGTCTGCCAGTTGATCCAGGATCTTCGGATCGGGACCGCTTAGGATGATATCCACGGGGGCCTTGGTCGTGGCCATGGGCGTGGCCCCGTACTCGCTGACCCGGAAGCTCTTGATCCCCGGCACCTGCCGCAGCTTTTCCCGCCAGGTCTCCTCGATCTCCCAGATGGATTTTTTGCGCTGCGTCCGATCCACCAGCTCCACTGTAATGGATACGGACTGGGCCGTGGCCCCGCCGGTGCCGAAGGAAATGGCCCCCGGCTCCGAGCCGATCGAGGAGGACACCTTCTCTATACCCGGCTGCGCGTAGATGATGTCCTCCACCCGGTGCAGGGTGTTTTCCACCTGCTCTATGCTGTCTGTTGCCGGCAGGTCGAATTCCACAATGGCAATGCCCGTATCCATGGGCGGCATGAGATCCCCGCCGATGACCGGCGGAATGGTCCTGACCGTGATCACGAAAAAGACTGCTGCCAGGATCAGGGTGACCGCCCGCCAGCGCAGGGCGCCTCTTAGGATGAACACGTAGAAGCGCCGGACAAAGCCGACGCCCACATCCACCCAGGAGGCAAGGCGTTCTGCAATATTCTTCTTTTCCCTTTTCCGGCTCAGCACCCGCGAGGTCAACAGCGGCACCAGGGTCAGAGCTATGATCAAAGAGGCCACCATGGTGGTGGAGATGGTCAGGCTCAATCTGCCGATGGTGCGCTGGGGATAGCCGCCGATGAAGATGATGGGCACCAGGACCGCCACAGTGGTCAGCATCCCGGCGGTAATGGCCAGGGAGATTTCCCTGGTGCCGCTCTCTGCAGCGCTCCGGGCGTCGGGCTTGCCCTCCCCGCCCTGACCGGCACGGAAATGGCGGTAGATATTCTCCAGGGCCACCACGGAGGCGTCCACCACCATACCGGTGGCCACGATCAATCCGGACAGGGTGACCATGTTCAGGGTATACGGCGTAAACCAGAGCAAGGCCAGGGTGAACAGAAAGGACAGGGGAATGCTGATGCCTGCCACTAACGCGGCCCGGGTGTCCGCCAGGAAGAGAAAGATCACGAAACCGGTGAAAACCACCGCCTGGATAATGGACAGCAGCATGCCCCGCATGTTGATGTCGATCAGCGGCTGCTGGTCCTGGGTGATTTCGAAGTCTATATCCGGGTAAAGCGCGCGCAGCTCGGGCAGAAAGGACTTGACCCGCTCAATTGCGGCCACAGTGTCCCCGCCTTCGGGCTGGATGATGCCCAGGGCGATGGCAGGCTCGCCGTTGCCGTGATAGGCGGAGCGCGGCTCCTGTTCAGCGAGCTCCACGTCCGCGACGTCGGATACGCGCAGCAGGCCCTGCTCAGTACGTCTGATGGGCAGCTTGGCTATATCCTGCAGGTCCTTGAACTCCCCCGCGATGCGCACCAGGTATTCGCTGTCCCCGGCATAGATATTGCCTGCCGGAGCCGAGATGTTCTGCTCGGCCAGCACAGCGATGACTTCTTGAAGGGAAAGGTTGTTTGCGGCCAGTTGATCGCGGTTTACCCGTATGCGTACCTCGGGCCGGTGGCCGCCGAAGACGTCCACGTCCGCCACTCCATCTAGGCCCAGCAGACGGTCCTGGATCTGGTTTTCCGCCAGAAGGCGGATCCCGGAGAGATCGCGCCTGTTGTCTTTCTTGGGCCGCAGGGCAAGGGTGAGAAGCGGCCTGGAGGTGGCATCGCTTAAGCGATACAGCTTGGGCTCTCGGGCATTTTCCGGAAGATCGGCCTTGATGCGGGCCATGGCGTTTTGTACGTCTACGAGGGCCTGTCCCGGATCCTTGGAGTAGGAAAACTCCGCCAGGACGGAAGAGACCTGATCGCGGCTGGTGCTGCGGATACTCTCCAGTCCGCTCAAGGTGTTGATCTCTTTTTCGATCACCTCGGTGATCTTGTCGCTGACATCATTGGCGCTTGCTCCCGGCTGTACAGTAACCACCACAACCTGGGGCGGAAAGGTGTTCGGAAAAAGGTCAGTAGGAGTGCGCAGATAGCCGATCAGGCCCATGGCCGCCACCAGCAGGACCACGGCAGTGACTGCGTAGGGATGATTCAGTGCTGCACGGGCGGGATTCATCGCACGGCCTCCACCTTCTGTCCTGAGGAAAGGGTCGCCCAGCCCAGGTAGGTGTTTTCCACCACTCGTCTCCCGGCCTCGATCCCTTGGACAGCAACCCTGTCTCCGGAGCGTCCGAGAACCTTGACGGGTTGTGCCGACATACGGCCTTCAGTCACCGCAAAGACGTGCGTTTTGCCCCGGGGGCCCTGGATAAGGGCTGATGCGGGAAGCAGAACCACGTCTTCCAGCCTGTCCGTGGTCACGCTCACCGGCAGATAGGCGCCGGATTGAAGATCGGCTGCTCGGCTCCGCTCCACCCAGGCCTCGGCCCGCATCATCCTGGCCTTGTTCAGGGCAGGTCCCAGGAGGCTGATTCTGGCCTTTCGGGTGCCGTTTTTTCCCTGGAAGGCAACAGTTTGTCCTTCCCGCACCCGGGGCAGATCTTTCTGGGGCACGTCGAAGGCGATCTTCCACCCGGACTGTTTCTGGACTTCAAACAGGTTTTTGGCGGGAGAGGCCATGTCTCCGGGGTCAGCCATGCGCTGGGTCACGACTCCGGAAAAGGGGCTGGTCAGAGTATAATAACCGCGCCGTGCTTCCAGTTCGGCTTTCTGCTTGCGCAAGCTCTCGATCCGGTTTTCAATGGCGCGCGATTTCTTTCTGGCCGAATTCAACTTCCCCTTGATATCCGACGCCTTCTGTGCTGTCTGCTCGGCCTCGGACCGGGAAGTCGCGCCTTTTTCAGCCAGGGCGAGCGCCCGTTCCTTTTCGGCCTGCCAGTACTTGTGGGACTCCTCGAGGGCTTTTACCGTGGCCCGGTTGCCGGCGAGCTCCGCCCGGGCCTGTTCTATACGGGAGGATGCCGCGTCAATGCGCTCTTCAATCTCCCGGGCCTCGAGCTCGGCCAGAACATCACCGGCCTGGACCCGGTCGCCCTCATCCACCCGGATCTTTTCCACAACAGCTGTTACCCGGGCCGAGATATCGGCCCGCCGGACCGGCTCCACCACCGCCAGGTACTCTTTTTCCAGGCGCAGATCGCCTTTTTCCGCCACGGTCACGGTCACCGGTCGGGGCTTGGCGCCGTAAGCACGAGTCTGGCCCAGTTCTTTTTTCTTCTGCTGGACCAGGAAGACGCCGCCCCCAATCAGGCAGATGAGCACCAACACCGGGATGGCGATACGCAAGACCCGTCGCAATTGACTACTCCTTGTTCAATATTTTTTTTCCTGCCACCTCACTGTCACCATGTTCTTCGGGGCTGGGGTTTTGCATCAAATCTCCTGAGGCTTTGTTTATCGGCAGTTATTCGCCACATTGGTCCATGGTCCATCCATGGGCACGAGGCCTTTTGAATCACCAGGGCTTTGCTCCGAAAAGCTCTCATTCCCGGCATTCTTGTGGTTTTGCCCCTGTGATCCCGGATCCCAAACACCATGACGTGCCGAAGGGAAAACAAGAACAAGGCCAAAGGCCTGGTGATTCAAAACCCTAGCGTTAATGGACGTGGGAACAGCGAGGTGGTGAATCGTTACGAACTATCCAGACCGCGACGATCCCAGCCCCCCTGGAAGGAACGGAGATCGGAGGAAGAGAATGCAACCGGGATGTGGCAGGCTTGATATCAGCCAACTCCTTGTGCTTGGCTGGAGGAGCCCCACAACAGAAGGCAGGGCACGGGACTAAGCTGATCCCCTGATCCCGCTGCAGGGACTACTCCCCATTTTCCCGGGCCATACGCTGTAGCGCTTTTACATAGTCCTTTCCGCTTCCGGTGAAGGTGCGCACCTTCCCTTGAGGCGTTTCGTAGAACACTGCGGGCACAGAACGCACACCGAGCCCCGCGACCACTTCGGTGTTTTTCCTGGCCGCTTGGTCACCCTCCACCGAGAGCTCCTTTTCCAGCTTTTCCGCGGCGAGCTTCAGGGACTCTTCACCCAGGAAACCGACACTGACATAGCGCCACTCAATGCCGGGTGTATCCAGCCCCCCGATCCGCTTTTTCAGGGTCTGACAGTGCGGACACCGGGGATCGGTGATGACATAGGCTATAAAACTCCCCTCTGACCCGGATACATAGTGGGTCCGGCTCAGCTCGACCATGGCCCGGGAGGAGGCCGGCTCGCCAGGCAAATCAGCAGCTGCGGCGATTCCGAGGAGCGCAACCGCGAGAAGCAGGGTTGTTCCGGCGGAAAGGATCTTGCTCAGCATGAGATATCTCCTTGTGTGTATATGTGCTGCGATACAGGCATCCTGAGCCGCGTGAAGCCGTCTCCATAGCGGTTGGGATCCTCGACCCGTCAGAGGGAAGGGCTGCGCCGGATCAGGGCGTAGGCGGACAAAGCGGCCAGGGCAAGGAAGCCGAAAAGGCTCCAAAGGGGCAGGGGGACCCCCAGGAGATGGCTCGCTTCGGCGCAGTCGGTGTTGCCGGTGATGAGCTCCAGGAGCAGTTTATGCCAGGGGAGGATTTGCACCATGACCTCCGGGCTCATGCCGCATTCCGCCACCTCCGGATTCCAGATCACATAGAGATGGCGCACCGCAACAGCCGCCCCGGCCAGGGCCGTGCCCAGGAGGGGCACACCGAGGAGTGTCTTTCCCGCCCGGCCCTTGGGCCAAGCAACGAATCCCGCTAGGGCCGCGACAGCGAAAAGGCCCATGAACAGCCGCTGAGTCCAGCACAGAGAACAGGGCTCCATCCCGGCCCAATGCTCAGCCCAGGCCACCACGGCTCCCGCTCCCACAGCCGCGGCCAGGGCGACAGCCAAGCCACGGCGGTCGGAGAAGCAGAAGTCTATCAGGCGCCTCATGCGTTGCCTCCTTTGTTCTCCTTGCAAAAACGGCCTCCTGGTATTGAGACGCACAGTAGCTGTACAAGAGAGTGTCGGAAAATCGGGAAAGGGTTTTTTCCGATTGTCTCCAACAGAAGGGCTGGTGGAGGAGGTGCCGGAGAGGATCCGAAGTCGGGGGTCTGGATCCTTCACACCCTGATCCGCTAGAACCCGCCGCTGTTCACGCCGAAGATGTCGAATCCGAGCAGATAGGTGATGATGAAATAGATGCCGATGCCGATAAAGACGGCCGCGGTCAGCCTCCGGAGATAGTATTCCATGAAGCTCAGGCCGTTGAGGAAGCCGGAGGCCATCCTGGAGCCGTAGCCCAGCAGCAGGGCGAATCCGAGCACCGGCAGGGCGGTGCCGATGCCGTACCACAGGGGCAGCCATATGCCGGACCCCATCTTGAGGGCCAGGGGAACGACGCTGCCGAAGAACAGGGCTGCGGATATGGGGCAGAAGGAAAGGGCAAAGAGGAATCCGAGGAAGATTCCCCCGAGAGCCCCCTCCTGGCTCAGACGATGGACGAATCGAGAGTTCATCCCGTTCATCGAGGGCAGCCGCAGAGGGATAACACCCCATATCAAGAGCCCAGCAAGGACCAGGATGGGCCCGAGGAGCTTGTTCATGTACTGCTGCAGGAACATGGAGACCGCGGGGACCGAGGAAAGGCCGAACACAATAAGGAAGCAGATGGCGATATAGGCCAGGGCCCGGCCCACGGTGTAGGCCATGCCCGCCACGAGCGTGCCGTACCTGGTCTCGATCTGCTTGCCGATAAAGGTGGTGGCGGCGACGTTCGTGGCCAGGGGACAGGGGGAGATGGAGGTCAAAATCCCGAACCAGAGGGCGGAGATCATGGGCAGCGCGTTCAAGTCCATCAGCTCTTCTCCATAAAGGCCTTGATTCCGCCGGTCACATAGTCGGAAAAGGCTTTCTTGTCCCGCAGGAGACGCCACACCTTTTCCAGGTTTTTCCAGCGAAGGGTTTTATCGCCGTTCTTTTCCACGATGACCAGGGATTTGGTGTGCAGTTTGAAGTCGTCGATAAAGTGCTTATTCTCGGGTTGATCCACTTTGACAGTTTCCCAGCGGAGTTCTCCGCTTTGCAGGGCCTGTCCGAAATGGTCCTTGATCGCGGCTTCAGACCAATTCTCGATCTTGTAACAGGAAGCGCAGCGCTTGCTGGTATAGAAGTAGTACGCGATATAGTGGGCCTTCTGATCCTTTTTTGAAGCAGAAGTGTCTGCGCTGGATTGGCTGGCAGGACAGGTGGAAACACTGAGCCCAATAAGAGCCATGCCTGCCAGGGCCAGGAAAAGTCCTCGAACAAAGTCTTTTCTATGCATATTCCTCCCTTGCGTTCTTGTTTTTGAACGGGATCTGTTCCCTCAGCTGCAGCAGAGACGGGATCCTTCCCGACCAGCGCGCAGGGGTTCGGGCAGCCAGCTCTGCTATAAGCCGGCTGCCCGGAGCAGGCCCCGGCTTAGCCCTGCTGCACCCAGCCCTTGATCTCCTCCTGGCTGGGGACCTTGCCCACCGTCTTGACCTCGCCGTCCACGACCACGGCAGGGGTGCCGAAAACCCCGTACTTGGCGATCTCCATGCTGTCGGTCACCTTTTCCACGTTCGCGGCAACCCCTGCCTCCTGCAGGGCGTTCATGACCATCTGCTCCGTTTGATTGCACTTGGGGCATCCGGGCCCGAGAACCTTGATCTCCATGATCCGACCTCCTTGTAGTGGGTTGCTTTGTGTTTTACGCGAAGACAGCGCCGTAGAACATGCCCACGATTGTGGACAGGATGACCACGAGAGTCGCGTAGGTGCCCGTCTTCTTCCAGCCCATGACGCTGCCGATGACGATGAGGTTGGGCAGGGACAGGGCCGGGCCGGCCAGAAGCATGGTCAGGGCCGGCCCCTGGCCCATGCCAGAGCCCAAAAGCCCCTGCAGAATAGGCACTTCCGTGAGGGTGGCGAAGTACATCAGTGCCGAGGCCAGGGCGGCGAAGACATTGGCTTGCAGGGAATTGCCGCCCACCAGATCGGCAATGAAATGTTCCGGAATCAGGGCCGGTTGTTCGGGGCGGCCCAGAAAGAACCCGGCGAAGAGCACGCCTGCGAAGAGTAGGGGGAAGATCAACTTCATGAAGCCCCAGGTGGAGTCCACCCATTCCCTGAGCTCCTGGCGCTGGAACCAGGCCTTGAGCAGGAAGCCCAGGATTACCAGAAGGATCCCGGTGGCGTACCACTTGGCCTCGAAGATGGCCCGCCAGATGAAGGCGGCATCCTGCCCCGGATTGGCGAAGGCGGCAAAGATGAGGATGAGCACCAGGACCAGCATGAACAGGCCCTGCTGGGCCAGGCTGCGTCCGCCCTCCTCATCGGGCAGGTGCATTTCTCCCGTCTTCCGCTGTTCGTCTTCCTTGCGGAAGATATAGTGCATGAGCAAGCCGATGATGACCGCAAAGGCAACCGCTCCAATCGCCCTGGCCAGGCCCAGCTCCCAGCCCAGGACCCTGGCGGTGAAGACGATGGCCAGGACGTTGATCGCCGGGCCGGAGTAGAGGAAGGCCGTGGCCGGACCGAT
>Ga0207714_1001388_pt1 | contig 15565 bp, 16 predicted proteins | sample PonA232FremontCA_2_FD_187270 | JGI IMG/M metagenome (GOLD analysis project Ga0207714, IMG submission 187270) | Marine sediment microbial community from Fremont, CA, USA - Pond A23 Sediment 2 (SPAdes) | ecosystem: Environmental > Aquatic > Marine > Unclassified | place: USA: Fremont, California... | reverse complement strand
ACCGGAGGTGGAAAGAAATATAAACCATTTACAAAATCATCATAAAAATCGTATATAAAAGTTAAATTTTAAAAAGGAGAAATAAATTATGGATTTACCTGTTATTTTTGCGTATACTGGATTAGCATTGATGTTCCTGGCTGGAATAGGTAGTGCTATCGGCGTTGCAAAGGGTGGAAATGCCACCATTGGAGCTTTAAAGAAAAGACCTGATGCTTTTGGTAGTTATATGCTGTTAAGTGCTTTGCCTGGTACACAGGGTCTGTATGGATTTGCCGGATTCTTTATCATTCATAACAAGTTACCTGGTTTGATTACCGGCGCTGAAGGCCTGGCAATGTATCAGGGTGTATCTATACTTGCTGCCGGACTTGCTTTAGGACTTGTTGGTCTTTGGTCAGCAAGATGGCAAGGAGGCGTAACTGCTAATGGTATTGCGGGTATTGGTTCCGGACATGATGTTTTCGGTAACACCATGATTCTGGCTGTATTCCCTGAGCTTTACGCGATTATCGCGTTTGCTGCCACTTTCCTTATTAGTGGTGCGCTATAAAAGCCCAGAAGGCAGGACTGATAAGATTTTTGCTTGTCGAGGATTTTCTTATTATTGATATTGAGCTAAATTAAGGCGGGATTGATTTAAATCACCGCCTTTTTTATTTTATTGCGAATAACGAAATAGATTTTTACTTACATTTGTGATAAGCCAATAACAACCTTATGGACCAGAAAATTCGACATATCATTATTTCTGCTCTTTTTATAGTGATTGTTTTTCCAAAGTTGCTGTATTCATCCTCTTCCGGAGAGGAAAAAGCGAGCGTTTCAAAGAGTGATCCACCCCCGGAAGAAGAAAGCTTTAACCCCGGAGAAATGATCATCGACCACGTTACTGATCATTATAGTTGGCACATTGTAACTATCGGTGAGCATGAAATAAGTATTCCCCTACCTGTGATTTTATATAGCAAGGATAGGGGGTTTTTTTGTTTCATGTCCGGGAAGTTCGACCATGGACATTCTTCCTATAAAGGTTTTAAAATTGCACAAGAAGGCAAGAATAAAGGTGATATTGTTGAACTCACTCCTAATGGGGAGATCAAACAAAACCAGCCTGTTGATTTATCCATTACCAAGACCGTAGCAGCTGTTTTTGTCAGCATTTTTATTATGCTATGGATGTTTATATCTATAGCGAGAAGATATAAAAAGAGGCCGAATAAAGCCCCAAAGGGATTTCAATCTTTAATGGAGCCCTTAATATTGTTTATTCGTGATGATGTCGCCAAAGATAGTATCGGCGAAGAACACTATGAGCGTTTCACACCGTTTCTTTTAACCATTTTCTTTTTTATTCTGATAAACAACTTAATGGGTTTAATTCCCATTTTCCCTGCCGGGGCGAATGTTACAGGGAATATTACCGTTACGATGGCATTGGCGTTGTTTACTTTTCTTGTAACTCAGTTCAGCGGAAATAAGCATTACTGGAAAGAAATTGTTAACCCGCCTGGTGTACCCTGGTGGCTGAAAATACCTGTACCATTAATTCCTATTATTGAGTTTGTTGGAATATTTACAAAGCCTATAGTTTTGATGATCCGACTTTTTGCCAACATTTCAGCCGGGCACATTGTGTTATTAGGCTTTTTTAGTTTGATTTTTATTTTTGGAAACATGAATGTTGCTGCCGGATATGGTGTTTCTGTGTTTTCTGTATTATTTTCTGTATTCATTACCATGTTGGAATTACTGGTTGCATTTATACAGGCTTACGTTTTCACCATATTATCGGCAATTTATTTTGGTATGGCAGTAGGAGCTGAAGAATAAAGGTTCTTCAGTATGTTTTATAAATTAAAATAGATGTATTATGATTAGTTTAACTATTTTGTTACAAGCCGCAGCCGGAGCTGCACTTGCTAAAATTGGAGCAGGAATAGGTGCTGGTATAGCTGCCATTGCAGCGGGCATTGGAATTGGGAAGATCGGTGGATCTGCAATGGAATCAATTGCCCGTCAACCAGAAGCTGCTGGTGACATTCGTTCCAGTATGATTGTCTCAGCTGCTTTGATAGAGGGTGTAGCTTTCTTTGCTATTGTAGTTTGTTTCCTGATTTTATTTGTGTAACGCACAAAGATACTTTACAGTTGCAGCGGTTGGCTGAACTGTAAAGTATTTCTTTAAAAAAAGTAACCCTATGGAACTAATTAAACCAGATGTTGGACTCCTTTTTTGGATGATCATTTCTTTTGGCATTGTTTTATTTATTCTGAGAGTATTTGCCTGGAAACCGATCCTTAATGCATTAAAAGAAAGAGAGAAAACCATTCAGGATCGGCTGGACGCTGCTAAAAAAGCCAAAAAAGAATTGGCAGAAATTGAATTTGGCAATGAGCGAATTATCGCCCTGGCTAAAACCGAAAGGGCAAATATGCTTAAAGAAGCCCAGGAACAACGGAAGAAGATCATTGAAGAAGCCAGGAAAGAAGCGAAGAAAGAAGCTGATAAAATGATTAAAGATACAGAGAAGAAAATCCAAAAGCAGAAGCAGGATGCGAAGGAGGATATTCGGAAACAAATTGCTGAATTATCCGTAGATATTGCTGAAAATGTACTGAAAGAGAAGCTTTCAAAAGATAAACAGCAACGAGACTATATCCATAAGCTGGTTGAAAATATTGACATAAATTAAAATGAATATTTGCATGATTACTTGTAAAGCTAAATTGATTTTCTTCATTTGCCCCGTCCCTAAAGGGTGTGAAGAAAATCAATTTGCTTCCGGCAGCTACCGGATTAGGGGCAAACAAATTGATTTTCAAAGTTTCTAATTACCCTTTTAAATCATGCAAATATCGAGATAAACTAAATTTTGTTTTATGTACCAAAGCCTTATTGCCACTAGATACGCAAAAGCCTTATTCCTCAAGGCCCGGGAAGAAGATATGCTTGAACAGGTAACGGAAGAAATACGTTTTGTTCAGGCGGTTTTTCAGGATTATTCAGAGGTATTAATTACATTGAATCATCCGGTCACATACGCTTCTCAAAAAGTCAATATTCTTAAGGGATTGTTTCAGGAAAAAGTGCATCAGATTGTACTGGATTTTCTTCTGTTAATAGCAAGAAACCACAGGGAGGCATATTTTCAGAATATTTTCCGCAATTTTATTGATTTTTATAATGAAAGTGAAGGCATTAAAACTGTTGAGCTTATAACGGCTATGGCAATTGGCGATGATGAGCGATCTGATATTAAACAATATATAAAAGATACGTTTCAGGCAAATAAAATTACTTTTACGGAAAAGGTAAATCCGGAGCTAATAGGTGGGTTTATTATTCAGATTGATGATAAGCTCCTTGATGCAAGTGTAAGAAAGCAGCTTGACAAAATAAGGCATGATTTAGTTAATTAGTATATAGTTTCGAATTATATAAATTGTATTTGAAAAAACACATGAACAATGGCAGATATAAGACCCGGAGAAGTATCAAAAGTTTTAAAAGAACAGCTAGGCAAAAAACAAACCTATTCAGATTTTGAAGAGGTTGGTACCGTTTTACAGGTAGGTGACGGTATTGCCCGAATTTATGGTTTATCTCATGTTGAGTACAATGAGTTGATAGAGTTTGATAGTGGTGTTATGGGCATTGCCCTTAACCTTGAGCAGGATAACGTCGGTGCGGTTTTAATGGGTTCTTCTGAGAAAGTAAAAGAAGGCGAAAAAGTTAAACGCACCAAACGTATCGCATCTCTTGAAGTTGGAGATGGGCTTTTAGGCCGTGTGGTAAATACACTTGGCGTTCCTATTGATGGAAAGGGAGACATTGAAGGCGATACGATTGAGTTGCCGATAGAAAGAAAAGCTCCTGGTGTTATTTATCGTCAGCCAGTAAATCAGCCTGTTCAAACCGGGATAAAGGCAATCGATGCTATGATCCCTATTGGTCGAGGCCAAAGAGAGTTGATTATTGGAGACCGGCAAACAGGTAAAACAGCGATTGCCATTGATACAATCATTAATCAGAAAAAATTTTACGATGCCGGGGATCCCATATATTGCATTTATGTAGCAATGGGCCAAAAAAGGTCAAATGTTGCACATATAGCGAAAACACTGGAGGAGCATGGTGCTTTGGACTATACTGTAATTGTTTCTGCAACGGCCTCAGACCCTGCCGCCCAGCAGTTTTATGCCCCTTTTGCGGGCGCTGCTATTGGCGAATATTTTAGAGATACCGGGAGAGATGCCCTTGTCGTATATGATGACCTTTCAAAACAAGCTGTAGCTTACCGGGAAGTTTCATTGCTCCTGAGAAGACCTCCCGGCCGTGAAGCCTACCCCGGCGATGTGTTCTATCTTCACTCGCGACTACTGGAGAGGGCTGCAAAAATAATTGAGTCTGACGAAATTGCCGGTCAAATGAATGATCTTCCAAAAACATTAAAACCCAAAGTCAAAGGGGGAGGGTCGCTGACTGCATTGCCGATAATTGAAACACAGGCCGGAGATATTTCAGCTTATATTCCGACAAATGTGATTTCCATTACAGATGGCCAGATATTTCTAGATCCCGATCTCTTCAATGCAGGTGTAAGGCCTGCTATTAATGTCGGAATTTCGGTGTCAAGAGTAGGAGGCAGTGCACAGATCAAATCGATGAAAAAAGTGGCAGGTACGTTGAAATTAGATCAGGCCGAATACAGAGAATTAGAAGCCTTTGCCAAATTCGGATCCGACCTTGACCCGGCCACTCAGGCAGTGTTGAGTAAAGGAGAGCGGAATGTGGAAATCCTTAAACAAGGCCAGTATAAACCTGTGCCTGTTGGCAAACAGATTGCAATTATTTATTGTGGAACAAAAGGCCTGTTAAAAGGAGTTCCTGTTGAGAAGGTAAGGGATTTCGAAAAAGAATTTCTGGAAAAAATGGAGGTTGAACATGGTGATGTGCTGGAATCATTGGGAGAAGGTACGTTAACCGATGAGTTAACTAATAAAGTTGAACAGGTAGCAAAAGAAGTTGCAGAAAATTACAAAACTTCCTGATAATTCCAGGTATAAAATATTTTGTCTATGAGCAGCCTAAAAGAAATTAGAACGAGAATTGCTTCCGTTAAATCTACTCAAAAGATTACAAGTGCAATGAAGATGGTAGCTGCTGCAAAACTAAAAAAGGCTCAGGATGCAGTTCTTAACTTACGGCCCTATGCCGGCAAATTGTATGGTATTCTAATTGATATCACTAAAAATATTGATAATAATGAGATAGAGACCGAATACCTTAGAGCGGGCAAAAAAAATAACGGCAAGGTATTACTGGTAGTTATTACGTCAAACAAAGGATTATGTGGGGGGTTCAATTCCAGTATTATCAAAAAAGGTGTTGAGTTGGCAAACGGCAAATACTCTAAACAGGCAAATAACGGCAATCTGTTTTTTTATACCATCGGTAAAAAAGGATCGGAATTTTTCCGTTCAAAAGGTTACAACGTTTATGGCTCCAATGATGATATTTTGGAACAAGCAACATTTAAAGAGGCTGCCCCTTTTATTCAGTCAATAATGGATAAATTTGTCTACAAAGAATTTGATAGAATTGAAATCATCTACAATAAATTTAAAAATGCAGCAGTTTATTTATTAACGGAAGAACCATTCCTTCCTATTGACATTAATATGGAAAATGGCAATGGGAATGGAGGAGACAATCATTTTGATTATATATATGAGCCCGGCAAGGTTGAAATAGCGCAGAGTTTAATTCCAAAAATCCTTCGAATTCAATTTTATGAGGCGATTTTGGAATCTTTGGCAGCAGAACACGGAGCAAGAATGACTGCTATGCATAAAGCAACTGATAATGCAACAGACCTGATTAAAGAATTACAACTGACATACAATAAAGCAAGACAAGCAGCGATAACCAGTGAAATATCCGAAGTAGTGAGTGGGGCTGAAGCCTTGAAGAAATAAATTTCTTTTTGTGTCCGGGATTGTTATTTATAACTAAGACGAGATGAAAAATTGGCTTTCTTAAGTATATTTTCTAAGTAGAGTAGAAAGAGGTCAGAGATTAAGTTTGCTCGTTGTTGGTAGAAGTTTTAATTTAGGCATTCATGAGTTCCTACATATATAACTTGATACGTCAAGGCGAAAATGAGACACTTGACTTTAAGCATTCTATAACAAATTCCGTGAAGATAGCACGTTCCCTGGTAGCCTTTGCCAACACTCACGGCGGTAAATTATTAATAGGCGTAAAAGACAATGGCACCATTTCAGGAATCCAGACAGAGGAAGAGTATTACATGGTGGAGTCTGCTGCCCATTTGCATTGTAAGCCAGAAATCCGGTTTTTAACAGAAACCTGGAACATAAAGGGAAAAACCATTCTTGAAATTACCATTCCTAAAAGTCTGGATAAAACATATTTTGCAAAGGATCCATCAGGAAAATGGAAAGTGTATATTCGTGTGAACGACCAAAACCTACTGGCCAACAAAATTCTGCTGAAGGTTTGGAAACAAAAGAAACGTAAAAAAGGAACCTATATACATTATACACCTAAAGAAAAATTATTGTTAAATTACCTTTCTGAAAATGAATACATCACATTTTCGAAATTCAGAAAAATAGCTAAAATTTCTCCCTATAAAGCAGAACGAATTTTAGTAAATATGATCGTAGTAAATTTAATTGATATTGTTTTTACAGAAGAACAGATATATTATAAATTAAAGCTGCCGGAGTAACCAATTTAAGACAACTTTATCTTTTTTTCTGTTAAAATTTATTAATTTGGCTTGAATTTTGTTTTTATATTTATCAGATATTTATATTTTTATGACCTAAATCAGATTTATTAACCTAAATCTTAAAACAAGTATTATGAATTGGAAATTAACAAAACTAAGTTTGCTTTTTGTCGGAATTTTAATAATGGGTTTTTCATTTACTACTCTTGGACAGGAGTATACAATGCAAGATGCCACAAGAAGCATTAAAAAGGGAGATCAGAAAAAAAGAGCCGATGAGTATCCCGCAGCAATTGAAGCTTTTTCAGAGTGTATTGAGGCCTGTAACCACTTAGGGGAACAAGCCGATGAATTACGTGTAGATGCTGAGAAAAAGCTTGTGAAATCTCATCTGGATTATGCTAATGAACTGTTGACGAACAGTGAATACGATGAATCATTGAAACATTACGAGAAAGCAGTTGAATTGGCCGATAAATATGATAAGGCAGATTACAAGGCTAAGGCAGAAAGAAACATTCCTAAGGTATATTACCAGAAAGGAAAAGATTTTCTTTCTGATAAAATATTCAAGGAAGCAATCAAGAACTTTGAAGAGGCCATCAAAAGAGACCCCGATTATCCATGGGCTTATGTAAGAAAAGCTCAGACCTATAAGAAAATGGGAGATGATGAAAGACTGACAAGGGCAGTAGACTCAGCAATTATTGCAGGTGAAAGAACGGACACGGAAAAGGCAGTTAATGCTGCAAAAAATATTGGATATAAGCACTATGCCGGCAAAGGAATTAAGGCTTTGAAGGCAAAAGATTATGAAACTTCTGCAGAGAATTTAAAATTAGCTGTAAAATATAATGGATCGCCAAAGATAAAGCACTATCTTGCAATGAGTTATGGTCAGCTCTCAAAATATGATGAGGCTATTAAATATGAAGAAAAAGCTATAGAAGAGATGGAGGGAGAATCCAAAGAGGATATGGCTCAGTATTATTATAATCTGGGAACATATTACGAGAAGAATGACAATAAAGCTAAGGCCTGCGAAGCATATAAGAATGCTGCTTACGGGGATTATAAAGAAAATGCAGAGTATAAAATGAAGCACAAATTGAAATGCAATTGATTATATTGAAATTTTGATAATACAGAGAGGGGCTGTCAATAAGATAGCCCCTTTTTATTTGGCAACTTCATATAACGAGCAGCAATTAGCTGATGTGTATGCAGTAGCAGTTGCAGCAGGCAGGGGCAGGAAAACCTGACAAAGTCTTTAAGACCTGTATAATCTACTTAGGCACATTCATAAGAGCCTAAAGGCTTTAATTATTAGCTTATTATAGACCTGTATAATAAGCTTCAGGACTAAAATCAATTATAATTAATCAAAAACGAGGTTACGGAATTATAGACATATGAAAAGAACTTAGGTTATTCTAAAACGCATTACGAAATATATTTTGTTAACCCCTATATTTTGCAAATTACCTCTGCCTGCTGCAACTGCCACTGCTTACTCACTCGTAAACTGCTGCTCATTTTAATATTTGCCCTTACTTCTGAATTTAGCCTACTTACCTCGCTTACTTCGTGCTCCTTTTCCGCCGAGAAAACCCCAGCCGCCACTGCCGATTAAAAATCCAAAAGCATACCATGCACCATTGTTATTTGGGGCATAAACAGTAATGTCATCACGGAATAACATAAGAACAAAGTCTATAGGGGCAATAATACCATGCCATAGACCACCCCAGAAATTATAAGTGTGGCCATCCAGGCAACCCTGAACTTCTTCGTTGTTAGCACAGCCCGAAAAAACAAGTAGTACAACGAAAGCTGTAATTAAAACAAAAATGGTTTTTTTCATTTGAATAGTATTTTTTTGAACCATAGAAGATCATATAAGAAGAATAAAACAACACTTATGTGTCCTCATGTGCCTTCCCGTAGAAGCGGGACAGGTTATGTGGTTCAACAATTAAATGTTTTTCGAAACTAACTTTTATTGAACCATATAAGGAATTTAAGTTCATATAAGTTCGTTTATTTTAGAATATCATTTTAGTTATTTTGACTGCAATTTGTTTGTGAGGATTTCATTTTGTGGTTGGTTTATTTTGGTTTATGTTCTATTGCGGATTGTATGAGTAAAAGTATCAGTTTGCTCTAATACCTAACAGGCTCCAAAACCTGTTAGGTAATTGTTATTCATTGAAACTTGCTAAGCAGAAAGGTTTTATTTGGATTGTTAGTTAATAACCAATGAAAAACAGAAAACACATATTATTAACCTGTCTATTATGCGATAAGGCTTGAAAAGATTGATTTAATAATATAACAACCAGGCCTGAATTCCTTTTCTCCTGAACATGCTTAATTCTGCTTTTGCTTTTGTTTTACTCTTGAATGAACTATAGCTTACGGCATGCATTCCGTTTCTTTCACCTATTAACTCAGAGTTGTAACCTTGTTCCCTGAGTTTATCCCGGAAATTAACTGCATTTTGTTTTTTCCTGAAGCTTCCAGCAACAATATAGAACTTCTTCTCTTTTGTAGTAGCTTCAGTTTTATCGCTTTTACCGGCAGTCGTTTCTTCCTGTTTTCGGGACTGGTCCTGGCTCATTTCTTTGTCTTCGTCCTGATCTTTACTGGTTTCTTCTCCTTGTGGTTGTTTGCCTTCTTGCCCTTCGTCTCCGGTTTTTTCTTCTTTCTCAACTTTTTCTGTCATCACTTGGTCTGATTGCTCTTTGCTGCTAAATATGTTCTTGACGGTATCAAAATTTAACATTGCCCAAATAAAAATTGCAGCAATTGGGAGACCTATGGCTATAGAAAGAACTAATCCTTTATTCGTTTTTTTCTTTTCTGATGATTTTACAGCACTTCCTGATGCCGTGGAAGATGAAGCAGGAGCTGCCTTTTGTTTTTCTGTTTTGGGAGCTGCTGCCTTTTGTTTTTCCTGTTTTTGGGTGGCTTCACGGGGAGCTTCTTTTTTGGGTGCCTCTTTCGCCTTAGCAGGTTCTGCTTTGCTGCTTTCTTTTTTGCCTGAAGCAGCAGCTTTTTCGTGAATAGTTTTTTTCGCCGTTTTTTCTGCTTCTGGTTTTGAAGTTTTACCTTTCGTTTCTTCAGATTTTGTCTCTGTTGATTTTTCTTCTTTCCCTTCTTCAGAAGAAGGATTAATTCTAAATTGGATTTTTCCCTGTGCGTCCTGGTAAAATTTTCCTAATCCTTCTATCTGGTATATACCCTCTTTGTTTACACTAGCTTCAATGGATTTTATATATTCATTGATCTTATCCAAAGCCTTTTTTTGATCCAGGTCTTCTTTTTTCATTATATGATTTACGAGAAGCTCATCGTTAAACTTTAGAAACGGACTAAAATAAATATCATCTATTTTTGAAGCTAAATCCTTTTTGTTCTTGTTTTTTGAAGTGGCTCTTAAAAGAAAAGCACCGAAATTAGGTATAATAACTCGGTTATTGCTGGCTATGAGTTCTTTAATATATTCATTAAGCATATCCACTAATATTATTTACGTTATAAAAATCAAATATATAAAAAATTCGTATTAAATTAAAATCCATACTTTTAGTAAATCCAAATATTTTCTGTCTTAATTTGAAGTGATTATGTATTTTTGTCAGATATGAAGCACATGAAAAATTTCACCTTTTTCGTGATATTAGCTGTTATGTTTTCTTTTTCGGGGAATGCTCAGGATGGTATTTCCAATCCTTTCTATGTTTCATTCAAACCGCAATATGGATTTATTATTCCGCATTCAGGTAGTATCAGGGAAATTTCCAATTATCAACCTTATGGCTTTGAAGCGGAAGGTGGCTGGCATTTGCTCAAAAATAAAGACTGGGAGCGATGTAACTGCTATTCGCGGGCAGGTTTTTCAATTTTGCATATTAACTACAATGCCCCCGGCATTTTAGGATCTTCTACGAATTTGATTGCTTTTGCTGAACCCTTTTTTAATTATGAGGGATTTGTTTTAAGTTCTGTTAGAATGGGAGTGGGAGCAAGCTACTTGAGTAAGGTTTATGATGCTGATACAAACCCGGAAAATTTGTTTTTCAGTAGTCATCTAAGTTTTCTTGTTCATTTGGATGTAAATCTCACCAAATATCTGACTGATCGTTGGTTTTTGCATGGGTATTTTAAATACAATCACATCTCCAACGGGGGAATTGCCAAACCGAATAAAGGAATGAATTTTCCAACCTATGGGTTAGGTGTGGGATATTCTTTTGATCGTGTTCATTTTGAAGAAAAGGAGAAAAAAGAATTGAAGAAACCCACTCCGGTTATTCCTTCAATTCAGGCTTTTGGTACTTTGTTAAATACAGAACAAGGTGATGAAATATACGAAAATAATCTGGCAATGGGGGTTCTTTTCAAAGGGCGAAAAAATGTAACACGTATTAATGCCCTGAATGCCGGTATTGAAGGGACAGTAAATTATTCTGTGAAAGAGAAAATGGAAGAAGCTACAACTCCCGCAGACCATAAACAACTTTCTGCTTTGGTTGGGCATGATTTTGTTTTCGGAAAATTTATTTTCTCTCAGTATTGGGGAACTTATATTTATGCTCCTTATTATGAAAACAGGAACTTCTTTCAGCGTTATAGCTTGTCTTATGAACTGTTTGAAAATTTTAGAACGGGAGTCACATTAAAAGCCCATGCTGAAGTGGCTGAGAATTTTAATTTAATGGTGGAGTATGAGTTGAAATAATTCTTTTTCTAAGCAAACAATTCGTTGAATTATATTTTATTGAAGTTGCGCACCTGACAAATCATTGACTTTAAGTCACATACTCACCAATTCTGTATTTTTCCCCCTTGCCCTGTCGCCGATGAGTAGCTAATTTATTATGACCTAAGTTGAGCGGTTTCAACGAAGTGAAAAAGCACTTTACTTATCCGGCAGCTGCCGGACCGACTTAGAAATTGTCGTTTTTAACAGAATAGGTGAGGTGAAAACCATACAATTTCTTTGTCCCCGACACTTTGTTTACGGGGCAGGCAGTGATTGAGAATCGCTCAATTTGGGTATGATTTTCCAATCCCTGGCGAAATTTCTATTTCTGATATACAACAACACCGCAGAATGGATCACCGGCATCCCTGCCGGCAAATCCGGGTAGTAAAACGCAAATTCAGAAATGAAACCCTCATCAACAACATGTAGACAAAAGCCCATAAATCTATCATGCCGTGCCTGCCGTCAGGTAGTAGGGTTCCATGGGTTGGAAATCTTAAAATAACACTATTGACGAGATGATATTAATAAAATACTTCAACCATTTTGATTTTAAACTTTTAATAAGCTAATAACGTGCATATAAGCATCAATTTATTCAAATGAGATAATAACTTTAAAAAACGAAATTCAAATGAAACTTCCCATTTAGCAAAAAGGGTTGCTATGAAGAAATATTCTTCGTCTGAAGCAAAAGTTGCACCGACAGGGATGCCGGTGTCCAGGGACAATTCTGCACAATGAAGTATCGCCATAAATGGCTGCTTAAATCATGCTTTTGGTTTGTAATACATAGAAACAGTTATATGGTAAATCAATAAAGTTCATTATATGTTTTCGCTTAGTTTATAAAAAACGGGGATAAAAAATAATTACCAGATTTGTTAAGAAACTGTTTGTTTTAGAAAAAGAGAAATATCTATTACCGCCAGGATGGCGGTGTTCCTGAATTTGAGTGACAACTTTCACCCCCTGAAAATTGGGAGAAAACTGCATGGAACACCGGCTTCCAGCCGGTGAAGACAGGAAATACAAGCAAAAATACATTGCAGATAATACAAGCAAAAAGATATTAATATTAATGATCGAAATAAAATCAAAACAGTTTCTAAAGTAAAATCAGGATTCTTTGCGTTTTTGCTTTACTAATTTCCGGGCAAGTTTATCTACTCGCCGATTGTTATCAGAAATTCTTGAAACCCCTTTTTTCTGGTGACTTGGTACTCTTGTGATTGTGATGTTTAATTGTTCTTCAAGCTGATAGAAATGTTTAATATCTGCTGTGTGTTTAATATTGTTGCCTTTTTTAGTGATGAAATCATTCTTGAGTAATTTTTCTTTTCTGTTGAGCAGGTTTTCAACGTATTCGCTGTCGGTGTATAGTTTGACTGGTATGTCATTTCCAAGGTGTTCGATAATGTATTCAAGACTTTGAATAACAGCCTGAAGTTCCATCTTGTGTTGTGAAGATTGTTCTGAAGTACCGGAAAGCATCTGGTCATTCCCGTTAAAAATAATCAGAGCAGCCCATGCACCATAAGCTATTTGTGGCTCATAACTTCCATCTGTAAAAACTTCAATGTAATTTGATGCTTCCAATAGATATTTTTTTATTTTTAGAAGTGCAAATTAAACAATTTTATTTTGATGACTTTAGCTTTACAAAGCATTTTGCCTGTGTTGTTGAATATTTCCTTTGAATTTGAGTACTATCCATTGTTGATTATTGCTTTCCTTGCTTTAATGATCCCTGTTGTGCTGTCTTTACTAAAGTTGTCCCGTGTTCCGACAGTCATTGTGGAAATCATTGTTGGTTATATTGTAGGAAAATTTGTAATTGCCCAATTCCCCGAGGCTCATATTCAGTCTCTTGACTTTCTTGCACTTTCGGGTTTTATGTTTTTAATGTTTCTGGGCGGACTGGAAATAGATGTGAATCAGATAATACTGTCCTTTCCCAGAAGGCGTCTGAGTTATTCACGGTTTTTAAAAAATCCGTTTTTGGTTGGATTGGCTTTCTTTCTTGCTTCTTTAGTGCTTTCGATTGCCGGTACGCTGCTGTTATCGAAAATTGTGAATATCAAGAATATATGGTATTTTGCGCTTATCATGGTTACCACCTCTGTGGGCATTATTTTGCCGGTATTGAAGAGTCAGAATGAACAAAACAGCAGGTTCGGCCAGATGGTTATAACTGCAGCTGCAGTAGCTGATATTTTAAGTATTATTCTGTTTTCATTCACTGCATTCATTTTGAAAAAAGGATTCAAGCCTGAATTGTTAATGATTTTAGGATTGTTTTTCGTGTTTTATCTCTTTTATTTATTTGGAAGCCGGCTTTCACGAAAAACGTTTTTTAAAAAACTGAATTATCAACTTTCGCATGCTGCTTCTCAAATTCAGATCAGGGGAACAATCTTTATCATTTTACTTTTTGTTGTTCTCGCCCAGTTTATCGGGAAGGAGATTATGCTTTTAGGGGCTTTTCTGGCTGGTTTGCTTCTGAGTTTATATCTCAACAAAGCGCGTTCAATATTATTACTAAAAATGGATGGAATGGGATATGGCTTTTTCATTCCTATCTTTTTCATTATGGTTGGTGTGCATTTTGATGAGACTGCATTAACCCACATGGATGCTTCCCCATGGATGTTCCTTATTGCTTTGTTTGTAATTCTTTATGCTATTAAAATTATTCCAGGGTATTTATGGAGCCGCATTTTCGGAGCGTGTAAAGCATTGGCCGGTAGCGTGCTCATGGCCTCACGTTTGAGTTTGATAATCGCAGCGTCAAAAATTGGCCTTGATTTTGGCATAATTACCCCTGGTATTAATGCGGCTTTTGTTTTAATGGCTGTGATCACTTGCCTTGTTTCACCTATCGCTTACAATTACCTGACTCCAAAGGAAACCCTTAAGGGTGAGAAAACAGTGATTGTCGGAGGGAGCAGTTCCAGCGTGCTTTTGGCCAGAAGACTGACAATGCATGGATATAAATCTGTAATTATTGAAAACGATAAGAACCGGTATTTGGAAATGCTTTCTAAAGGATTGAATGCCTATTTGGCAAGTGGTTTGGAAAGAAATACTTATAACCGGATAAATCTTCAGCCAACAAATTATGTTGTGGTATCGACGGAGTCAGAAGTAAAGAATACCAATATTTGCAGGTTGCTTAAAGAAGAATTTCAGCATCCGAAGATCATAAGTAAATCATCAAATATATTAATTGAGCAGAAGCTAAAAAATTTAAAGGTTGAATATGTTGATATGACCCGTTTGGTTGCAACGACCTTTGAAAATTTAATAATTAGGCCTACAACTTATCAGGCATTGGTAGAAACATTTGAGAATTATCAGGTTGAAGACATAAAAATTACCGATAAAAATATGAGCGGCACTCAGATTAAAGAAATTCCATTTCATGAAGATGGCGAACTGATTCTTCTGAGGAGAGGTCAAAACGTAGAGATTCCACACGGGGACACATACCTGCAGCAGGAAGATGTTGTAACAGTGATGGGAACGGAAACTGCACTTCAGGATTATCGGGTGAAATTCAGAAAATAAAGAATTTCTTTTGACTTATGTTTTTGAATGGTCAGCACGAAAATTAGCCAAAATTATCTAAAAACGAGGTTGTGGAATTATTGATATATGAAAAGAATTCATAAAACTTTAGATTGTTTCAATAGGCATTACGAAATATATTTTGTTAACCCCTATATGCTGAAAGTTTTCTCTGCCTTGCTGCAACTGCGACTGCTTACTCATTAACGAATTGATGCTTGTTTTAAGATTTGCCTTTACTTCTGAATGTGCTTTTTTTGAACACGAGTTTTCAGCCATGAGTTATTCTCTGGTTTGGCACATTCATAAGAACATAAAGGCTTTAATTGTCAGTTTGTTATAGAAATGTATAGTAATTTTCAGCACTAAAATCAACCAAAAGTAACCAAAAACGAGGTTACGGAATTATTGACATATGAATAGAACTCACAAAACTTTAGGTTATTCTAAAACGCATTAC
>Ga0207714_1001386_pt1 | contig 15575 bp, 6 predicted proteins | sample PonA232FremontCA_2_FD_187270 | JGI IMG/M metagenome (GOLD analysis project Ga0207714, IMG submission 187270) | Marine sediment microbial community from Fremont, CA, USA - Pond A23 Sediment 2 (SPAdes) | ecosystem: Environmental > Aquatic > Marine > Unclassified | place: USA: Fremont, California... | reverse complement strand
CTTCCTGCCGGAGCCGTTCAACGCGCTCGGCCTCAACGCCAACACGACCATAACAACCTCGGACGTGGACGTCCCGGAGTACGAGGACAATCCCGCCCGCCCCGACTATTCCTTCTTCCAGCAGTCGGACCTGGTCTACAACATCATCCCCTACGTCCAGACCGGAGGCTTCGAGGCGCGTGTGGCGATCAACTACCAGGGCGGGTACCTGGAGGGCATCGACGGCAGCTCGCCGCTTGAGGACGAATACGTCGGCGACCGCACGACCGTGGACATCAACGCCGCGTACCAGTTCCAGTCGGTGCTGGGCGAGCCGGAGCTGCTGCTGCAGGTGCAGAACATCACCAATGAGCCGGAGGTCTTCCAGACGGGGCGGGCCAAGACCCTCGGGTTCCACTACCGGAGCGGCCGCACCGTGACGGTGGGCCTCTCGACGGAATTTTAGGCCGGCACGGCGCCCCACACGTGTCGTTCCTCACACGTCCCCTCCCCCGCCGCCGGGGGAGGGGATTCGTGTTTCGGTCCCCCCTCCAGGGCGCAACGCCAATCCGCCGTACCCGCCTCCCATCCCGCTCCCAACGGGCCGTCGACGAGCCCCTGAGTCGTGCTGAGCGGCCACGCTTCTCCGCCGTGAGGCCGCGTCGGGTCACCGGCGTGGCCGGCGCACTCTTCCTGGACGGGTCCTCGCCCGAGGAATTTTAGCGCGTCGGAAAAATGTCCTTCTGGCCCAAGCCCGAAGGGGGAGCTGCGGACAGGCCATATGCACCGCTGTGCATGGCGTGGGGTAGAGCTTCACGCGAACTGAATCGTGGAACAGGACTTGCTCTACGGTACGCAATCCCGGTCAAGCCGGCCCCCATTCTGGCTTTCATAACGCTGGCAGTCATGTGCGTGCAAAATCACGAATGGAGACGCTGAACTTTGGAGGAGGAGCTGGCTCCGTGTGATGGTTCCGCATGCTTTCTTTGACACCCGTCCGTCTGATCGAGAGCGGTACACGGTTTTTGGGCCTGCACAGAAGGGACTTCGATCTCGGTTTTTGAATGCCGGGTGAGTTGAACCTTCTATGAAAGAAGGTGTTGAGAGAAAAACAGAGCTTGTTCCCCGGTCCGAGTAGGTACGCCATGAGCAACGCCTCGTCCTCAGGGTCAGAGCAAGGCGCGGAGGCCCCCATCTTCAGGATGAATGAGATGGAGCAGCAGCTGGATGTTCTCCGCCGTCACGACGTGTTCGAGGGCCGGTTGGAGGGGGCCTTCGACCGGATGACCCGGATCGCCGCCGATCTCTTCGACGCGGAGGCGGCGTTTGTGGTCTTCCTGAACAGCAGCCAGCAGTGGCTTAGGGACCGTGTGGGCCTCGGGCGGTCGGCGTGCCGCGCCGTGGCGTCCTGGTGCACCCGAGTGGTTAAGGAAGGCCGTCCTCTCGTGATCGACCGCACACAAGAGGGCTCAGGCCCGGACCCACCGACACCAGAGATGGGGCTGGATTTCTACGCCGGGGTTCCAGTTGAGGTCTCGGAGGAGACGTGTATCGGCGTGTGTGCGATCATCGACTCAACCCCGCGGTCGTTTGCCGACTCCCAGAAACGTCGGCTCGGCGACGTGGGCCAGATGATCAGCGAGAAGCTGGAGCGTCGTCGCCAAGCCTCTTCGAAGAGGCGTCTTGCCCGGGAGCAGAAGGAAATGTCCCACCGGTTTCAGGCCATTCTCGAGGATCCCAATATGATGGTGGGGGCCCTCGACGTTGACGGAACGCTTGTGGATGCCAACGAGACGGCCCTTCGCTACATTGAGGAGGATCGGGAGTCGGTTGTTGGGAGGCCGATCTGGGAAACTCCCTGGTGGGGAGAGGAGGATCGAGACACCGTCCGCCAGTGGGTTCAGCGCGCCGCCGAGGGGGAATATGTGACGTACGAGGCCACGTCAACCGACGCGCACGGCCGATTCTACCAGGTAGAGGGAACGATTCGACCTGTGACGGGGAGAGAGGATAGAGGCGACGAGCGGGTGGAAGCGCTTGTCGTCTCGGCCCGCGACGTCACCGAGCGAGAACGAAGCCGGGAGACACTCGAGCTGTATCGGGAATATACCGATCGCCTTCTCGACGACATCGACGATGTCTTCTTTGTTCTCGATGAGAAGGCCCGGCCCCAGCGGTGGAATCAGCGTGCATCCGAGGTAACCGGCTACTCGGACGCGGACATTGCGGCAATGAGCGCCCTCGATTTTGTGCCGACAAGCGAGCAGGACCGACTGGCGGGCAAGATTAGCAAGGCCCTTTCGGCCGACAGCCTGCAGATTGAGATTCCGCTTCTGCGTAAGGACGGAACGACGGTGCTCTACGAGTTTGTGGGCGGTTCTCTCGAGCATCCGGAGGGGGGACGACGGATTGCGGCCATTGGTCGAGACATCAGTGAGCGAAAAAAGCGAGAGCGTCGGCTCCGACAGACCGAAACGCTGTTTCAGAACGCGCAGGAGCCTCTCTTTCTTCTCGATGTGCAGGAGAACGGCACAGAGTTTTGCATCAGGCGCGTTAATCCGGCCTACGAGGAAAAATTTGGACGCATGGCGGAGAGCGTCCATGGGCGGTCCCCCGAAGACATCTACGGGGCAAAGTTTGGGGGCTTTATGGAAGAGAAGTGTGCGGAGTGCGTCCGTCGGGGCGAGGCACTGCAGTACGAAGAAAAAATTCCCTTCGACGGAGCGATCACCTACTGGAAGACGCGCGTCGCGCCGGTGACGGTGGGGGGCGACGTGCAGCAGATCGTGGGGCACGCGACCAACATAACCGATCAAAAGCGGCGTGAACGGGCCCTCCGCGAGCGGCAAGAGAAGATCGAGGCCCTGTACAAGACGGCCGATCGTCTCATCCGGGCCCCCAGCAGGGAGGCGGTCGGCAGGGTGCTCGTCCGGCTCATTCGGACGGCCCTCGGCTACCAGGCCGTCGCGGTGCGCTTCGTTCAGGACGAACAACTGGTGGTGACCGAGGTGTCCGAGACAAACTTCGAGTTCATGCCCGAGCGCCCAGACTTCCGTGTAGACGGGGACAGCCCCATTGCCGAGGTGTATCGATCCGGCCAGACACTTGTGATCGGGGATGTGGAGGAAGACATCGACGACGAAGAGGATTGGGGTTCTCCCCCAGACTACTACGGCACCCCCGGGTCCGGGGTCGTGGTGCCGGTGGGGAGGCACGGCACCCTCGCGGTGGCCTCTCAGAAGCCGCAGGCAATCGGGCCGTTCGACCGGCACCTGATCGAGGTGCTCGGGAGCTACGCGGCGGTGGTGCTCGATCAACTTGGACACGAGCAGAGCCTCCAGGAGCGACAGGAAAAGATCGAGGCCCTCTACGAGGCCACCCAGCGCCTGCTTACCGCCGAGGAATTCGAATCGGTGTCCACGCGCATCCACGAGTTGCTCGAAGACATCTTCGACTACCCCCTCCAGAACACGGGGTTCGTAGACGGCGAGAGCATTGTCCCGGACCAGACCGCGGCCGAACATGCAGTGGGCGTGCCCTCCCCGGAGCGCCGGTCGACGGACGGAGACAGTCTCTCCGCCCAGGCCTTGCGGGCCGGCGATACGGTCGTGATCGACGATGCGGGCTCCCTGGACAACGATGTGGAGTACGGGGCGCTCCGCACCGCCGCGGCGGTGCCCATCGGGGACTGGGGCGTTGTCGTCATTGGCAAAACAGAAGTGGAGGCCTTCAATCCATTCAATCTCCGCCTGATCGAGGTGCTGTCGGGCTACGCCGCCCTCGTGCTCAACCGGCTGGACCGGGAGGCAACCCTCCGCGACGCGAAGGAGGAGGCCGAAGAGGCAAGCCGGATGAAGTCGGCCCTGCTCGCAAACATGAGCCATGAGATCCGAACGCCCCTCACCTCCATCATCGGGTTTGCCGAGGTGGCCGGCACCGAGGCCAGCACACTCGACCTGCCGACGGACAGCCCGCTGCCCGACTGTGCCGACCGGATTGAACGAGGGGGGAAGCGACTTCTCGACACCCTTGAAGGGGTGCTCAACCTCTCGAAGTTGGAGGCGGGGCAGATGGAGCTGGACGCCGAACCGGTGCCCTTGATCTCGGAGGTCCAGCGGGTCGCCGAAGAGCTTCAGCCAAAGGCCCGGGAGAAGAAAATCGACCTTCGGTTGGAGACGGAAAGCGCGTGGGCGAAGGCCGACGAGGGAGGCGTGCAAATTATCGCGCGAAACCTGCTTTCCAACGCGATCAAGTACACCGAGGCCGATGGAACCGTCTGGGTTCGGAGCTACAGGGCGGACGGCCGTGCGGTGCTGGAAGTGGAAGACACCGGCATCGGGATGGCGCCGGAAGCGGTCGACAATCTTTTTGAGCCGTTCCGACAGGCGTCCGAAGGGTTTGGCCGCGAGTATGAGGGGACGGGCGTGGGACTGGCGGTCACGAAGAGGGCGGCCGAAGAGATGGACGGGAGTGTCGACGTCGACACCGAGGAGGGAGAAGGCAGCCGATTCACGGTGCGGCTTCCGACGGCCGGAGAGAACGAACCGAGCGGGAATGGCGAGCAGACGCACTGACCGTCAGGGCCCCGTCGTGTGTCCGCGTCGGCCGATGGGGCCGGGGAATCCGGCTTGTCCTTCCTCGACGGGTGGGACCCTCGACTGGCAGGCCCCTTGACTCGCGAGGCGTCTCCTGCATGAGAGGGGCCTCGCCACTTCGCCCGGCCCGTCGCCGGAGGGCCCCTTTTGCCCCGGCAACTTTGTCCCGGCACCCAGAACCGCCCGGACGGACCGCCCCATGCTCCTTCTGAAAATTAATGTTGTGTAATCGAAAGCGCTTGCGGCAGAACGACGGCGGGCACTTGGGGGTGTTGGACCCGGCACTGACCGGCAGGGACGAGCCGCCACGGCGGGGCGATCATCCCCCCGAAAGAATGCTTCTCACCATCAGAGGGCACGCCCCATGACACTTCTCCGACGCCTGCGCGACGCGTGGCTCCGACACGCCGTGGCCGCTCACGTCACCGAGCACGGCGGAGACTGTCCGCACTGCCGCACGCGGACGACGTGGACGGTCCGCGTTCTCGACGGCTACGTCCGTTGCCAGGCGTGCGGACACAGCCCACTTCACCGAAACGGCTCCGTGCCGACGTGAGGGGCGACCGTATCTTGTGGCCTGCGGCCCGCCTCAGACGCGGACAGGATGGCGGCGGGCGTTACCAGAAAACGACCAGCATCACCGCCGTGAGGGCGAGCACCGTGGCCGCGTGGACCCGGTAGTTCTTGTACCAGGCCACTGCGGGGCCGGTCTCCAGCACCCGATTCGCCCAGGTCAGGTCGTCGATCTCCTCCTCGGCCGGGGGGGACCCCAGTGTCAGCGAGAAGGCGACGAGCATTCCGAGGCAGAGCGCCGTGAGGATGCCGGCGATGATCGTAAAGTGGAGGTCGATCGGCGCGTCGGCAAACAGGAGGCCGTCCTGGGCGCACAGGAAGACGCCAATCGAAAGGGCATGCCCCCCCAGCAGCGTCGCGAAGGCCCCGCTTCCGTTCGTGCGCGGCCAAAAGATCCCGAGCAGAAAGACAGCCACCACCGGTGGCACCAGGTACGAGAGGACGGACTGAATGTAGCTCCACAGGCCCGGAAACTCGCGAATCTGCGGGGCCCACACCGCCGCGAAGAGCATCAGGATGATCGTCGTAACGCGGCCAACCGTGCCGACCTGTTGAGGCGTAAGGTCCGGCCACCGGGGCTTGACGAAATCGATGGTGATGAGCGTGGAGGCCGAGTTGAGCGTCGAGTCGATGGTGGACATGATGGCGGCGATGAGGCCGGCCATGACGAGCCCCACGATGCCCACCGGCAGCAGGTCCGTCACGAGCGTGGGAAAGACCTGATCGGGGTTGCCAAGGTCCGGGTACAGCTGCAGGGCGAAGGCCCCGGGCAGCACCATGATGAAGAGGGGGAGCAACTTCAGGAGGCCGCCGAGCATGGCCCCCCATCGGGCGTTGTCCAGGTCACGCGCCCCCAGGATGCGCTGCACGATGTACTGGTTGAGGCCCCAGTAGTAGAAGCCGAGGATGGGCACGCCCACGAGCGTGCCGAGCCAGGGCAGCCCCTCGCTCCCCATCGGCCGCATGAGCGACAGGTGCCCGTCCGGCAACTGCGCCGTCGCCTGCGCCCAGGAGAAGTCGAACTCGGCAAACGTGATGCCGGCGATAAAGACAGACCCCACCAGCAGGATGACGGCCTGCAGGATGTCGGTATAGACGACAGCCGCGAGCCCGCCGGCGGCGGTGTACACGCCGGCAATGAGCGCGAGGAGGAAGCACGTCACGTAGAAGTCCATCTCCGGCCCCAGGCCCGGCAGGAGGTCGGGGAAGAACGTTTTGATGACCAGCGTGCCCGCGTAGATCCCGCCCGCCGTGTCGATGATGACGCTCGTGAAGACCGTGAGCCCCGAAAAGTACTTTCGGGAGCGCACATCGAAGCGCTTTTCCAGGTACTCCGGAATGGTCGTGAGGCCCGACCGGATAAAGAAGGGGACGAAGAAGACGGCGATGAACACGAGCACAATCCCGGCCATCCACTCGTAGTTCGACACCGCGATGCCGGTGCGGTAGGCGTCGCCGGCGAGCCCGATCAGGGTGGTGCTCGAAATGTTCGACGCGAAGAGCGAAAACCCGATGGTGCCCCACGCGAGCGTGCGCCCGGCAAGAAAGAGGTCCTCCCCACTCTCGATGCGCTGGGCCACGACGTACCCGATGATCCCGACGACGACGAAGTACCCGACAATGATGGCCAGGTCGAGGGGGGCGAGGGGAAAGTCCGGAGACATGGGGCGGAATGGGATTGGGGAGACGCCGGAGCGCTTGTAGGAAGCCGGAATGGTTTCGCGGCCGTTAATGTAAGCGGTTACGAAAAAGTAGCAAGGGCGAGGAAGGGACGCAAGATGGAGCCTCGTATGGAGGATCCGGCCGTGGCCCCAATTTTGCTCCGGGGCAGCGGGCAAGACGGGGGCAAGACCCCTCCCGCCGTGCGTGTGTTTGACTGCGCGTGTTTGACTGCGTGCGTCCGAGACGTGCCGGCACAGGGGATCCAGGTCCGGGACAAAATCCTCCCGGGCCCCCTTTGCAGGACGGCCTGAAAATGCACGCGACCTGTGTGACGCTTGCGGCATCGCAGAAGCCCATCACTTGACATTGTATTTCCCCAGTATTAGCGTGTAAGCGCTTACGCGCACAGCTTATTACATTCGCGCCCCTTCCATTCGTGTCGACGACCATTTACGACATAGCGGAACGGGCAGACGTGTCGACGGCAACAGTGTCCCGGGTCTTCAACGACGAATCCGGAGTGAGTGAAGACACGCGGCAACACGTGCTCGACGCGGCGGCGGCCCTGAACTACCGTCCCCATGCCTCGGCCCAGAACCTAGCGCGGCAGCACACGAACCAGATTGCCGTCGTGGCGCCGGTCGTGGCAAATTACTTCTACATGCACGTGATGCGGGGCATTCAACACGCCCTTGCGGACCGGGACATGGATCTCATGGTGCACGCCCCGGCGAACCCGCAGGACCGCATTCACGAGCAGCCCGATCCGGAGTCCCTCAATACCTACATGGCCCGGGCGCTCCAGCCGGGGCGAAACGACGGCATTCTTCTGCTCTCGATGCCGTTGACGGACGAGTGGGCCAACCGACTGGCGGAGACCAGCCGGGCGGTCGTCCTGGTGGACGGCGAGCACCCCCGATTTGAGTCGTTCGCGGTGGACAGTCGGGAGGGGGGGTACAAGGCGACGCAGCACCTGATCGATAGGGGGTACGAGCGCATTGGGCACATTACCGTCGAGTACGACCCGCCCCCGGCCCGCTACCGTCGAGAAGGCTACGAGCAGGCGCTCCGGGACGACAACCGGGCGGTGCGGGACACACTGATCGCGGCGAGCGACGAGCGGCCGTTTGCGTTCTCCGAAAAAGGCGGGTACCGAGCCATGAAGGCCCTTCTTGGACGGGAGCCCCAACCGGACGCAGTGTTCGCGGCGTCGGACATGCAGGCGATGGGGGCCATGCAGGCGGTCCACGAGAACGGCCTCCGTGTGCCGGAGGATCTTGCGATCGTCGGGTTCGACGATCTCGAACTGAGCCGGTGTGCCGGCCTCACGACGCTTCGCCAACCGGCCCGTACCATGGGCGCCCGGGCAACCCGAACCCTGCTTCGACGCATCGAGGCGGACGGCGCCCCCCCGGTGTCGAGCACCGTATTCTCCCCGGAGCTCGTCGTCCGTCGGACGTGTGGGGGGCGGCCCGAGTCCGAAGCCGCGTCGCCCGGGTTCGTGCTGAGAGACCAGTGAAGGGGGGGCTTCGGCATTTATTTCGAATGTAAGCGCTTTCTTGAAAGAGCATCAGGGGGCATCGTGGGATGGTGGGCGACGGCCCCGGCGATGCGTGCCGGGCGGCGTTCGGCGAAGCGGCTCCCGATCCGATTCCAAATCATCGATACAGCAACCCAACCCATGCAACACCGACACTCGATCCTGACGCTCGCGCTTTTGGGGATGGCCCTCTGCGTGGGAGCGGTTCAGGCACAAGACCGGCAGACAATCAGCGGCACGGTCACCAGTGCCGACGACGCCGCGCCGCTCCCGGGGGCGAATGTGTCCGTTCCGGGGACCGCCGCCGGGACGGCCACCAACGCGCAGGGCCAGTACTCGCTGCAGGTGCCCGCCGACGCGGACTCGCTGCGCTTCTCTTTCGTCGGCTTTCGGGCGCAGACCGTGCCCATCGCCGGGCGCACCACGATCGACGTGGCGCTCGCCCCGGCCGCCCAGCAGATCGACGAGTTGGTGGTTGTCGGGTACGGGGAGCAGCAGGCCGGCGATGTGACGGGTTCGGTTGACAAGGTTGACGCGGCTGACTTCAACGAGTCGTCCAACGTGAGTCCAGAGAAGCTCATTTCTGGAAAGGTGTCCGGGGTGCAAATCTCCTCAAGCAGTGGAGCTCCAGGGGCTGGGTCCTTCATCCGCATTCGTGGACCTTCTTCGGTGAATGCGAGCAGCCGTCCTCTTTTCGTAGTGGATGGCGTCCCCATCACCAACGACGGTAACACGGCTCAGCGTAACCCATTGAACTTTCTGAGCCCGAACGATATCGCAAACATCACGGTGCTGAAAGATGCTTCAGCCACCGCCATTTACGGTTCGCGTGGCGCGAATGGCGTCATCCTGATTGAAACCAAGAACGCCGAGGAGGGCGAGGCCAACGTCAATTACAGCGGCTCAATCTCGTCGAGCAGTGTGACCGATCAGATCGATATGCTCGGTGCCGATCAGTTCCGTGGCGTGGTGCGCCAGGAAGCGCCCAGCGTGTCGTCCCAGCTCGGCGATACCAACACTGACTGGCAGGATCTCGTCCAGCGCACTTCCCTTGGGCAGAGCCATTCCCTCAGCTTCTCGCGCGGATACGAAGACTCCGATGTCAGGCTCTCCCTCAACTACCTCGACGAAGAGGGCATTCTCCAGTCGTCTTCCACCGAGCGGGTGAGCTTGTCACTGAACTACAATCAGGACCTGTTGGACAACGATCTCACGGTGCGAACCAGTCTGAAGGGATCGAAAACCAGCGACGTGTTTGAACCCGGGTCGATGGTGGGTAACGCCGCCAGCTTCGACCCCACGCAGCCAGTGCGCGATCCGGGCAGTCCATACGGCGGGTTCTTCGAGTGGGAGAACTCTCTGCCGGAGAACAACCCGGTGGCCTCCTACATCTACGAGCAGAACAGCGGCGAAACCTACCGCGGCCTCGGGAACGTGGAGGCCGAGTACCGCATGCCCTTCGTGACCGGGCTGAGCCTGCGGGCCAACCTGGGGGCCGACGTTACGACCGGCGAGCGGGAATTCTTTGCTCCCACCTTCCTGAAGGGGCAGGCTGAGAGCACTTTTCCCGGCTCGGTGACGCGCGCGAGCTTCCGCCAGCTCAACACGCGGGTCAACGCCTTCCTCGATTACACCCGCGATCTCGACCAGATTAGCAGCAGCGTCGAGGGCACGCTCGGCTACTCCTGGCAGGAGTTCAACGAGGAGTACCCAGAGTACAGCGTGAGCGGGCTGAGCTCAAACATCTACGAGTCGAACCGGGTGGACGTGCTCCAGGCCGACTCGCTCAGCCAAGTGAGCCCCACTGTCGCGGAGATTCCGAGTCGGTTGATCTCGGTCTTCGCCCGCGCCAACTACACCTTCCAGGAGAAGTACCTCCTGACGGCCACCGTGCGCCGAGACGGCTCCTCGAAGTTCGGCCCCGCCAATCGCTGGGGCACGTTCCCGTCCGCCGCTATCGGGTGGCGCATTCACCGAGAGCCGTTTATGGACGCCGTACCCGTCATCTCCTCCCTCAAGCTGCGGCTCTCTGCCGGAACCGCCGGTAACCAGGAGATTGGAGACTTTAACTACGCGCCATTTTACACCACAGGCGGGCGCCGCGCCCAGGCTCTCTTCGGGGACGGAGCCGTGACCACGATTCGGCCGCGTGCCGCCGACCAGACGATCCAGTGGGAAGAGACGACCACCTACAACGCCGCGGTCGACTACGGCTTGTTCGACGGCCGCGTGAGCGGGTCGCTGGAGTTCTACCGCAAGAACACTGACAACCTCCTCTTCAACACTACCGCCGCCGGGTTCTCAAACCTGAGTAACTTTGTTCTCACGAACGTGGGAGAGATGCGCAACCAGGGCGTTGAGTTCTCGGTGGACGGCACCGTGGTAAACTCGGGCGACTTCTCTTACGACGCCCAGTTCAATGCGTCGTACAACCAGAACGAGCTGCTCAGCATCAGCACAGCCGCCGAACAAATCCTCACCGGAGGCATCAGTGGAGGCATCGGCAACCAGGTGCAGGTTCTGAAGGAGGGCGAGCCGATCAACTCCTTCTTCACTTATGAGCACGTGCGCGACGACGACGGCTCGCCACTCACGGGGGCCGAGGCCGCCGCGATGGACACCACGCAGTTCGTGGACGTGAACGGCGATGGCACCATCAACGCACAGGACCGGCAAATTACTGGCAACCCGCGCCCGGACGTGATTCTTGGGCACACGTCGAACCTGCGCTACCAGAACTTTGACCTTAGCTTTACACTGCGGGCGCAGCTCGGCCAGCAGGTGTACAACAACGTGGCGTCCAACTTTGGCAACTACGACCGGATTGCCACCAACCAGGTCCCGACCAACGTCCACGAGTCGGTGTTGGAGACGAACTTCCAGTCCCCGCAGTATCTCTCCAATGAGTATGTGGAAGACGCCTCGTTCCTGCGCCTTGACAACGTAACGCTTGGGTATACCATCCGGTCGATACCCTCTGTAGATCGACTACGCATCTACGGCCGGGTGAGCAACGCCTTCGTGCTTACCGGATACAGCGGCCCCGACCCAGAGGTCTACTCCTCGGGGGTCGGCATCGACGACACCGTGTACCCACGCTCTCGCACCTGGACCGCCGGCCTCAACATCCGGCTCTAGCGCAGCGGCAGGTCCACTGGTCTTCCAACCCTTGCATACCGAACCAATTACCATGCGTACTTCCATAACGACAATATTCGGACGCCCCTCCTTGGGCCTCATGCTCCTGCTCGCCGTAGCCGTCGGGCTTGCCGGCTGCGATCAGGTCGGCACGCAGCCGAAGGGCCTAGCCTCCGGAGAGAACATCTTCCAGGACGATGGGGCATACGAGTCGTATCTCTCCAAGCTGTACGCGGGCCTGAACGTGACGGGGCAGTCGGGGCCAGCCGGAAGCGCCGACATTGAAGGCATCGACGAGGGGTTCTCGCAATACGTGCGGCTCTGGTGGCAGATGCAGGAGCTCCCCACCGACGAGGCGGTGATTACCTTCCAGGACGCCGGCGGCGCGCCACAGACCCTCCAACGCACCAACTGGTCGTCGACGAACGGCTTCCTTTCGGCAATGTACGCGCGCATCTCCTTCCAGGTGATGCAGGCCAACGAGTTTTTGCGAGAGTCCACGCCGGGCAAGCTCGACTCGCGCGGGGTGAGCCAGGAGGTGCAGGACAAGATGCCGCAGTGGCGTGCCGAGGCGCGGTTCCTGCGCGCCCTCAGCTACTGGCACGGGGTGGACCTCTTCGGGGGCATTCCGGTAGTGACGCAGGACCAGCCCCGGGGCGGCGCCCCACCGTCGGACAACACGCGCCGAGAGGTTTTTGAGTTCGTGGAGAGCGAGCTCCTGGCCATTACCGACGGAGACGGCGAAACCCTTGCGCCTACTGGGGCTGCCCCGTACGGCCGGGCCGACCGCGCCGCCGCCCACATGGTGCTAGCCAACCTCTACCTCAACGCCCCCGTCTACCTCGACAATCCGCAGGAAGTCATCGGGGCCGACCCCATGACCCGCGCCGTGGAGTACGCCGGGCGCGTGATCGACTCGGGGGCCTTTAGCCTCGAGCCGACCTACCAGGACCTGTTCCTGGCCGACAACCACACCGCCGACGGCGTCGTGTTTGCCATCCCGCACGACGGGACGGCCACCCAGCACTACGGCGGCACGCAGTTCCTGACCCACGCAGCCGTGGGGGGCAACATGAATCCCAGTACCTACGGCATCGACTTCGGCTACGCCGGCCTGCGCACTACCCCCGAGGGCGTGAACCTGTACGGCGAAACGTCCGACGACCGCCGCATCTTCTTTACCGACGGCCAGTCGCTGCAGGTGAACGATCTGCTCAACTTCCAGGACGGGTACGCGGTGCCGAAGTACCAGAACGTCACGTCGGGCGGCGAGGCCGGCGTCAACCCCACGTTCCCGGATACCGATTACCCGATGTTCCGCCTCGCGGAGGCGCACCTCATCTACGCGGAGGCGACCGTGCGGGGCGCCAGCAACGGCGACATCGGCCGGGCCGTCTCCCTGGTGAACGACCTGCGACAGCGGGCGGGCCTGGGCCGCGACGTGGCGGCCGCGGACCTGCAAGACTTCGACCAGTCGGGCACGCCATTCCTGCTGCAAGAGCGCGGGCGCGAGCTCTTCTGGGAGGCCCGCCGCCGGACGGACCTGATCCGCTTCGGTCGGTTTACCGGGAGCGACTACACGTGGTCGTGGAAGGGCAACACCCAGGCCGGCAGCTCCATCCCGGACTACCGGGCCTTGTACCCGCTCCCGCAGTCGGAACTGCAGGTGAACCCGAACCTGGAGCAGAACCCGGGCTATTAGCCGGGACGGCCGAGGGGCCTGGGGCGCCGCCCCCCCGGCCTGTGCCCCGGCGCCCGCCCACGTACCGAGAGTGATACGCTGAGCTTTTCCCTATCCCTTGCGTTCGATATGCGACGTTCCGCCACGATCTGTACTGGCCTTCTTCTCCTCGCCTCCCTGGGATGGCTCACGGGGTGCGATACCTTCGACAGCAGCCCGTCCGAGGTGGAGGACTTCGACATCCAGGAGAACATGAACACACCCACCGGGCGCACCGTGACGCCGGACCTGAGCCCGGAGTTCTCGGTGAGCTACCAGGGCCTTGCGGCGCCGCCGACGGCGTCGGTCGCCGGCACTCTGCTGGCCGTCGACACGGTGGCCACGGAGGGGGACCCGGCCCGCGGGGGCGAGCGGCGCTGGCGCCTGCGCCTCACCCAGGACAACATCGAGGAGACGCTCGCGCAGGCGAGCGTCCTCGTTGAGGGCCGCACCACGGGCGGCCGCACCATCACCGACACCCTCGCGGTCTCGGCCACCACCACCCTTCAGGTGCAGCGCGAGTTCACGAGCAGCTTCGCCGCCGTGGCGGACTACGAGGGCGACGTGACGGCCGACGCGTACGGGGGCAACGACCCGGACACGGAGGCGTACCCCGGCTCGCAACGCGTGATTGAGACGAGCGGCGGCACCGCCACGACGATCGTGAACAGCGGGTTCTCGCAGAGTACCAACCAGCCGGCGGGCAGCAACGGCGTGCGCTTCCTGGACATCGACGGCAGCGGCTCCGGCTCCGTGACGATTAACCGCTGGCTGAGCGCGCCGGACGCGGACCTGTTCTCGTTCTTGATCCGGCCCGCCGGCTCCTCGTTCAACCTCACCGTCACCCTCACGGAGGAGGCGGGGAGCGAAGCGCAGAGCTACGAGCTGGAGCTTCCCATCCCGGCCGGGGGCGGCTGGCTCAAGATTGGGGTGCCCTTCGAGTTCTTCGAAGGCCTGAACCCGGTGGCCGAACGGGCGGGCGGCAACGGCCCCCTCACCAGCATCAGCTTCTCGGCGGATAGCGACGTGACCTACGCCGTCGATGAGCTGATCTTTGGGACGGAGGGCGTGGGCGGGCGCGCCGAGTTCCACGACTTTGAGCGGACCACGCTCGCCTACGGCCCGCCGTTCTGCGGGGGCAACACCTACGGCTTCGTGACAGGAAAAGACGCGGTGGCCGCCGCCAGCGACGGACTCACGGCCCGCCGCCTCAGCGGCGAGGCCTGCTTCGGCTACAACTACGGCAACCTCTACGTGGACGTGGACGGCAACGACGTGGTGTCCTTCCGGGCAAGGGGAAGCACGGAGACGGACGGGGCCGACGAGGTTGAGATCTTCCTCGAAACCAGCGGGGGCGGCGGCTTTGGCGGTGCCGTAACCCGAACGGCGCCGGACGGCGAATGGGCGACGTTTGAGGTCCCCATCAGCGCGTTTGGCAACGACCCGAGTGTGCTCTTGAACCCGGGCATCACCAACGTCGGCTTCAACGCCCGGGGCACCTTCCTCCTCGATGACGTGAAGATCATGCCGAAGGAGTAGCCCCGCCGCGCGGACGATTCGTGCCACCCCCGTAGGCATCGGCACAGGAGGCGCACTGGCCCAATGCGCCGGTGCGTCTCCGGTATTTGGCCTCCGCCTGCATTTAGCTTCCGCGTAGTTGTTCCTCCACACGCTTGCGCACGGTATGTCCCGTCTCTGGTGGCTTCTCGTCGCCGGCCTCGCGCTGCTGCTGGTCCCGCCCGCCGCCGGGCAGGTCGTGGAGACGACGCCGAGCCCGCCGCGCACCGACCGGTCCGTCACCGTCTTCTTCAATGCTGAGGAGGGCACGGGAGGGCTCGAGGGCCAAAACGGCGAGGTGTACGCCCACACCGGCATCTCCACCACTCAGAATCCGGATCAGGCGTGGAAGTGCGTGAAGAACGACTGGCCAACCGCCGAAGGCTTTGCGGGCAACCGGGACGACACGAAGCTCACGCAGGTGGGCCCGAACCGCTACAAGCTGGAGATTGCCGATATTCGGGCCTACTACCAGAGCACCAGCACGCAGTGCACTCTTGGGGCGGAGGAAGAGATCGAAACCATGAACCTGGTCTTCCGAAACGCCGACGGGTCGCGGGCGGGAAAGGCCGAAGGCGGACAGGACATTTTTGTGGACGTGCTGAGCGTGGGGAATGCCCCGGTGCTCCAGGCCTCCATCCAACGGCCCACCGGCACCCCCCCGCTCTATCCGTTCATCACGCAGCAGAACACTGTCGACGTGACCGTAACGGCCGACACCGCCAACGTGGACGCGCTGTCAGGCCTGCAGTTGTTCGTGGACGGTGCCGAGGTGGCAACTACGGCCTCGGACTCCCTAACGTACGCGCTG
>Ga0207714_1001382_pt1 | contig 15585 bp, 13 predicted proteins | sample PonA232FremontCA_2_FD_187270 | JGI IMG/M metagenome (GOLD analysis project Ga0207714, IMG submission 187270) | Marine sediment microbial community from Fremont, CA, USA - Pond A23 Sediment 2 (SPAdes) | ecosystem: Environmental > Aquatic > Marine > Unclassified | place: USA: Fremont, California... | reverse complement strand
ATGGTACGACCGTGAATTATCGATTTTAGCAGGATTGCCTCAATGAGTCATATCATGGGAAAGGGGGACCCGGGCTTCCCCCTTTAAAAAGTCGACCAAAAAAGAAAAGGTCAGCGGCGACAACCACTGACCTTTCAAAACTAACTGTAATCTGGGAAAAAAATGGCGGAGCTGACCGGATTCGAACCGGCGGCCTCCGGCGTGACAGGCCGGCGTTATAACCAGCTTAACTACAGCTCCCCAAAGTGGTGGGCGGAACAGGGATCGAACCTGTGACTTCCGGCTTGTAAGGCCGGTGCTCTCCCAACTGAGCTATCCGCCCGAATCGATTAAAAGAATATATATAGAACAAAGCTGTTTGTCAATAGATTTTTTAATTGATTGAGACAGGTATAATTTTTGAATTTAATCAGTAAAATATGTCATTTATGTCATCCAGGAGATCTTCTGCTTCTTTATTTGGATCTTCTGCGTTCCTGATCAAACTGCCGACCACTATATGATCGGCACCTGACCTGAAGGCCTCGGCAGCGGTTACTGTTCTTTTTTGATCCTCCTTGGCCTGGTGTTTGGACCTGATGCCCGGTACTACCGTATAGAATCCATTCCCCAGTTTGTTCCTCAGGTTCGAAACTTCCTGGCCTGAACAAACCACTCCGCCAAGTCCGGCATCAATACTTTGTTGGGTCCTTCTCATAACCAGAGATTTGGTATCGGTGCTCATGCCCAAGTCTTGCAGATCGTTTTGGTCCAGGCTTGTCAGTACAGTAACAGCCAAGATTTCCGTGTTCTCGGCAGCACTGGCTGCGGCTTCCATTATGGCCTGGTCGCCGTGCACTGTGGTAAAAGTTGGGCAATATTTGTCGATTTGCCTGATTGCGGATTGAACTGTCCGAGGTACATCGTATAATTTCAAGTCCAGCATTACATCCAGATCCCTGTTTATGATCCAATCCACGATCTCGAACCCGCCTGCCAGAAAAAGTTCCAATCCCACCTTGAAGAAGGTGATCTGCCCTTCCAGAAGCAGTACCCAGTCCTTGGCCTCTTTAGGACTGTCGACATCCAGGGCAAAGATGATCCTTTTATCCAGTGGGATAATATCTCCCTCTTCCTCAATATTTTTCATAAAGTCTCCTTATAGGTATGCAAAGCAAGTTCTGGGAACTCCCTCTGTGTTCGATCTTTTACTCTACAGTCAAAAACTCGGTTTTTCAATGTCTGAATTTATTAATGTGTTGAAATCAAGAAAAATTGAATTTATCTTGTTTCAAGTAACCCGGTCAACTCTATTTCGAACTTTAAGGCATTTCAACAGTTTTTCTACCGTATGTACGGTAAAAAACTGTAAATAAAATTTATGGCAGGGGAATATTTTAATTCTGATACTCCTTTCGGGCTGCTTCCCTGGCAGATTTCGTTTCTTTTTTACATCCTGGGGTTGTTGTCCTTGCAATATCCGGTTCCGGCTGTGTTTTCTGCAGGATTGTTGTTTTTTATCCAGCACAGGTCCAATAAATTGGTTGTTCCCCTCTGGCTGGGAATGCTTTGTATGCTTGCCGGGTATGGACTGGCCAACCTTCAGTTTCCACAAGAGGATATACAGGTCCCGCAATGGATGAGTGCACGGGAAAAGGTGCAGATTAAAGCAGAAGTGGACAAGGTGGAGCCCAAGCCCGGGGAACGCATCCAGGTCATTTTGTCTGAACCTCAATTTCAGACTGAAGATGGGAATAAGGGGTACTTGCCTGGCAAGGTGGTTTGGAAGTGGAACAATCCGGATATTTGGCCCTCTCCCGGACAAAAGGTGCAAGCCAGGTTCAGGCTGGAACCTGTGAGGGGGCTTCGGAATCCGGGAACATGGGATAACAGGTTTTTTTGGAAGAAAAAGGGGGTTTATTACAGGACATATACCGAGAGCAGTGATACAGAGATTGAAATCCGCGGGGAAGAGTCCTTTCTGTGGTCATTACGGCTGCAATTGAGGGAGCATCTGATTGAACATACTCCTCAAGGCCAGGGCCAGGGGTTGCTTTTGGGATTGGTTATGGGGGACAGGAGCAAATTGTCCTATTCCACCCTGGATACAATCAGAAGGGCATCCCTGGCACACAGTCTTGCCCTCTCGGGACTGCACCTGGGATTTTTGATCACCATTGCCTGGTTGTTTGCCTGCTTGATCGGGGTAGTCTGGCCCAAGACCTATCTGCAGATCCCCCGGTCCAAACTTGCTATCTTACTGGCTATCCCCCTGGTACTCGCCTATGTCTGGCTGGGGCAGGCACGGCCTTCGCTTTTGAGGGCAAGCTTGATGTTCTTTTTCTGGGGAGTTTTGCTCTTGAGGGGGAGACAAAAGGTGTTACTGGACGGTTTGTTTTTCGCAGTGTTTTGTATATTGTTGTTCAGGCCCCTGGATATATACGACATAAGCTTGCAGTTGTCCTGTGTTGCAGTAGCTGGGATCGTGCTTTTCTGGCCGCATCTTTATTCCTGTATTAAATCCCTGTTTCCGTCAGGTAGGTTCATGAACCGGATTTTGATCCCCTTGGCCGGAATACTGGGGATAAGCTTGATTGCAAATCTGGTCCTGCTGCCTCTTACTGTCTGGAACTTTGGAAGGGTAACCCTGGATATTTATACCAACCTGTTTTGGCTGCCGCTGCTGGGGTGGGTGGTGTTGCCCCTGGGTCTGTTCGGGATGCTTTTGAGTTTGTTGCCCGGCTGTATGATTTTGTCCGGTGGGTGTTTATACGCCGCAGAAACGGTTTTGAGTAATATGCTCCAGGTCCTGCATTACATGGATGATAATGGACTGGTGCATGTTATGGTGGCTTTAAGGCCGATTTGGCAGGAAGTGGTAGGGTTCTGGATTTTGTCGGGGATAGGGGCGATCTTCTGGAAAAAGATTGGAAAGATTCCCTGGTGGTTGGTGATCCTGGGTTTTGTATTGATTGTTTATCCAGGTTTAAAGAGGGAGTTGTCAGCCCTGGAATCCAAAATAGAGCTGCAGGTACTGGATATAGGCCAGGGCCAATCCGTGTGTATGGAATATTATAAAGGGAAAAGGATCTTGGTGGACGGGGGAGGGTCCTGGAACAAGGATTTTGATTTGGGCAAGTTTGCACTTGCTCCGGCGTTAACTCGGAACAGGCCTCCCAGGTTGGAGAAAGTGATACTGACACACTCGGATTATGATCACTTGCGGGGACTTTTTTATATACTGGAGAATTTCCGGGTACGGGAATTTGTTTATAATGGTGATTGGCCGGATGGTTGGGACAAGGAGAGATTGAAAAAGGCCCTTTCCGAGAGTGGTGCCGAAACAAAAACTATTTGCAGGGGTGGTGAGATTGCACTTGATAAGGAGTGTAATCTCAAGATACTTCACCCGGGGAAAAGTTGCGATTTGAAAAAGGACAATGACAAATCCCTGGTCCTTGGCTTGAGACACGCTGGCAAGGGATTGGCCTTGTTGCCGGGTGATTTGGAAAAGCCGGGAATCGAACGAGTGTTGAGCCGTAATGCGTCCTTGCAAGCAGAATTGTTGTTGGTGCCTCACCACGGCAGCAGAAAGAGCATGTCAGGTGAATTGTATTCAAGAGTGGACCCGGAAGTAGCGGTGATAAGCTGCGGATATTTGAATTATTTCAGGTTCCCGCATCAAGAGGTGATTGAGGGGTTGAAAAAAACAGGCGCTGACGTGCATACGACCTCGGCAGAAGGTCAAATCCGGATTGTTTGGGATCTGGAGCAAAACGATAAAAAAGTGTGCTGTTACAGTGACTGACTAGATACACATCCTAGGATAAAAATGTCCTGCAGACTCGGGAATTAGTATCTGTTCAGGGTTGCGGAATTTTGGGAGCTTTACTGCTCCACCTTTTGAACCAGGAACCGTGAACCTTGAGACCTTGTGCAAGGGTCCCGTTAATACTGGAATCTTAAAAATTAACTATTCCCGTAGTGTATATTAATACATGAGGATTCCAAAATTTTGAAGCGACGAAGCAGATGGGTGAGTTTTCGTTCAAGCACTAACTAGCCTTTGCCAGGATATGCCTTCTCAGAGCATCCAGGGCCAAGAAGGCAAAGATTTTCTTGTTCATTGTGCGGGAATCGAAATTGAATTTGTGCTTGCTGGCAGTGGAATCATGAGAATCTGCAATTCCGATGCAGACCGTACCCACGGGTTTTTCCGGCGTGCCGCCACTTGGGCCCGCAATGCCGGAAGTGGAGATACCGTAGGTGGCTCCGGAGATATTCCTGATTCCGGCAGCCATCTCCCGGGCAGTCTGTTCAGATACGGCTCCGTAATTGTCCAGGGTGTCAGGTGATACTCCCAGCAGTTTTGTCTTGGATTTATTTGTGTAGGTGACACCGGAAAGGAGGAAATATTGGGAGCTTCCGGAAATATTGGTGACAAGGTGAGAGATCCTGCCGCCGGTACAGCTTTCGGCTATAGCCAGGCTCTCTTCCCTGCTAGTCAACAATCTTCCGATCACTTCCTCCATTTCTTCGCCTCCCCGGGAAAAGACCGCATTACCCAATTGGGAGATTATCCATTCCTCTGCAAGCAAAAGGTCCTGAGCTTGATTCGCTGATTCCGAAGGTCTCAGGGTCAGTTGCAATTCCGGAAACAAAGCCCGGTATTCCAGGACAATTCCGGGGAAATTTTGGCTGAATTCTTCTAATTTTGCTTGCACCTGGGACTCCCCCAGGCCAAATACACGCAGTTTGGACTTTTCGGGCTTTTCCGCGGTCAAGCCGAATCTTTCCTGGATCCTGGGTATGACCGACTGTTCAAGCATCAATTTCATTTCCCGGGGTACACCGGGTAGGAAAAAACACATACATTTTTCTATATTTACAAAAAATCCCGGGGCAGAGCCAATGGGGTTCTCAATAAGTTCAGACCCCATGGGAAGCATGGCCTGTTTCTCGTTGTTATCCGGCATCACCAGGCCGATTCTGTGGAAAAAGGATTGGATTTGTTCCATAGCCTTTGAGTTCAGCTCAAGGGTAATATTAGCAGCTTTTGCCGCCGCCAGGGCTGTTATGTCGTCGGATGTCGGCCCCAGTCCACCTGTTACGAGGGCAATATGGTTTCTTGCTCCGCATTCCCGGAGTAGCTCGGTCAATTGTTCTATATCGTCACCTACAGTAGTATGGCGAACAATCCGAATGTTCCGGCAGCTCAATTCCTCGGCAATCCATGCGGTGTTTGTGTCCTGCAGTTCTCCGTGCAGTAGTTCGTTACCAGTGGAAATCAGTTCCGCTCTTAGCATAAGATATCCTAATTAGCGATTGGAGGAAAACTTACCCGTCTACTTCGTCGCTGTAAAACCTAACACTCTAACACTTTAAAACTCTAACACTCTAAAACTTTATTAGTTTATTGATCGATGGTCTGCATAAAGTCCATTACCTTTTGATACAAGAAACTGTCCAAGCTGTTTAGTACCTTTTTTTTGAGTTCTTGCGGCATAGTCTCATAATACGCCTCTGCTATTGACCCCGCGATGCAGGCCTGGGTATCGCTGTCTCCTCCCAGGGATACCGCATTTCTTATCGCATCTTCCACGTCCTCGGATTCCAGAAAACAGATAATGGACTCCGGGACCGAGCCCTGACAGGTAACGTCAAATTCGTATTCAGGTCTTATTTCCCCAAGTGACCTGGAGAGATCGTATTGGAAGCGCGATTCTATCTCTTGTTTTATATCCTGTTTGCCGAGATTATGCCTGGAGAGAAAAATCGCTGCCGCAATTGCTTGCGCCCCTTTTATGCCTTCCGGGTGATTGTGGGTTACTTCCGCACTTTTTCGGGACTGTTCCAGAACCTCTTCCAGGGTATCAAAGTACCAGCCCACCGGACTTACGCGCATCGCTGATCCGTTGCCAAAACTATAATAGGGTACTTCCTGGTCTGAAGAGGCCCAGATATGGAAACTTGCTCCAAAACCCGCACGGGAATAGAGTTGGTAATAGGCCTTTAAATTTTGGCTGTAGGGAGTGTCATTCATCAGACTGTCCGCAATCGCGATAGTTAACACAGAGTCGTCGGTTATGGAATTTTTACTGGTGAACAGGGAAAAATCCTTGCTCTTAATGGGTGCGCTTTCAAATCTGGATCCAACAAAATCACCCAGCAATGCTCCAATCATTTATGCTTCCTCCTGATTTGGTAAAATAAGGTTCCTAATTCTGATGTCTAATATAGGAGATAATCTTGTTAATTGCACTGGTTGTTCCACCTTGGCCGTTAACAAGAAAATTATGGAAATTTTCATTGATCTTTTCTCTTTTGGGATTGCCTTTTAGGTATTCCAATAAATTGCTTTGGAGTTCAATTTCGTTTTGCACTTGTGTTACAAGTCCCTGCCTGAAGACCACTTCTTCTGCCCAGGCGAAATGGTGCCAATAGGGCCCGATACAGGGGATGACTCCCTGATAAAGGGGCCTGAGAAAGTCGGCTTCCTTTTTCCGGGGTGCAAGTGTTCCACCTACAAACACTCCCCTGGCCAACGCGTAGGCGGCATCAATTTCTCCTGCTACATCCCAGAGAATGACGCTGCCCGGAGGTACCTGATCCTGCAATTCGCTTCTCTTGATCCGGGAAATACCTTTGTTCTGCAGTAGTTGGTCCCAGGTGTCCGATTTTGCGTTATCTTCAGGAAAGATAGCAATGATGCTTTTGGGTCTTTTATATAGTACTTCTTTTATGCTCCGGATGATATGGTCCTCTTCCTCTTTCCCGACTAAAGCAAATACCAGGAATTGACTCTGCGCCTTGAGGTAATGCGATAGCGGATTGTGTACGTAGGGAATAAGATTGTTTTCTGGGTAGCGGTCCAAATTAATGTCAGGCAGTTTATCGATTTTGCGCCCCGGAAACAGGACTCGCAGCCGCGACAGTTCAATTTCGCTACTTGCGCAGATTTCATCCGGGCCGAGGAAATACCAGAAATTTTGCAGAAATAGATAACGAGCCAGGCTTCTGGGGGATAGTCTCGGGTTCAAGAACAAGCTGGGAATATCCTGTTTTTTGCAGTTCAAGAACAGATTGGGCCTGAATTCAATTGTTCCCAGCTGGATTAAAGCCCTGGGAGAGAACTTTTTCAAGTAGCTTTTAACAACTGAAGATCTGTCCTGCGGCATGTGGTCTACAAGGAGTCCTACTTGCCGCGGGGGATGGAGATTTTTTAAAAACTCGTATCCCTTTTGTGTGCCAGTACTTGCCAGTACAGTAATGGGTTCCTCCTCCGGCCAGGATGAAAGTATCTCCTTTAACAGGGCCTCGTCCCCGCTAGAGGGGCAGAGGACCCACATGTCCACCTTGTATCCATTGTTTAAAACCGGAAGTGCTGGATTGTTCTTTTTGCTTCTGAAATAATTGAAAATAAACAAGAATGTGGCAATTAGGGAATAAATTGCATTGTAGAGGACAAGGATAAGTCTGTAACTCATTGGCAGTATCTTTTTTTGCATTCAGGTATCCTTTTTACTTTGACTTTTTCCGCATTCCCAGGTCGATCAATTCGGAAATCAATTCCTGGTAAGAATAGCCTATGGCTCCGGCTGCCTGGGGCAGCAGGCTGGTATTCGTCATTCCGGGGAGGGTGTTCACCTCCAGGGCGTAGGGTGTTTCCTCATGAACCATAAAGTCGGTTCTACTGTAATCCGAAAGTCCGAGTACAGTATGTGTCTTCAGTGCCAGATCCTGGATCTGTTGGGTAAGTGATTCGGGAATAGGGGCTGGACAGATCTCTTGGGCAGCCTTGGGAGTATATTTACTGTAAAAATCGAACAGGTCGGAATTGTCTGCCGGCTTGATCATTACCGGGGGAAGCGGGGTGTCTCCCAGGACTGCACATGTTATCTCCTGCCCCTGGATGTACTCTTCCAAAAGGACCTGATCCCCCTGGGATATCAAAGACGAGACCGCTTCCTGCAGGGTATTGTTGTCCCGGATCAATTGCAGGTCTATGCTGGATCCGCCGATATTGGGTTTTACGATTACGGGGAAATCGAATTCCATCTCCCCTTGGGTCTTGGGTGCCGAAGAGATGAACTTCCATGCCGGGGTGGGTATTTGATAGTGGACGAAGAACTCTTTGGATACCGCCTTGTTCAAGGCGAGCAGGGAACCGCACGTGTCTGAACCTTGATAGGGACACCCGATTCTATCCAGCATTGACTGTACTATTCCGTCTTCACCCGGTGAGCCGTGTAAATTGATAAATGCAAAATCCGAATCTTCCGCCCTTGCCAGTAGCTTGTCCAGATCATAAGCAGGGTCCAGGAATTCCACATCGTGATTCAGCTCAATCAGTGTCTCGTGAATAGATTGCACACCTTTTAAAGAGATATCCCTTTCATTGGACCAGCCTCCCCCTATTAAGAGAATATGCATTCAAGTCCACCTCCAGTAATTGGTTTAGTTCTTGCTCTATGCACTGGTTTTGTCTGTAAGAATTCCTTATCCTGTCCCTGCGACTTGTGTTTGTCCCGTAACGTTCCAATATATCGGCAAATCTTTGGTCCAGGGGTGTTATCATATCATGTTTGACCCTTTTGTCAGCATAGATTATAACAAGAGGTTCAAAATGATTTATTACATCTATCTTGCCCGGCCAATATACATGGTGCAGGATACATTGGGCAATAGCTGGATTCCCGGTTTCCTCCATACTCCAGGAAGCACCTATTTGACTGTGACTTCCGCCGTGTCTAACTGTATAGGTTTTGCCCAGATCGTGCAGGAGGGCGGCTGCCAGCACTGTATTGTGACATATGTACATACCTCTTTGACGAGCCAGCAAAGCTATGGTGTTTGCGATTTCAGCTACCAATAGACTGTGCACCCGTATGTTATCGAGCATGGAGTACTTGTCCCATAAATTTCGGCATTCTTCAAGGGTGGGGGTTTTCCCTGCGGCTTGAGCACGAAACGGGGATGCTAGGTCTTGTTCCATGGTTCTTTATTCAGGAGAGACAGTTTTATGTAGATTGCCTGTTTACTTTTAAACCTTATTTATTTAATCATTTTGATTATTTTAAAAGATTTTTGCAGTATTTGCAAGATTAATCTCCTGTTGAAACAGGTGGAATTTGTGTTGTATCCAATAACGTGTTTTCGACGGTTTTAGCCCTTGCGGATCCTGCATTATAAATGATTTTCCTGCTAGTAATTGGAAATTGAGGGTTGTTGCATACAACCTCAAGTTTAAAAACTTATATTTCTTTTGGATTCCAGTAGATATGAAAGTAAAGCGATTATTGATATTAAGTCCTTTGTTGCTCTTGTTGTTCTTGCTGCAATCCTATTTTTGGGTTCCTACCTACGAAGAGCAGTCCAAGGGCAACCCAGAGAGGCTGAATGAATTCATTACCGGTTCCACGGGAGAGCCCAGTTTGTTGAACCCGGTGTTGTATTCCGACTCTTCCAGCGGGGAAATAGTGGAAAAAGTCTTCGAGGGTCTGGTGGACAGGGACAAGGATTTATCCATACGGGGTAGGTTGGCTAAATCCTGGGAGCTATACGAGCAGGCTCAGCTCTATGTGAACGAGAATGCCCGTGTCCCCGGCATGGAAGATATAAGTGCAAGCAGTCTCCTCGAATTCATTCAAGAGGCAAGGAATAGGAGTGAAGAGTATGCCAAACCGGTGGAAGCCTCTTTGAATAATATCGAGAACATCTCCCTGCAGAAAAGAGGAAAATACCAAAAAGAGCTTCAACTGAAAAATGGGGAGGGAAAACAAAAGATTGAGCTGAATGTCCGGGCTCCGGGAAGGCTCAATTTTGAACTTGGGGAGGTGGATCAGGACTTCTTCAAGAACTTGTCCAGGATCCTGGGTAAAAATTATTTTGAATCCTTTGATCCCTTCAGATATGTTCAGGCAGAACAGGATATTCCTTCCGGTCGGCTCCAGAAGTTGGCCAGGAAGGTGCTCCCTATCAAGGAGCACAATCCGGTCTTGCTGTTTCATTTAAGGGACGGGGTTTTGTTTCACGATGGACATGAATTTGATGCCCGGGATGTCAAATTTACCTACGATGCCATTATGGATCCGGAGAACTTGTCTCCCAGGATAGCTGGTTACGAACCGGTAAAGAAGGTGGTGGCAAAAGATGACCTCACGGTAAAGATAGTGTACAAGAGACTGTATTCTCCTGCTTTGAGCAGTTGGAGTATAGGTATCCTGCCAGAGCATTTGCTAAATGAGAAGGAGTTGAAAAGGGAAGCGAAAAAGCGGGGCAAGGATCCGGAAGATTTCTCCATAAGGGACAGCAGGTTCAATCGCAATCCAGTGGGTTGCGGCCCGTATAAATTCGATACCTGGAAGTCCGGCCAGTTTTTGAGGCTGAAGAGATTCGAGTCCTACTGGGAGGGTGCTCCCAATTATAAGAGATTTGTTTACCGGACGATACCGGATAAGTTGACCCAGGAAATGGAGTTTTATGCAGGTAGCCTGGATAATTATTCAGTGGAGCCGCATCAAGTGGAGCGGCTTAAGGACGACCCCAGATTTCAAAGTTTTTCCGGTACGTCATTCGGATATACTTATATAGGTTACAATTTGCGCCGCAGTCCCTTTGACAACCGCAAGGTAAGAAGGGCACTGTCCCTGGCCATAAATGAGGACAAGATCATCAAATATGTTTTGTACGGCCAGGGGGAGAAAATTACAGGGCCGTTTGTGAAACAGACCGAGTATTACAACGATGATGTGCAGGATGTAGGATATGATCCGGAAAAAGCGATAGATATTCTCCAACAGGAAGGTTGGGAACGGGGTGAGAACGGTTGGATGGAAAAGGATGGGGAGCGCCTGCAGTTAACCTTAATAAGTAATACCGGCAACGAAATCAGGAAATCCATCCTGGCTATAGTGCAAAATCACTGGAAGCAGATCGGTGTTGACGTGAGCACCGATACTCTGGAATGGTCCGTGTTTATACAGGAGAAGGTGAATAAGTTCGATTTCGATGCAGTGGTTCTGGGCTGGAGCATGGATATAGAACCGGATCTTTATCAGATCTGGCATTCCAGCCAGACCGATCGCAAGGAACTCAATTTTGTGGGGTTTGAGAATAAAACCGCGGATAAATATATTGAAAGGATACGGCGGGAATACGATAAGGAGCGGCAAATCGATTACTGCCACAGCCTGCACGAAATAATTGCCAGGGAACAGCCCTATACTTTTTTGTTTGTCAGGCACTGGACTGCTGTTCTGGATAAGAGGATAGTGATCCGGGAAAAGGATGATCAGGGCAATGTGGTGTATAATAGGATAAAGCCCACAAAGACCGGGAATTACAAATTTTACTTCAACAAGTGGGTCAAGTTGCCGGAGAAGCCCGAATTTGACTCTGGAAGGTGATTTATGTGGGGATTCGTTGCCAGAAGTGTGGTTCAAAAGAGTGTTACCCTGTTTTTTGTATCGGTAATCTCTTTCTTGATCATTCATTTGGCTCCGGGGAAACCCAGCCAGATCGACCCCATGAATCCCAGGTTTACCCCGGAAGTTATGGAAAGATTTCAAAAACAGTTCCACTTGAATGATCCCTTGTACGAACAGTATTATCTGTTCTACAAAGGACTTTTAAGCGGGGAATTGGTTTCATGGGACGATAATCGTCCGGTTTTGGAGAAGATTGGTGAAAAGTTCCTGAACAGCCTGCCTCTTTTTATTGTGGGCACACTTTTGACCTGGACACTTTCCTTTCCCCTTGGTATACGTTCCGCAATAGCACGGGGCGGATGGTTTGACCGCACGACAACGTTCTTTGCCTATTTGCTCATCTCCATCCCAGGATTCTTTTTTGCATACGTACTCATTGTGCTGGTGGTGAACTATCTACACGTGCCGGTGATTGGGATGCATACATTCGGACTTTCGGATAGCTCCGGGGTACAGTGGATGATGGACCATATATGGCATTTGCTTTTGCCGTCCCTTCTGAGTGCAAGCGCAGGCATAGCCATATTGTCAAGGTATGTGCGCAATCAGATGTTGGAAGTGGAAGGCCAGGATTATGTCCGGACTGCAATGGCCAAAGGACTTCCAGATGACATGGTGCATTATAAGCACGCTTTGCGTAATGCCATGCTGCCTTTTGTTACTATGTTCGGGCTTATGATTCCCGGACTTCTCAGTGGATCGGTTATAATAGAAACCATATTTTCCTGGCCCGGGATAGGCAGGATGGCGTTTGAGGCGATTTTGGCAAGGGATTATCCGCTTATTTTGACTGTAAACTTTATTTCCGCTGTTTTGGTTTTAATAGGTACATTTGTTTCAGATATATTGTATATAATCGTGGATCCCAGAATTAAATTGTAGATTGCCTGAACTGTAATATTGCCGGAGCAGTTGGAAAAATATAATCGCCTTGATTTCGATTTTCTAAAATTTAATCTAGATCTCGGCAAAACACTTTACAAGGAGTAAAAAATTGGGTGAGACAATAAGATTTGGAGTATCGCTGGATACAAGCTTGCTTGAAAAGTTTGATAAATTATGTGAAGAACGTTGTTACAAGACCAGGTCCGAGGCTATACGCGATCTGATCAGAAAGGAATTGGTACAGATGGAGTGGGAGGACCATAATCAGGAGGTGACCGGTACCCTGACCATGGTCTATAACCATCACCAAAGCGATTTGGCACAGCAAATGACTGAAATTCAGCATCAGGCGCTGGATTTGGTGATAACTTCCCTGCATGTGCATATAGATGAACATAATTGCATGGAAGTATTGGTTTTGAGAGGGCCCGCTAGGGATGTAAGGTCCATAGCCGAGCGCTTGACCGCTACAAGAGGTGTAAAGCACGGTAAATTGAGTTTGTCAACAACAGGAAAAGGTATAAGTTGATGCAAGATATTCAAAATAGTCCGGCTGGCGTGGATATGTCCATTGACAGGGTTGGAGTGAAAGATCTGCGTTATCCCTTGGTTGTGCGTAATAAAAACGACGGTTTCCAGAACACTGTTGCCCATGTGGATCTGTATGTGGATCTGCCAGGTAGTTTCAAAGGTACGCACATGAGCAGATTTATCGAAGCATTACAGGAATGGAGCGGAGTTTTGGATTATTACAGTTTTAAACATTTCTTGTTGGATGTGCAAACACGCCTGGAAGCTAGGAGATCGCACGTTACCTTTAACTTTCCATTGTTTTTGAATCAAGAGGCCCCAATTAGCAAAAGCCGGGCTTTAATGGAGTATCAATGCATGTTCTCGGGAGAGCTGGAGGTGGATAATCCCAGCATGTTCGCGGGCGTAGAGGTGCCGGTGATGACAGTCTGTCCTTGTTCTTTGGCTATTTCAGAAAACGGGGCCCATAGTCAACGAGCTGTGGTCAAAATCAATGCAAAATTCGAAGGATTGTTGTGGCTGGAGGATTTGATCTCCATTGCGCAGAATTCAGCTTCTTCTCCAGTGTATGGACTACTGAAAAGGGAAGACGAAAAATACGTAACAGAACAATCTTTCGCCAACCCCTGTTTTGTCGAGGATGTGGTCAGGAATGTGGGAGAAAGGTTGCAGGACCACGAACAGATACAATGGTTTAAAGCAGAGGTGGAAAGCTTTGAATCCATCCATAACCACAGTGCCTATGCATGCATTGAGATGGATACTGGATCAATTCGCTGAGTTAGAGTTCCCCTTTTTTATAGTTTCGGGCCTGGTGTTATATTTTCAGTAATTCGGGACAAAAATAAATTTTTGTTTGACATTATGCCAATCTTTTTGATAACTTACTTAATACAATAAAAATTGTATATCTATTTGCTCAAATTCAGTAATCCAACCCACTATACAATTATAATAGTTCTTTTTTTGCGGTGTAATCGTAGGCAGTGGAGGTTGTGATGGGTTTTTTTTATTATTTGATTGATCTTGGAGTTTCAAAAAGGAAAAAAAGTTTGGTTATCCTTGAAAAAAGATCTAAAATATAGTAAGATCGCGAACTTATACAGTAGAATTGAGTTGTTTTTGAATGTAATTGTTTGAGATTTTATATAAAATTGTTAGCAAAAAAACTTTTTTATTCCTTGTGAACAGTTAATTAAAGCCTGACAGAAACACTAATAAGTTCCCGACCGGAAATTACAAATTTCCGGCTACGAAAATAGCAAGTTTTCAATTCGGAAACTAGATTTTTTGTTTGACAAGGAAAGCTGGCAGTTTCCGGATGAAACCTAATTAATGAAACCTGTTAAAAAGAGAGCCGAGAGGGTGCTATGACTTCAATTATTGATGAAGAATATGCTGAACGAATTGAGGAGGTCTTGCGTGAGTTTTTAGCTGAATCCGGGGCAACTTACGTTCTCCTTACTGATATGGGGGGGAACCTCTTGTTCAAAATGGGTGAGGAAAATTTCGATAGTGACACGCTCGCGGTATTGTCTGCTGCTAATTATGCAGCAACAAACGAAATAGCGAATCTGATTAATGAAGATGCTTTTTCATTGTTGTTTCACAGGGGCAATAATGAAAATATCCATTTTGCAAAGCTTACATCGGATATCTTAATGATAGTTCTGTTTAAGCCGTATCTTTCTCTGGGTTTGCTTAGACTCAAAATTGAAAATGTGCAAAATGAAATCACCTCATTGATAAGGGAATGATTCTTATGGCTATTGTCAATTTGAAGGAAAAAGTTATCCAAATCAAGATAGTTTACTACGGTCCTGGCAGGAGCGGTAAGACAACCAATCTTGAGTATATCTTCAATCGGCTCCAAAGCCAAAAGGAACAGAATACCAGTAAGCTGGTGTCCATTGACACTAAAGGTGACAGAACACTGTTTTTCGATTTTTTCCCTGTCAACCTTGGCAAAATTAATGGTTTCGACTTGAAGCTTCAACTTTATACAACTCCGGGTCAGGTAAAGTATGAATCCACCCGAAGATTGGTACTTAAAGGTGTGGATGGCATAGTATTTGTGGCGGATTCACTTTCTTCTCGACAGGATGCCAATATTGATTCCTTTGAAAACCTAAAAAACAACCTTTCCTATCACAATATAAGCCTTTCAGATGTTAAGATGATCTTCCAATGGAATAAGAGGGACCTGCAGGAGCAAAACATTCCGTTGACTGATATAGAGCAAATGGAAACGAGCCTTAATTCGGAGTTGCAAACCCAATCCTTTCCCGCAAGTGCAGTATCAGGCACAAATGTTTTTAAAACAGTAAATTATATAGCTAAACAAACTGTGGAAAAAGTTATCGATATGTCTGTGGTTAATCAAAAACAGAGACCTAATTAGTTCCAGGAGGGAAACCCCCATTTACTTCTTCGCTTTAAGTCTTTGAAATACCTCATGTATTAATATATACTACGGTTTCAAAATTGCTCCTTGTATATGGGTAACTGTACGTCCAATCACAGTTTTCGGTGTGGCACTAGTGAAATGGTGTGGGAGGATTCTCGCGGTTTTAACTTCACCAATCCGAAACAGTAGCAAATTTTAACATGAAAAAGTTTTCTCGCTACTTCGTAGTCGAGATTGCCAGAGTTTTAGAGTGTTAAGGTTTTAAGTAAGAAAAAGAACCAATAGCCTGTTTAT
>Ga0207714_1001381_pt1 | contig 15586 bp, 15 predicted proteins | sample PonA232FremontCA_2_FD_187270 | JGI IMG/M metagenome (GOLD analysis project Ga0207714, IMG submission 187270) | Marine sediment microbial community from Fremont, CA, USA - Pond A23 Sediment 2 (SPAdes) | ecosystem: Environmental > Aquatic > Marine > Unclassified | place: USA: Fremont, California... | reverse complement strand
TATCGGCGTCCTCTGGTGGTTCGCCCTCGGGCCGGAACTGGAACGTGGTGCCGCCACAGTCCGGACAGCCCGAGAGCATCTCCTTCGAGCCGTCGTCGAACGCCCGACCACACTCTGTGCACTCGTGGGGCATGCTACTGTGAGACGAATGTCTGGATGAGCGTCTCGTCCTTGTGGAGCGTCTCGATCCGGTTTGCCGGACCGATGACCGTCAGCTTCTTTGCCGAGTCACCACCCATCAGTCGGCTGAACAGCCCACTGCTTCCGGAGTTGGGTTTCGGGTACGTCTCGATCTCGATACCCTCGAACTCGTCCGGGTTGATCTCAGACATCGTCACCTCGATCAGCCGCGACTCCTCTTCCGGCGAGAGCCCTTCCTCGAGAATGACGATGTTGCCGTCGTGCACACCGTCGAGGATGAGCCGTATCTTCTCCATACTGGCGAGCCCCTGCATCCGCTCGCCGCTTATCAGGTCGATCTGGACACCGCCGCCGTTTCCGTCTGGTTGTTTTATCTCCGGCATAGCTATCACCCGAAGTACTCCGCAATCTTGTCGTAAACCTCGTCCATGTTGTCACCCTCGAGAGCCGACAGCGGGATAGTCTCGTGCTGTGGAAATGCGTTCTGGATACGCTGAATACTCGCCTCCTCCAGGTCGATCTTGTTTGCGAGTATCAACACCGGCAGGTCCTGGCTCTCGATAATACCGATCAGCATCGTGTTGACCTGTGTGAACGGGTCTTCGGCGGCGTCTAACACGTAGATGACCCCGTCAACGTCCTCCCGGAGCCAGTGCATCGCCTCGGCGACACCCTCTGTCGCCTCACGGGAACGCCGGACCGCGTCGTCCTCGTCCATGTCGTGTTCGAGAAACTCCGTGTAGTCGACCTTTGTTGTTACACCCGGCGTATCGACGACATCTATCGTGACACTCCTGCCGTCACGCTCTATCTCGACGTTCTCCTTTCGCCGGGCACGCCGTGTCTCGTGGGGGACGTGACTCTCCGGACCGACCGCGTCACCGTGTTCGGTCCAGTCGCGCACGATTCGGTTGGCGAGCGTCGTCTTTCCCGCGTTCGGCGGTCCGTAGATACCGATACGTCGTGGCTCGTCGTCCGAGAACACCGACGACACTGCCCGCGAAATACTTGATCTGAGTCCTGTGAGTAGTCCCATTGTGTTCTCCCGGCTGTCAACCGGGCCCTACACGAGATACCCCGTGCTATCTACTTAATCCTGTGTCAGACACACATAAGAAAACTAAGATGTGTAGCGGGGACAGATATCAGGGAGAGTCGGGACAGTTGTTACTAGAGGAGGACGAGGAACCGGCCCTCCGCCCCCCACCCCTTTGTTTCGGGTGGAACATCGAGAGAGCAAAGGGTGGGGTGATAGTCGAGGGGCCAGAGAGGAGTGAGACGGTTGAACCGGAGGGTACCTGAGGAGTGAGACGGTCGGACCGGAGGGTACCTGAGGAGTGAGACGGTCGGACCGGAGGGTAGCTTGGGAATTAGTTCCGGGACGCAAACGTTCCAGAGGGTACGCTCCGTCGAGTTACCTGCTCTGTGCCCGGATGCTGGGTATGTACACACTAGGTTGTATTGTGTAGACTCGAAAAACCTTCTTTTGCCCGCATTGCAGTTATTATTTCTATGCTCGTTACTTAAATCTTTCTCATAATATATAACACTTTTTCACCCCCCTCCCCCTCTTCTCTGGTTCCACCCGAAACAAAGGGGTGGGGGGGTGGTGTGGTGGCTCCTCCGACTCCTCCGAGATACTCGGGCGGAGCTCTCCTGACCCTGTCACATCTGCATCATCAACTCTCCTGTGATAGCTCCACCCGCATCCATCCGGCTCCGAGAGACACACTCCATCCCTCTACCATCACAGCTCTCTTTTCTCCAGTCGTGGAACCGGTGTCGGTGTCGGTGTCGTCTACCGGCCATCAGATGGTGGTCACACATCGGCAGCTGGTGTCGAGTGATGTCGACCGATACAGTTCCTCGGTGAGACTACTGTCTCTCCTCCCTGCACCGTGGCCTGTTTGCTCGACACGGGCCCTGTGTTTGCCGCTTGCCTCCGTTGCTGACCCGCCAGACTGCTTCAATCGTAACTTTTATAATATCTTCACCCACTGTTTCTTGTGGTTCAACTGGACGCGCCGTATCAGGAGATCCAGTCGTGACGGCGCGTCTCGACGTCTGTACACGCCGCATTCAGCTTGCGCGCAAATATCTCCACTCGAAACAAAGGGGACTATCGATGTCAGAAGAGGAAAACCAAACACAGTTTGAGAAAGAACACACACGAACGGACGGCGGTTCCAACCCCCGAGACGGTGATGGGGTCGTGAACACCGACGGTATCGAGGGGACCGACGTGGACGGTCCGGCCGCTGAGGAGACTGACGAGGTTGCGACCGGCCTGTTCGATGACCTGCTCAGTGGCGACCCGATCTTCGAGGACAAGGAGGTCCTCCGCCCCGCATACACGCCACGGGACCTGCCACACCGAGAAGACCAGATAGACAGTATGGCGACTGTCCTCGTATCGGCACTCCGCGGGGACACACCCTCGAATATCCTCATCTACGGAAAGACCGGCACCGGAAAGACAGCGAGTGCAAAGTACGTCAGCGAGGAGCTCGAGGCCACCTCACGAAAGTTCGACGTTCCCTGTGACGTGGAGTACATCAACTGCGAGGTCACAGACACACAGTACCGGGTGCTCGCCCAACTCGCGAACCAGTTTATCGAGAAGAACCGAGAGGGTATCCAGGCCGAGATCGACGACCTGGTGTCGCTACGGAAAACAGCTCGACAGGACCTGACAGCGCTCGCCCCTACCCGTTTCGAGAGTGTGGATGCGGTGACAGACGAACTCGAATCTCTCCGGACAGACCGGGACGACTTCGACGACGTCCCGATGACCGGCTGGCCGACCGACCGGGTGTACAGTTCGTTCTTCGAGGCCATCGACTACCGCGAGCGGGTCGTGGTGATCATGCTCGACGAGATCGACAAACTCGTCGAGAAGTCCGGTGACGACACGCTGTACAATCTCTCCCGGATGAACTCCGAGCTGGAGCACTCCCGGGTCTCGATTATCGGCATCTCGAACGACCTGAAGTTCACAGACTTTCTGGACCCGCGGGTGAAATCAAGCCTCGGCGAGGAAGAGATCGTCTTTCCGCCGTACGACGCAAACCAGCTCCGGGACATCCTCGAGCATCGCTCGCAGATCGCGTTCGTCGACGGGGCCCTGACCGACGAGGTGATCCCACTGTGTGCGGCGTTCGCGGCACAGGAACACGGTGACGCACGACGCGCGTTGGATCTCCTCCGGACCGCGGGCGAACTTGCCGAGCGCGACGACACCGACCGAGTCGAGGAACGACACGTCAGACAGGCACAGGAGAAAATCGAGATCGACCGTGTCGTCGAGGTGGTCCGAACACTGCCCCAGCAGTCGAAACTCGTTCTCTTCGCCATCATCCTCCTGGAAAAGGAGGGTGCACACAACATCAACACCGGCGAGGTGTACAACGTCTACAAGCAGCTGTGTGGTGAACTCGACGCAGACGTGCTCACCCAGCGACGGGTGACTGACCTCATCAGTGAACTCGACATGCTCGGCATCGTCAACGCGGTGGTCGTCTCGAAGGGTCGGTACGGCCGGACAAAGGAGATTAGTCTCTCGGTTCCACTCGAGGAGACCGAGAGCGTTCTCATGTCGGACTCTCGTCTGGGCGATATCGACGATGTCCAGCCGGTTGTCCAGGCGCGTTTCGACAACTGAGATGTCTGACGACTACTCTTCGCGACCGGTTGCCGTGGTTGACCCGTCTGGGATACTACCCCAGTTACTCTCGTAGAAGGTGAGCGCGTCGCTGTCCGACTCGCGCAGTCCTGCCGCCTCGACACGCCCGATGTATATCGTGTGGTCACCGGCTTCGACGGCTTCGTGAACCGAGCAATCGACATAACCCAGTGACTCCGAGAACACCGGAGCGCCGGTCGCGGCTGTCTCCGTTGGATGCTCCTCGAAGGGTTCGAGACCGTCGTCGGTCATCCCCGCAAAGTGCTCGCCGAGAATCTGCTGGCCCGCTGTGAGGATGTTCACACAGTAGTGTTCTGCCTCTCCCCCGGCGAGTTTCCGGTGGGCGTCGGTGTCGTGGTCGAAACAGACCAGTACGAGTGGCGGGTCGAGCGAGACACTACTAAACGCGTTGACTGTGATGCCGTGTGGTGGCTCACTGTCGAGTGTCACTGCCGTCACGCCGGTCGCGAACTCGCCCATCACGCTGCGCAGGTCGATATCTGTCACACTACACGATTACAGCCAGCCACAATTGAACATTCCTCTTCTGGCCGGGCTCAGGTCTGTAGGCGGAACCAGCCGAGCAGGGGGACCCGCGCCTCGGCGGTCCCAACGACCCAGTCGGGTCTGACAGGGGCAGTTATCCGGTTGTTGGCCTGGTCGTAAGAGGGGTTGTTGTCACCTTTGGTGATGAACCCGCTGTGGTCTGCCACGCACTGCTGGCCGCCCACCCTGCCGAGATACGACGGGTCGACAGCCTCGTGTTGACACCAGTTCTCTCCAGTTTCGACCCAGAACATCGCACGGTGGATAACCGGCGTCCGGTCGGTGTTCCCGTTTGGTGCGAACACGATGACGTCACCGCTGTCACCAAACTGTGAGTAGCCGGTCTCCGCGCCGACTGCCGCGGTGACGATACCGGTGTTGCTCTCGGTTGCCCTGACACTCTCTGTTGGCTGGAACCGGTCGGCGTCCATGACGAACGCCAGGTCGTTGACCTGCATGTTCGGCTCCATACTCCCGCTCTCGATGGCGACCATCGGCGGCCAGACACCGCTCATCGCGAACAGATACAGCCCCAACAGCAGTACCGCCGCGATGGTCGTCGTGATGTCCCGCACGAACGGCCCCCAGCCGTCGTCACTGTCGCTGTCGGTCTGTGTCTCTCGCTCTCGTCGCTGTCGGTCTGTCTCCCCGGTCCGGTCGACACTCTCCGACCGCACCTCACGCCGTTCGGAATCCACAGTTCGCTCCGTGGGGTCAGTATCACCCCGGTCTCCGGTATCCCTGTCCCCGGGTCGGCTCTCCGGCTCCTCCCCGACCGACCCATCGCTGTCATCGCGGGGAGCTCCCATCGTCGACTCTACCTCCGGTTAGAAGTTGAATGTTCTGGTCCCCGGCCCGCTCTCACGCTGTCGTGTCTCGTCTCGCGGTCCGTACGCTTTTGTACCGTCTCGTGTGAAACGTAGGTGTGCCATCCGAGGAGACTGCACGTATCGTCGCGGAGCTTGCGAGCCGGGGCTACAACGCCGACCGGGAGGCTGTCACACTGCTCGCGCGTGCCCCGGACCGGGACCGTGCGCTCACCCGGGCGGTGGAAACTGCACCGGACGACGCCTTGGTGCTCTCGGCGGCGGCCGTCAGGGCGGCACTCGACGACACACCTGAACCGGCCACAGACCCCCCTGTTTCGGGTGGAAATCACGACCTGGAATCGGGGGATACAGAACGGGCCACTCCAGTCGAAACGGAGGGGTCGACGGAGGAGCGTGAGGCCGACGACCCGACAGCGCGGCAGAATGGGGTAGCCGACCGACCCGACCCGGGGGCCACCGACGTGGCATCGGGAGGCCCGACGGCCGACAGCGGGGTGTCGGGTGACCGGGAGCTGTCGATGGCAGACGTCAGCGGCGACATCCAGAGTACGGGGACCGGCGAGTACGGCGACTTCGTCTCGGTGTTCCGGGACCGCTACGAGCGGCTAGCCGACCTGCTCGCCGGGCGGGTGAACCACCGGCCTGCGGGGGCCGTCGCCGACCTCTCGAACGGGAGCGAGGTGGCGCTCATCGGGATGGTCGCGGACGCTCACTCGACGGCCGGCGGCCACTGGCGGTTCGTTCTGGAGGACACCAGCGGCACCTACCCCTGTCTCGTGCTGGCAGACAGCGAGTTCGCCGACCGGGCCCGCCGCACCCTCCACGACGAGGTGATCGCTGTGGAGGGGCGAATCTCGACGGACGGCCCCGACGACGACGGTATCCTCTTTGTCGACGAACTCCACGTTCCGGACGTTCCACACACCCACACGCCGTCGACAGCAGACCGTCCGGTCCGTGCGGCGCTCGTCTCGGACGTTCACGTCGGCAGTCAGGAGTTTCGGGCCGACGCCTGGGGGCGGTTCGCCGACTGGCTCCACACCGACGCGGCCAGCGACGTGGAGTACCTCCTCGTCGCCGGCGACATGGTCGAGGGTGTCGGCGTCTACCCCGGCCAGGACGAAGAGCTCGATATCGTCGACATCTACGACCAGTACGAGCGTTTTAGTGAGTATCTAAAGAACGTGCCCGGTGACATGGAGGTGGTGATGATTCCGGGTAACCACGATGCTGTCCGGCTCGCGGAGCCACAGCCCGCCTTCGACGAGGAGCTCCGGGGGATAATGTCCGCCCACGACGCGACGATCTCCGCCAACCCCTCGACGGTCACAGTCGAGGGGGTGTCTGTGCTGATGTACCACGGTGTCTCGCTGGACGAACTCATCGCCGAGCTTCCGGCCGCGAGCTACGACCGGCCGGCCGAGACGATGACGTACCTGCTCGAGAAACGACACCTCGCCCCACAGTACGGCGGTCAGGTGCGCGTCGCACCCGAGGAGAGTGACCACTTGGTTATCGACGAGGTACCGGATATCTTCCACGCCGGCCACGTCCACAAGTTCGGCTACACCGACCATCGGGGGGTGCTCACGGTGAATTCGGCGTGCTGGCAGTCACAGACGGACTTCCAGGCGAGTGTCAACCTCGACCCCGACGTGGCGTACGCTCCGATCGTCGATCTCCAGACGCTCGATCTGAGCTACGCACAGTTCGTGTGACACGACGCCAACAGGCGGGGGGTAGCCGCGCCGTCACGAGGCGGTGCTCGTTCGGGACAGAGCCCGCCTACACCGTGGTCACGACTCCTCTGCCTCTACCGGCGTGACGTCGAACTGTTTGCGGAACTGTTTCACCGCCTCGTCGGTCCCGACGAGTACAATCTGTTCGTCACCGGTGAACCGGCGCTCGGGGTCGACGGTGCTCGACAGTCCGGTGTCGTCCTCCACAGCGATGACGAGACAGCCCGTTTGCTCGTAGATGTTCGAGTCGGCCAGCGTCGAGTCGGCAAACGGCCGTGCAGACACCCGGATGATACGGATCTGACTGGCCGGTGCGAGCACGTCCTCACCGCGCAGTTCGCCGGCGACCATCCGTGCACTCACCCGCGGCACCGACAGCACGTAGTCGGCACCAGCACTCAGTGCCTTTCGCGTGGCGTCGGTGTCGCTCACCCGGGTCAGCACCTCGACATCCGGGTTCAGCGACCGCGACAGGACAGTCGTCAGCATCGACGCCGAGTCGTCGGGCAGACAGACGATGACCGCGCCGGCGTTCTCGATACCGGCTTCCCGGAGACCAGTCTCCGAGGTCGCGTCGGCCACGACGTCGGCCCGTTCGTCCTCGTCGAGGTCGATTGCTCTCGTGTCGATATCCGCCTCGGTCACGACCGACCGGGCGGCCCGGCCCACCTCGCCAACGCCGGCGATAACAACGGAGTCACCCCGTGAGATAGACCGTGCCGGTCGCGTGAAGTCAGTAAACGCCTCTAGCGCGTCGTGGGGACCCGACACCAGCAAGACGGTGCTCGGCCGAATAACGGTGTCCGGGTCCGGCGGCAGGTGTAAGACACCGTCGATCCAGGCACCGATTATGTTCGCCCCGGTCTGCTCTCTGATGTTCGAGTCCCGAACACGGGTGCCCGCCAACCGGCTCCTCTGGTGAACCGGTATCTCCGTTACCTCGACATCGGCACCCAGGTCGACGGTGGCGGTTAGCTCCGAGCTCAGCGACGAGACCGCCTTCTCGGCGAGTCGCTGTCCGAGCACTCCGCGCGGGGAGAGCACACTGTCGGCCCCGGTCTCGAGCAGCACGTCCCGCAGGCTACTGTCGTCTGTGAGCGTGATAATCTCGATCTCCTGTCGCATCGACCGCACCGTCAGAATCGTGTCTACGCTCGCCTCCCCCGTGTCTGTGATGACCGCCCGAGCGGAGTCGATACTCGCCCGCTCGAACGTCTCCGCATCCTGTGGCGAGCCGTGGATAGCCGGAAAGCCGTCGTCGGAGAGCCGCTTTGCCTCCTCCCGCGAGGACGATATCAGCACGTACTCCACCCCGAGTTCGTCGAGTTCGTTCAGCAGCACGGCGGAGTCGCGCCGGTACTCACAGACGATGACGTGGTCCTGTTTGGGTGTGAGCCGGTTGTCGAGATTGACCTCGGCACCGGTGAACAACGGGATAACTATCATCCGAAGTGTAAAGAACCCGATACCGATACCGGTGATCTGTGTCAGAGAGACTACCACGAACATAAGGGGGTGGCTCCACAGACCCGAGTCCTGCCCGTACCCGGTTGTCGTCATCGTCTGAATAACGAACTCGATGGAGGCGAAGATAGACTGGTTCACCCCCTCCAACCGGGAGAGTGTGACGTTGTACACCACCGCGTACAGGAGAACGACCACCGCGAGACCGAGCAGGTAGTACAGAACAAACCGGTTTCGGCGGCTGAATTTCAGCTCTGGAAACAACAGAGAGTCGGGACCCATCGTAGGCTCGCACAAGAGTCGTTCGAGCAGGCACAAAAGCCTGCGGTTAGAGCAGGGAAACACCCACAGTCTGGGTCACGAGTGAACGGAGACACATAGACGATACTTCTCGTCGTCACTCTGTGTTCCTGGAACCCGGTTCGCGGGCGCGAGGACCGGTGTGGGAGCCGGCTCAGAGACGAACTGGAATCCCGCGCTCGTCGAGGTACCGCTTTGTCTCCTCGATGGAGTACTCCTCGAAGTGGAAGATAGAGGCCGCGAGCGCGGCGTCCACGTCGGTCTCTGTGAACACCTCGTGGATATCCGCCGGACCGCCACACCCCGAGGATGCGATAACCGGGGTCGAAACCGCGTCGGCGACTGCCCCCATCAGCGGGATGTCGTACCCCTCTTTCGTACCGTCGGCGTCGATGGAGTTGACGAACAGTTCACCCGCACCACGCTCCTCGGCCTCCGTGACCCACGAGACGACATCGACACCGGTTCCCTCGCGGCCACCTTTTACTGTGCACTCGAACCAGCACGACTCCCCGTCGACCGTGACGTAGTGCTCGCCGGCCTCGTCGTAGCGTCGGCGGGCGTCGACCGAGATGACGATACACTGGTTTCCAAACGCCCGCGCACCCGCCTCGACGAGCTCCGGGTTCTCCAGCGCACCGGTGTTTATCGACACCTTGTCGGCACCGGCCCGAAGTGTCTCTTTTATATCACTGCGGGTACGGATACCGCCACCCACGGTCAGCGGGATGAACACCTCGTCGGCAACCGCTCGCACCGTGTCGAGCATCGTCTCCCTGCCCTCGGCGGAGGCCGTGATGTCCAGAAAGACGAACTCGTCGGCCCCGGCACGGTTGTAGGTCCGTGCCATCTCCACCGGGTCACCCGTGTACGCGAGCTCCTCGAAGTTCACCCCCGTGTACACCGCCGCCTCTCCGTTCTCGTCGATATCCACGTCGATACACGGGATGATGCGCTTGGTCAGGGGCATTAGATAGACGTCCGTAGGAGGCCCGTTCTGAAAAGCTGTCTGACTGTGTCTCCCGGCCACCCGACCGCCGGTGGTGTCCTCACCCGCGCCCGTGTGGTGTGTCCTCGGCGACGAGCTCACCATCCTGTTACAGGACAACAGACAACTGAACCTGACCGTGACCGGCATCGTCGACCAGAACACCGGTGGCGGCCAGCCGCATGTGTTCGCCCCGATTGAGTACGACGACACCTCTGTCGAGACACCGAACGCACGCGCGAGATTGGCATCACGAAAGCCGTCGGGGCAAAGAAACGCGAGCCGATACAACTGTTGCTCGTGGAGTCGCTCATCCTCGGGGTTCTCGGTGCCTCCTTTGACCTCCCGCTGGGGCTCGGCGCCGGCTCCCTCGCGCTGACAGTCCCCGGCTGGCCGATGGTCATTCCCTACGGCTGGATTGGTCTCGCCGTGTCGGCGTGCTGGTCGGTCTCTACCCGGCCTGGCGCGGTGCCCGGACCCCGACCCCGCCGGGAGTAACGGTTTGTCACCACCAGCCTGTCCGGCCCGACACGCGGGGGTCTCCCGGCGGGACAAAGGCGGGTCAGTCCGCCGGTGTCACGTCGTCGTCTCCGGTTGGTTTGTCGACGGTGCGTCCGAGTTTTCCTCGCATGACACCGACGTTGCCGGGTGCAGCACGACTGATCCGTTCTGCGATGGAGCCAAACAGCACCCGCTCGGTCTCGCTTTTCTCCGAGAGACCGACACAGACGGTGTCGTACTCGGCCACGGCGTCGACAATCGCGGTCTCGGTATCCTCCGCGATGACGATTCTGGACTCGTACTCCTCGGGGGCGAGTCCGGCCCGGTCGGCGATCCACTCGACAGTCCTCTCGCCCCGAGTGACCGGGTTCTCCCCCTCCGGTGACTGGATGTTCAAAAGCACCGGTGTCTCGTCGGTGACGGCGGCGAACTCGGCGGCGCGGCGGGCCGCGACCGGCGCGTGTGGTCCGGGACCGGCCAGTGCGATCGGCTCTCCGATCGACTCGACGTCGACGTTGACCAGCGAGACATCGCACGTGGCCTCCTGAATCGCGGGGTCGATTGTCCGGCCGAACACGTGTTCCTCACGGGCCAGTTCACCGTCCCACCCAAGCAAGAGATTGTCGGCTCCCACCTCGTTTGCGACCTCGACGATTGTCTGGCCGGGGTCCGGGTCGACAATCGCCCGGGTCTGCAGGTCGATACCGATCTCGTCGGCAACCTGATTAGCGGCCGTGAGCAGGTCCTGCTGGCTGGTCTGTCGGTCGGCGTCGACGTTCGTCGCCGGCGAGGACTCCCCCTCGACAACGTTGACAGCCACGAGCTGTGCCGGCTCGTCACCGGCACGAACCCGTGCGGTGGCCGCCGCGAGCCGGAGTAACCCCCGTTGTGTCTCTGGGTTCGAGACCGGAACCACCACCCGGTAGGGCTGGTCGGGCTCGCGAAGCGACCTGAGCAGGAGACCGGACTCGACATCCCGGCTCCGGGCGTAGACGAAATACCAAAGCACCCCCAGCAGGATAATTCCAGTGCCGACGAGTTGAACCTGGAACTGCATCTGTGAGATGACGACCCCTGTCATCACCACACCTGCAACCGGCACGGCCGGATACAGCAGGTCCGGAAGCACGAAATCGGGGTCGTACTCCGGGGGGTTCGCGCGCCGGAAGCTAATCAGGGAGACGTGGACGAGCGCGTAGGACACCAGGAAGCTGAAACTCGCGACCTCCGCGAGAAGTGCGACAATCTCCCCCACCTCGAGACCGAGCGCGATGAGCAGTGTCGTCACCGCACCGGTTGCGAGAATCGCTCGGTGGGGCGTGTTGAACCGGTCGTGGGTCGCGTTCAGCCAGTTGGTCATCAGGTTGTCACGACCCATCGCGAAGATGACCCGCGAGGCCGCCAGAATCGAGGAGTTCGAACTCGAGATGGCGGCGATAACAGCGGCGAACACGATTGCCGCCACACCGACCGTGCCCAGGATAACCTCCGCGACGTCCGAGACGGGCACGAGCGACCCGCCGAGATCCTGCCAGGGAACGACCCCGGTGCTGACAATCATGAGTATCATGTACAGCACCGTCACCGACACGACTGACAGGACCATTGTCAGCGGGATATTTTTTCCCGGCTTTTTTACCTCACCCGCGACTGTCGCGATAATCTCGAACCCGAGGAAGGTCACGAACACGATTCCGGTCGTTTCAAGGACCCCGCCCGGGCCCTTTGGGGCGAACTCCGCGAGATTCGACCCATCGATGAAGAAGACTCCGAATATCATGTACACCATCACGATCGCAAACTCGATGCCGATCATCAGGTTCTGTGCGCCGCTTGATTCCTCGGTTCCGTAGTAGTTGATACCCAGAATCAGACCGAGACCCAAGATTCCGAACACGACGATGAGCGTACGACCGTCGAAAAATGGCAGGGGTTCGACGATATACTGGCCGAACCCGACCATGTAGAAGGCACTCGCGAACATCAGGCCAGTCCACATCCCCCATCCGACGATACTCCCGAAGAGGCTCCCGAGTCCGCGGTTGACGTAGTGGTAACTCCCGCCGGCAATCGGCATTCCAGTTGCGAGTTCAGACAACGAGAGCGCAGCGAGCAGTGCGACGAACCCGGCGATTCCAAACGAGATTGCGCTCGCCGGGCCAGCACCCTCGGCAGCAATCCCAGGCAGGATGAAGATACCTGCCCCGATCATCGTTCCGCCTCCCAGTGTCATCGCTTCGAGAAACCCGAGATTACGCTCCAGTCCGCCTGTCTCGTCGCTCATACAGCTGTTACTCCAAGAACTGACGATGCCGTGGCCGCGGTCAGACCTGACGTGTCGACCGAGAGCCCAGAAACCACTGTTTTCATCAGTCCTTCACCGGTCGTCCCGAGGTGAGCTCCCCCTGGTAAATCAAGGAGCTACAGTCGGTGTTCTCACACACGAACAGCACCCCTGCCCCCATTATCCGCCGGTCGGTCGGCTCACCACATGACGGACACTGTAGGGTGTCCGGACGATCTGACCCCGACTGATCGTGCTGTCTTGACCGCTCCGTCATATCCATATACTATCAACAGACGTGACTGCGGCGGTTGCTCTCCGGACCGCCGCGACGAGACTGTACTGTTTACCACTGTACCACTGGTCGCTGCCGTGCCGTGGCTTGGCTGTACTCGGCAACACTACGTAACTATCCGGTGAGGATATACTTTAACCCTGATAACAGTTGTGTACAGCACAACCGGAGAACTCGATACCCGACAGCACCGACCGTGGCGCGATGCTACCGCCGGAACTGTGTTTTTTGTTTCACACAGCATCGAAACGTCGACTGTTCGGCGCGAATGGCCCCAGAGTGGTGGAGCTCCATCTGCGGTTGTGCAACACACAACCGAACCCAAGCTTGATACCACGCTGTCGGCTGATTATGCGTGTGTGGAGAGCAAAACTCCGCGTACAACCGGCCGGGGGAGTGTACACGCCGACACAACAGACGATTTCGAACTAACCGCGGGACTATCGAGTGTGACCGAGAACAGATGGGATCCCGATAATATCATCGAGGTGTTAGCGAGTAGTGAGAGTCGCAACATTCTGTCGGCGGCCAGTGTTCGTCCCGTGTCGGCGGAGGAGCTAGAGCAGGTCTGTGACGTGTCGCTCCCGACAGTCTACCGTCGTATCAACGTTCTGCTTGAGTACGACCTGCTCTCCGAGGTGCAGGCGGTCGACCCCGAAAAGGGGCAGTACAGACGCTTTCGAACCGACCTGAAAGAGGTGAGTATCGTCGTCGAGGACGGTGGGTTCGACATCGAGATTCGGCTCAGACGAGACACAGTCGACCGGTTCAGCGATGTGATAGAAGACCTCTCGAAGGGTGCACAGGATGACCGAGACGAAACCGGGCAGAACAGATAACACCGAGATCTAGTCATGGCAAGCATAGAAACGTGGATGTTCGTCGCAAGCAACGTTCTGGTGTTCGTCATCGGAGGGTCGCTGACGGTCCTCAGTTACAGAGCACAGCGTCGGGTCGAAAACCAGAATCTCCGGTACACGACACTGGGATTCGCACTCGTGACACTCAGTACACTCGTCGAGGCGCGGTACACGCCGGGCCTCGTCAACGTCGATGGGCTCAGCAACAACACGCTACTCGCCCTGTACACACTCGAATCCCTGTTGGTGGCGGCCGGTCTCGGGAGTATCGCTTACGCCATCCTCAGGTACTGAGTGTAGCGTCATCCTCAAACTGCCGGGTCCCGGACAACGACAACAGAGCAGTTTGTCTCGTCGGTGATCTTCTCCGGGACCGACCCGAAGATCCGCTCGCGGAGTGATGGCTCGGTCTCGCCGAGCACGATCAGGTCGAACGCGGCCCCCCGCTCGACAATCTGTGCGTAACTGTCACCGCCCTCGGAGACCTGCCGGGTTATCTGTGCCTCGTTGACCCCGTCTGCTGTGAGTTGCTCGGCAGCATTCCCGAGCAGTGTGTCTCCGTCTTCACCACCGTCGGTGACGGCGTGAAACAGCGTGATAGACGCGTTGTTGTGTTGTGCGACCGCACCGGCGAACCGGAGAATCCGGTCGACGTTCACGTCCCCGCGCAACGGCACCAGAATACGCCCGACCGAACGGGTCTCACCGGGAACGAGTACTCCATCGCAGGCGTACTCGTCCGCAATCCGGTCGATGGGGTCCTGACGGTCGTGGGTAAAGACGAGCTCGGTCCCGACGACTTTGGCGACACCGCCGGCCCGTACCTGCTCAGCGATGCGGTTGAGCCGTGCCTCTGCTTTCTCGCCACGGTTGAGTTTGAGCTGTGCCGGGAGCGACTGGTCCGGAACAGGAAAGTAGCCTATGAGAACGACATCGGTACCAGCGAGAAAATCGGCGAGTTCGTCGCCCGGCAGCGAGTCTGTCGAGACATCGACCGGCACGAGGAGCGTCGGAGTATCCAGTGACGACATAACTGAAATTTATCCGGAACGATATTATATCTGGTGGCTCGGGGAACAGCCGGCTGCCTGTGTGGACAGTGGGGCACAGAGCGGCACCAAACCCGGGACGAACGCAGCGGTCCGGGGAGGACGAAACCGGCCGGTTCAGGCGAGGATACGACCAACCGAGCCGTCTCTGTCCACGAGACCGGGAGCAGGATTTTTGTCGACCGCTCAGATACTGCCACCAGTGCGATGCAGACAGTCACAGTCGACTGCTCCCGCGAGGAGGTGGGAGCCGTTGTCCGGGCGGCGTTTGAGCGGACCGATGCTATCCGGGTGTACTACGTCGGCGAGAACCATGCGATCGGGAAGACCGGCGTCGGACGGGTCAGTTGGGGTGAGCGCGTCGTCGTCGAGTTCACCGGAACGGGAGACGGGAGGACCGAGCTCTCCGTGCGCGCGGAGAGGGAGGTTCGGAAGAACGTCACGGCTGCCCCGGAGACCGTCGAGTCGGCGGTGCTCGATCAACTCGCGCGCGCCAGGTCCGGGCAGAATGCGGCCGAGGCGAGCGGCCTGACCGACACGAGAGAGGTCATGCACCCGGATGACTTGCCCTCCGGACGGCGAGCGGCGTTGCTGTTTCTCGGACTGTTTTTGTCGCTGGTATCTGTCCCCGCGGCACTGCTCGGGGCGAACGCAGTTGGGGCCATCGCGTCCGGCTCTCTCGTGCGTCTGCCCCTGTTTCTGGGACTGTTCCTGATCTGGGTCCTGCTCGTCGGCGGTGTCGGGATAGCTGTGACCTGGTACGAGGAGGGTACGCTCCAGCAGCGGCTCCCGGTCTGAGCGGAGTCTCGAACCCGGCCTGCGCTAGTTGCGCCGCCGGAGCACGACGATGTAGCGGGTCAGCGAGCGGTGGACCCGGCGGGTAAAGGCGGCCTCGGTCTGCCACCCC
>Ga0207714_1001380_pt1 | contig 15597 bp, 14 predicted proteins | sample PonA232FremontCA_2_FD_187270 | JGI IMG/M metagenome (GOLD analysis project Ga0207714, IMG submission 187270) | Marine sediment microbial community from Fremont, CA, USA - Pond A23 Sediment 2 (SPAdes) | ecosystem: Environmental > Aquatic > Marine > Unclassified | place: USA: Fremont, California... | reverse complement strand
CGTCGCGCCCGCGGGTCGGGCCCAGGGGCGGTCCCCGACAACGACACACCGCGGGGTAACAGGGTCGCGGCTGTCTCGTAATCACCCGTACGGCACGTCGTCGATGTCCGCCTCATCGGTCTCGACGCCGGAACTGAACCGGCCGCGGCACATCGTCTCCCGCTCACTCGCCGAGAGTGGGACTGTTTCCTCGCGGAACGAGTCGATCACCGCCTCGCGTGATTCGTAGGCGTCGTCGATGAGTCGGGTGAGCAGGTCCCGCTGTGTCACGCGCTCGCCGGTCTGGAGGCGTATCTCGGCCTGCAGTTCCTTGAGACGCGACTTTGCCTCCTCTTCGATCTTTACTGCCGTGATCATAAAGGCAGTTTCATCTGTAACGTGCTAACTGTTTCTACTGACTCGACACCGTCCCCGGTGACTCACCGCTCGCGTCGCCGGAGCGGTGACCGTGAGTCATCAAACGACATCGTCATCGGGGGCGACCGCGCGACGGTACGACGAGCTGGTCGTTACGACGAATCCAGCTGATTTCGAGCGGATTCCTGACCTAAGGGTCCGCGCTCCGGGCCGGTGAGAGACAGTGACCGGACCGCGTGGGGTATCGGGGCATCGTTACTCTCCCAACAAATCGGGCTTTTCGGTGTCCTCGATTCACCGAATCCTGACTAATTATCATACTACTAACTTATATACTCGCATTTCGTATACTCTCATTGATGGATACAGAACGCCGTACAGATGCCGAAGCGGTGGACAGCGTCGACACTATCACAACGCGGCGGGTGGTCCTCGCGGCGGGGGGCGCTGTTGCACTCGGGGCTCTCGCTGGCTGTACTGCACTCGATGAACTCCAAGACCAGGCCAGTGACCAGGCGGTCAGGACCAGGACGGCGTCGCCAGCCAGTTTCTACACCGGTGGCGAAACTGGTGACGTGACGGCGTACAGGAGCAATCCGGTCGATGTCCGATTCGTCCCGCCGACCCTGCAGGCCGACTCACGACGCATCGAAATCGACGGCTGGAGCACCAGTGCGGCCACGAAGCCAGAGGACTACAACACACCGCGTTCGAACCGCTCGGTCTGGTGGCCCGGCCCCGACGACACGGATTCCGACGACGACGGTACCTCGACGCTCGTGACAGCCCTCGATATCGAGCGGTCCCTGTTGATCTATGCCGACGCCGCCACCGAGGCCGTGGACGACCGGTCGAACGACGACGCGAAGGCATCGCTCGACGCGTTCATCGGCGGGACGGCAGAGATTCGGGCAGAGCTTGCGGACTGTCCCACGGAGACCTGCACGACCCTCTCCGAGCACGCCGACGAACGGGCGGGACTCGCTCAGGACGCGAGCGACGCTGTGGACGCTGGCGAGTGGGACACCGCGAAGCAGTCTATCCAGCAGGCCCGCCGCATCGTCCAGGGCGACATCGAGCGAATCAACGACGAGCTCGACAGTGACGGCGATGGAATCCTCGACGGTACGGAATCTCTCTACGACTACCTCGACGGGGAGCCGACAATTGGCGAGCAGTTCGTCGTCAGTCTCCCGGACGCTCGCGCGCGGGGCGGTGGCCCGGCGCTTGCGGACGAACTCACACCCAGGCGGGTGATTCAGTACTTCACGGGCGAACGGAACGCCGAGAGCTGTGGTGAGACCGACGAGGCCGTCACGGTACACCGGGATCTGTCCTGCCGGGACCTTCTCACGTCGACGCTCGAACTCGATGATGGCCTGAACCTCGACCAGCCTCGCAGCATCGACAAGACGGACATCCGCCGCGGCGTCGCTGCGTTCGGAACTTCCGGCGGTGTCGTCGTCACCGGTGCTTCGCCAGCGGCAGAGATCGCAGAGCCGATGGCGCGCATCTCCGGACAGTGCTGCGGTGGGGCATCGGGCAAGCCGACTATCTGCTGTAACGTTCTCGAATCATGGGGCGAGGATATTACCTCCGGGGAGGCTACCGCCTCCGAGACGTTCGTCGTCCCTGTGGCGGCGACGCCGCCGGACTGCCCGTCTCCGTTGCCCGCGCTGTTGTTTGTCCGTCGGATTCGTCACGACAATCAGTTGCTCTATGTCGGCGGGTGGCAGATCGACGACGGTGCACTCTACGAGGACGCTGCGACGCTTCTGGTCACCGACGGTCCGAACCTCGTTGCCGGCGTCACGCGCTCTGACATCGAGGATGGTGGGGTTGCTCTCGAGACGAACAGCAACGACCGTGTCGTCCGGAAGAAGCCTGGACGGACAAAATACGGGAACATCACCCTCAGCGCGCTGTACGATTCGGATGCCGAGTACTTGCCAGCGGGTGCCCACTCGGTGTGCAGGGACGACGGCAAGCTATACTGCTGGGGCGTCCAGTCTCGCGAGACACTCGCCAGACACGACACGACCGACTGTGACGACAGTGACCCCGACACCCACCCATCGGCCCTCACAACGGCGCTCGATGCACCGGTACTGCACCTCGTCGGAGCGGCCGAGGCATCGAACGACGTGAAATTCAAAGCGGGGGCAGAGCTGTCGAAATCGGTCAACTGAGCGTATCTGTTTCGCTCGCGTGACGCTCGCGAGGGCCGGAGTCACCGTCTCGAACGTGGGTTCGTCGGCATCGAATCCCGTACTGTTCTGTGACACGCTGAGTCGCGGTCACCCGCGCCGCCGGAGCACGACGATGTAGCGGGTCAGCGAGCGGTGGACCCGGCGGGTAAAGGCGGCCTCGGTCTGCCACCCCGCCGCGCCCGCGGGTCGGGCCCAGGGGCGGTCCCCGACAACGACACACCGCGGTGCGACCCTGCTCGCCTCCGCGAGCGCGTCACCGACCAGCGTCCCGAGCTCCCCCCGTATCTTCGACTGTCGCCCGTAGGGGGCGTCGAACACGACCGCGTCGAGAGCATCGTCGGCGACCGGCAGCGAGGCGGCGTCACCCCGGAACACGGACCAGTCACCGTCGAGTAGCGCTCGGAAGTTCTCGCGCGCACCGGCGGTCATCTTCGCCTGTGCGTCCATCCCGAGCACGTCAGCTCCGACCAGCCCCGCCTCGAGGAGGATACCGCCGGTGCCACACATCGGGTCGAGCACAGTCGCACCCGGTCGGGCACCGGCGATGTTGACGAGCGCCCGGGCCAACATTGGGGCCATACTCCCGGGTTGGAAAAACGGCCGGTCCCCGGGGCGCCGGTCGCCAAACCCCCGGTCGACGGTCGCGGCCAGCCAGCCGAGTGCACACTGCTCGCCCGCGAACAGCGCCCGGAGCTCGTGGTCCGGGTCGTCGAGGTCGACCCCGAACCCGCGCTCGACCAGCACCGACCCCAACTCCCGCTCGGCGCGCTGGGTGTCGACACCGGTCGTCCCCCGCACGTCGACGGCCCGCACCGCGACCGTCCCCGACCGGTCGATACCCGCCGCCGAGAGCAGCGCGACGGCGCCACTCACCGCCGGGTCACAGGTCCCCACGAGCCGACTCGCGCGGTGTGTGTACGCGAGCTCCGCGAACTGGTCACCGAGGCCACGGGCCCGCGCCAGCCCCGGCGCGAGCACCTCGACGTCACTCGCCACTGTGCCCGCCTCGTAGGCCGCAAACGGGTCGTCTGCCCCGGCAAGTTCGAGCACGTACACGCCCGTACTGGCGGTGGAACGGGTATGAGCGTGGCGGTCAGCGTCGGTTTCTCGACCGGTTTTGTCGCTGATGGGTCCGAGCCACAAACATTTATAAGACTTAAATACGTTACTTAAACCGAGATATGGCAGATCCAAAGGAGACAATCAACATCGAGAACGTCGTCGCGTCGACGGGAATCGGACAGGAGCTCGACCTGCAGAGCGTCGCGATGGACCTGGAGGGGGCAGACTACGACCCGGAGCAGTTCCCGGGGCTTGTATACCGCACACAGGAGCCAAAGTCGGCGGCGCTCATCTTCCGCTCGGGCAAGATTGTCTGTACCGGGGCAAAGAGCACCGACGACGTCCACGAGAGCCTGCGTATCGTCTTCGACAAACTACGCGAACTCAACATCCAGGTCGAGGCCGACCCGGAGATAATCGTCCAGAACATCGTCACCTCGGCCGACCTGGGCCGGACACTGAATCTCAACGCGATCGCAATCGGGCTGGGCCTCGAGAAGATCGAGTACGAACCCGAGCAGTTCCCGGGGCTCGTCTACCGGCTCGACGAACCCGACGTGGTCGCCCTCCTGTTCGGGTCCGGCAAACTCGTCATCACGGGGGGGAAACGGCCCGACGACGCCCGCGAGGCAGTCGACAAGATCGTCAGCCGACTCGAAGAGCTCGAACTGCTTGGCTGATCACTCGACCAGGCGCTCGATCTCGGTCACCAGAATGTCGCTCGCCCCGACAGTCTTGAGTTCGGCGATGGTCTCGAAGACGCGGTCCTCGTCCACGACGGCGTGAACCGCAACCCGGTTGTCGCCGGCGATATCCATCACCGTCGGGCCGCCCATCCCGGGGATGACCTCGCGAACCTCGGCCAACCGGCTCTCGGGAACGTTCATCATCAGGTAGCGTCGACCCTCTGCGGCCAGCACCGACTCCAGGGCGGTCGCTACCTGCTCGAGTTTCGGGTCGTCGGTGACCTCCGGGCTGGCAAACAGCCGCACAGAGGAGGTGAGCACCTCGTCGACGACCGACAGCCGGTTCATCCGCAGGGTCGTCCCCGTCGAGGTGATGTCGACGATGCCGTCGGCGATGTCGACGTGCGGTGTGAGCTCTGTCGCGCCCGACACCTCGACGACGTCGACGTCGACCCCCTCCCGGTCGAAGTACTCGGTCGTGACGGTCGGAAACTCCGTGGCGACGGTTCCGCCGGCCAGGTCGGCGACACGCTCGATCTCACCCGCCTCCGGCGCGGCGAGCACGAGCCGGCAGGTCCCGTAACCGAGGTCGAGTAGCTCCACGAGGTCGACATCCGACTCGCGGACCTGGTCGTAACCGGTTATCCCGAGATCGGCGGCCCCGTCGGCGACGTACTCCGGAATGTCACTCGACCGGGCGAACAGCACCGTCACCCCGGGGTCGACGGTGTCGGCGTACAGTTTCCGGTCTGCCCCGTCGACGAGTGTGAGGCCGGCCCGCTCCAGCAGGTCGACGGTCGGGTCGTGCAGACGACCCTTGTTGGGAACGGCGATGCGCATACGTCGACTGGGGGTGGCCCGGGCAACTGTCTTTCGCACCGGACCTGCCTGTGAGCCCCCGCTCTGTGCCTGTCGTGGGTGGTCGGCCTGGTCACGTCGGGTCGAACGGTCGCTTCCGCCCGTGTCGCTGCCAGTCACCAGACACAAAGGCTCTTTTTGCCCCGTCCCGTACCTGCCCGTACATGGACGACCGTCGCGACGAGGACGAGATGTTCTGTCCGTCGTGTGGGGAGCGGATGCGCCGGTCTGTGAACTTCTGTCCGTCGTGTGGGGAGCAAAACCGGAAACAGGGCCAGAACCGCTGGGGTCCTTCTTCGGCCCCCGAGGACGGCCCAGGGGACCGCCAGGCCGAATCCGACGGCGACCCCGGGTACGCCCGGGAGACGGGCCGCACCCCTCCAACAGCGACCAGCGCTTCCCGGCAGCCACAGCCGGCAGCCGGGGCACAGCCGGGTGGTGGTATGCCCGGTGAACCGGTTAGCGGGACCGACACCGTCCACTGGCGGAGCTACCTGCCCCCACAGTTGCGCCGGGCCACGGAGTCGAGTTGGCGTGTCGTCGGAGTCTCGCTCGGCCTCGGACTGCTCGGTATCGTGCTACTCGCGGTGTTCAGCGGTATCGCCGCCGGTGTCCTCATCGCCGCCACAGACCTCTCGGAGGGTGCCGCGCTGCTGGCCGGAACGGCTATTGGCCAGCCCCTCGGGTTCATGGGCCTGTCGCTCGCGTATCTCCGCTACCGCGGGTTCGACTGGAGTCAAATAAAGGGGTATCTCGGTATCCGCCGGCCGACACTGCGACAGGTCGGGTTGATATTCGGCGCGTGGCTGGCGCTGATCGTCGGTATGGGTATCGTCGCCGGTCTCGGACAGCTGTTGCTCGACCTCCTCGGGATGGGTGCCGACCCCGCCGAACAGGAGAGCACAGAGATATTCACGAACAACCCCGAGGTGCTCCCGCTCGGAGTTCTGATGATGTTTCTCGTCGTCGGGCCCTGCGAGGAGATTCTGTTCCGGGGTGTTATTCAGGCCCGGCTCCGCGAGCGCTTCTCCGCGCTCCCGGCGATCGGGTTCACCGCGGTGTTTTTTGCCTCTATCCACCTCACCGGCTTTGTCGGTAGCGCACAGGCTATCGTCGTGGGTATCGCCGTGCTCGTCGTCGGCGGTCTCGTCTTTGGCACCGTCTACGAGTACACACAGAACCTGGTCGTGGTCTCTCTGCTCCACGGGTTCCACAACTCGATGATACTCGTGTTCCTGTACATCGGCGAGACGGCGAACGTCGAGAGCGAACAGGCGCTGGCGACGGCCGCCACACTCCTCCCGGTCTGACCCACCGGTCTCACAGCAGTTGTTCGAGCTGTTGTCGCCGCGCGGCAAGCTCTACCACCGGGTCCACCGCGGGGTCGTTTGCGAGCCGTCTGAGCACCAGCAACGGGTCGACACCGGCCCGTTCGACCCGTTCCAGGAGTGTCGACACCTCGGTGCGGTAGAGTGCGAGTTCGTCGAGCAGACCGAGCAGGAGAGCCATCGGGACGGCCGCCTCGGGGTCGGTCGGAAACCGCTCTTGGACCCGCCCGAACGCCGGGTCTGCCGGCGGGTCGGCCGCCGGCTGGAGTGTCAGGCAGTCCGGACACAGTGCGACAACAGTCTCCGACCCGGGCACACACGAGCGTAACGGCTCGGGCACGGTGAACACGACCGGGTCGGTCCCGCAGTCTGGACAGTCCATATTGCAGATACAGTGGCAGCGCTCAAGCCGTTTGTGTCCCACCTCCCGGGGGACACGACCAGGACTGTTATGCCGCGTCCGGTCGACCGCCCGAACATGGGTGTTCTCGACGTCGTCGTGACGGCAGTCTGGGTGATGTTGCCGGCGTACGTCCCCAACAACGCAGCGGTGCTGGCGGGCGGCGGGCGGCCGCTCGATGCCGGTCGGACACTCGGTGGTGCCCGCCTGCTCGGTGACGGAAAGACCTGGCGTGGGCTCGCCGCCGGCTGGCTGGCGGGTCTCGCTGTCGCACTCGTGCTCGACACACTGCGCGTGGATGTCGTCGACGCCGTCGGTGTCGACCTGCCGGGGTTCCCGCTGGCGGTGGCAGTTCTGTTCCCGCTGGGTGCGATGCTCGGTGACGTCGGGGCCTCGTTCGTGAAACGCCGGACCGGTCGCGAGCGCGGCGCCCCGTTTCCCGGGGTCGACCAGCTCGATTTCGTTCTGGGCTCGCTGCCGTTGGCCCTCGTGGCCGCGCCGTCGTGGTTTCTCGACACGTTCACCCCGGGTGTGCTCGGTGTCGTACTCGTGGTGACCCCGGTGTTGCACGTCGTGACGAACACACTCGCCTACCTGGCCGGCCTGAAAACCGAGCCGTACTAACCCTCGACTCCGGTGATCTCGACGCGCGCGCCGCCACTCTCACTCTCCGTGACCTGGACCGTCCAGCCGTGTGCCTCCACGATGTCTTCCACGATGCGCAGGCCGAACCCGGTCCCGTCGGCCGCTGTGGAGTAGCCGCTCTCGAAGAGGCGCTCGGTGTCGGCGGGGAGCCCGCTACCGTCGTCCGCGACGTAGAACCCCGGCTCGTCGTCGAGCACGCCGACCGTGACCGTCACGTCCGTGCCACCGTGTTCGACGGCGTTCCCGACGAGGTTCTCCAACACGGCCGTCAGCCGGTTCCGGTCGGCGTGCAGGGTCAGGTCGGCCGGACACACCAGTGTCGCAGCGGACGTCTCGACGTTGCTCCAGGCCTGCCGGACGACACTGGCCAGCTGGACCGGCTCTGTCTCACCGATTATCTCGCCCTGTTGGGCGAGTGTGAGCAACTCGTCGATGAGCCGCTCCATCCGGTCGAGCGCACCCGATAGCCCGTCGACGTGGTTGCTGTCTATCTCCTCGGCGAGCAGTTCGAGCCGAAGATTCGCCACGTTCAGCGGGTTCCGCAGGTCGTGGGAGACGAAGCTGGCGAACTCCTCGAGGCGTTCGGTCTTCCGGGTGAGCGCCTCCTCGCGCTCGATGCGCTCGATCGCGGTTGTCGTGTGGCTCACGAGCAACTCGACGAGGGTGATGTCGGAGTCGTCGAACGTGCTGGGCTCGGTACTCACGGCCTGGAAGACGCCGTACTCCCCGACCGGGACGCTCAATCCCGACTCGATACTGTCGAACGCGGGGTCGGTCTCGTCGTCGGGACTGATCTGGTCGACGATGTACGACTCGCCGGTCCGGAACGTCCGCCCGGCCAGCCCCTGGTCGACGGGCCGCCGCTGTCCACCCTCCGGCTGTGCGTCCTCCGAGAGGGCGTAGGGGACGAGCCACTCACCCTCTTGGATGGACACACTACAGATCTCGAACTCGAGAATGTCGGCCGCGGCGGTCAGTGTGAGCTCGCAGGCCTCCTCGACGGTCTCCGCGGTCTGGATGGTGGTCGCCATCTCGTGTAGCGCCTCGAGAGCCGCCTCGTGTTTCTTCTGGGCGGTGATGTCGCGGGCGACCCACAGCACCTGTCGGACGCCGTCCTCACCCTCTCCGACCGGCGACACCCGTGCTTCGAGCCACCGGCTGTGTCCGTCCCGTTGTACCTCGTACTGGATAGACTGAACCTCCCCGCTCTCCAGTGCCCGGTCGATCGTCCGCCGTATCCTGTCGGTGGCCTCCGGTGACAGCAGGTCACCCACCCGGCTGCCCACGAACTGCTCGGTGTCGTCGGGCACCACCGGGCTGTCCGTGCCCGCGAGAACGTCGGTGTATCGGCCCCGCTCGTCGATGTAGAAGGCGATGTCCGGGAACGTCTCCGAGAGCATCTCGACCTGTTCCCGGGTCGCTGTGTCGCGCGACCCGTCGACGGCCGCCCGAACCTGCTCTGCCACCCCGTCGTCGTCGACAGACCTGAGCGCCACACTGACACCCTCGCCCGTCCCGGTAGCCAGCAACACCGGGAGCCCGGGGGACGCCTCGCGAATACGCTCGACCGTCTGCACGCCCTGCTGCCCGGTCTCTGTCTGTGTTACGACAACACAGTCGAACGCCTCGGTGTCGAGGTAGTCGAGCGCTTCGTCGGGCGGCGCACGCGAGACGGAGATCCCGGCAGTTTCGTCTTCGAGTGTTGTCAACACTGTCTCCTCTGGCTCCAACGAATCGGTAGTGTGCAACACACGAATCGGCCGGGCCATCGTCTGCACTTACAGGTTGCATGATAAAAAATTCCGGGGTTGTCAGCCGTGTAGACAGTCTCGGCTCGGGTGGTCTGTGCTTGCCCCCCGTTACACCGGCTCGAGCCCGTGTGTCTCGCGGAGAGTGTCGATGTACGACCGGAACCCGGTCCGGAGGTCGTACTCGACACGGTAGCCGAGGTCGGCCTGTGCCGCCGACACGTCGAGGTTCTGTGTCCACGGGAGCTCCCCCTCGTCGGACACGTCGAGGTCGGCATCCGGCAGAATCGAGCGGACTGTCTCGGCGGCCTCGCGGACTGTCGCAAGCTCGCCACGGACGTTGTACACCCGCTGGCCAAGCTCCGCATCGGGGGTGAACGCCGCCAGACGAAACGCCTGTGCGATGTCCCGGGCGTGTTGCCAGTCGATGACCTGGTCGCCGTACTCCACGCTGAACGATTCCCCGAGAGCGGGCTTCTCGACGATGTTTGCGAGAAACGCCGACCCACCGGTCTCCCGGTAGGGGCCGTACGCGACTGTCGGCCGCAGACTGACCTGGGAGACACCGTACTCCTCGTGGTAGACCCGCGCCTGGTGTTCGTTGTAGGTCTTTGTCCCGCCGTAGAGCGTGTCGGGATAGACCAGTTTGCTCTCGTCGACCGGGCCGGTGTAGTTGTCCGGCGTGGCGTACACCGCCGCACTGGAGGCCCAGGCGACCCGTTCGACCTGGTCGTCGAATGTACGCGCGGCCTCTAGCACGTTGTTCGTCCCGAGAACGTTCACCTGGAGCGCGCTCCGGGGGTTCTTCCGGGCGGTGTCTGTCAGCAGTGCCGCCAGGTGGATGATGTGTGTCGCGCCGGTCTCCCGGACCGCCCGGAGAACGTCTGTGGCCTCCGAGACGTCACCCCGTCGAACGGTCACCTCGTCGGCGACGCCGAGCTTCGAGAGAATCCGGTCGTCCGTCGAGCGGTCGTACGCCACCACCTCGTGGCCCGCCGTGACGAGGTCCTCGGCGACGTAGGAGCCGAGAAATCCTGTCCCACCTGTGACGAGTACGGTGTGAGTCATTCCTCGCTATCTGAGAGTCCAGTGTTGATAAAAAGTGAGGTTCGCCGGCTATTCGTGGAGCCCACCGACCGACGCGTAGAACGATGACTGTAGCTGCTCGCTCATCTCCTCCTCGCGGTCGATGCGCGTGTCGATGACGTGGGGTCGGTCCGTGGCAGCGGTTGCGGTGTCGAGTGCCGCGGCGAGGTCGCTTGGTGTCTGGACCCGGTGACCGACCGCCCCGAACGCCTCCGCGGCCTGCACGAAGTCGGTGTCGTGGAACTCGACACCGGAGATCTCGTCGTCGTCTTGCATCTGCCGGACCATCCCGAGGCTGGTGTCGTTGAGCACCACCACCGTCAGGCCGAGACCGTGTTCGACGGCCGTCTCGAGACTGGTCATCGTCATCGTGAACCCGCCGTCGCCGGCGACCGCGACGACCGACCGGTCTGTCGCGAGCGCCGCCGCCACACCCGCGGGAACCGCCCACCCCATCGCGCCGACACCACCGCTCCCGAAGTACGTCCGGCTGCCCGGCGTCTGGAGGTACTGCAGCAGCCAGAACCGGTTGTTGCCCGAGTCGGCGGTGACGACGGTCTCCTCGTCGACGACCCGGTCGATCTCGGCGACGGCCCGCTGTGGCTTGACTGGGATGGCGTCGGACTCACAGGCCGGGGTGTGGAACGACTCGCGGGCACGGGCGGCGCGCTCACGGGCCCACTCCCCGTCCACGTCGGCGGGTGTTCGCCCGGCGAGCACCGACAGGGTGGCCGCCGCGTCACCGACCAGCCCCACGTCGGCCGGGTACACCCAACCGGCGTTGCGGGAGTCGATATCGGCGTGGAGGATTGTCTGTTCGTCCGGGCGGATGAACCCGGGGGCCTGCCAGTTCGTGTCCATCGGGTTGAGCCGCGAGCCGACCACGAGCAACACGTCGGCCTCACTCACCACCTGGTTCGCCCCCTCGTGGCCGAACGAGCCGATGACACCCGCGGCGAGCGGGTGTGTCTCCGGGATGGTCGACTTGCCGAGATACGAGGTCACCACAGCGGCCCCGTACCCCTCGGCAACCGCCCGGAGCGTGTCGTGGGCACCGCTCGCGTGCACCCCGTTGCCGGCGACAACAACGGGTCGCTCGGCCGCCGCGAGTGCCTCGACCGCAGCGTCGACGTCCCCCTCGACGGGTCTGCTCTGCCAGTTGTCGACCTGGTCCGTTGCCTCCCAGACCGGCGGCACCGGCTCCTCGGGTAGCTCCGCCGTGACGGCATCACCGTCGAGCACGACGGCGGTCGGCCCGGGTCTGCCCGCGGTTGCGTGCTTGACGGCGAGTTGCAGGCTCCGGACCGTCTCGGTCGGTGACCGGGGGAACCAGTGTTCCTGTGTGTACGCCGACAGCATCGACGGGAGGTCGATTCCGCCGTAGTCGCCGCGGGCCTGCTGGTAGGGTGCGAGGGTGGAGTACTCGCCGCGCTCGCTCGCCTCCGTGATGACGACCATCGGTGAGGAGCCCAGAAACGCCTCCATCTGGCCGAGCGCGCCGAGACTACCGATCCACGGCCCCTGGCCGACGAGCACACCCGGCTGCCGGGTCATCCGCCCGTACGCCTCGGCCATCACACTCGCCTCGCGCTCGTCGCGCGGTCTGACGACCGTTATCGGCGACGTGTCGAGCTGTTCGAACAGCTCGATGACCCGCCCGCCCGGGTAGCCGAAGACGTACTCGACATCGAGCGCTTCGAGGTCCCGTACTAGCCGCTCCGCGGTCTCGGTCATGTTCGGTGCTGGCCCGCAACCGGCTTTGTTCTGTCGGTCGTGTGGACCCTCTCGGCCGGGTGTCTCGGCCGGTCTCGTGGGCCGACACGCGGGCTCGCTGTCGACCCACAATCGCGCCGACAGCCGAGACGAGAACCACGCACTCGACCGCTCGCGACTCGAACGGCCGACTGTACCCTGTCTCCGGGGTCTCTACCCGTTGTTGGTCTCAGACGGCGGCCCGCTCTCGCGGACCGTCCGGTTGTATATCTGCCACTCCCCCTCGTAGCGCCGGAGCTCGTAGGTTATCGCCTCGCGAACGGGCTCGTAGCTGTCACCGCGGGTGGTCCGGACGACGTTTGCCTCCGCGGTGGTGTCCTCGACGGTTATCTCTTCGAAGCTCAGGCTGACGGTGACGTTGCTGTCCTGAATCAGCTCATCCGCCCGGGTTTCGGCCTCGTCGTATATCGGCGACTCCGGGTGGAACGTGTCCATGTGGGCCCTGAACTCGTCTGCCTCGAGGGTTCGGGCGTTCAGCTCCAGCTTGAGCTCGATGTTTCGCATCTCGTTACTGCTGGTGAGCTCCGTTCGACTGAGCGCGAACACCCCGACCGTCGCCGCGCCGCCCAACAGCAGTAGCCGCCGGCGGTTGAACCCATCCTCGTCCGACGGCGGTCCGTCCTGCCGACCGCTCCCCTCGTCACCCCGACGTGGTGGTGTGTTCCGCTCGGAATCACTCACACCGGTTTCTACCGGCTGAGCGCAATAAGCTCACCGGTGGCCGCTTCCGGAACTACAGCTCCACCTGGAAGCTGTACTCGTGTGCCCGGGCGGCGACAGCCCCGAGCAGGTCGGCGGTCCGGTCGAGGTCGTCGAGGTCGAGCAGTTCGACGGGGGTGTGCATGTAGCGGTTCGGCACACCGACGTTCAGCGAGGGGATACCGCCGTGGGCGGTGTAGAACGCGTCGGCGTCGGTACCGGTTCTGATTCCAGCGGCCTCGAGTTGGACGTCGATGTCGGCGGCGTCGGCCGCTGCCCGGGTCGCCTCGACGACGACCGGATGGTTCGTGCTTCCCCGGGAGACAACCGGTCCACCGCCGATCTCCACACCCTTCGACTTCGCGCCCGGTGTGTCGGGCTGGTCGGTGGCGTGGGTCACGTCGATCGCGATGGCGACGTCGGGTGCGAGGTCGAACCCGACCATCTGTGCTCCCTTTAGCCCGACCTCCTCCTGGACGGTGCTGACCGCACAGACTGTGACCTCGGGGTCGCGCTCGGCCGCCCGGCGCAGCCCCTCGGCGGCCGCCCAGATGCCGATCCGGTTGTCCAGCCCCCGTGCCGTGATGCGGCCGTTTGCGAGCTCCGAGACCGTCTGGTCGAACGTGATCGGGTCACCGCACTCGACCAGGTCTGTTGCCGCCTCGGCGCTGTCGACCCCGATATCGACGTGCTGCTCGGCGATGTCGTCGACTCCGTCCTCGTCCCGGTCGCGCAGGTGGATCGCCGTCTGTCCAATCACACCCGGCACCGGACCGTCGTCGGTGTGGACCCGGACGTGCTGGCCACGCGAGACCGTCCGGTCGGAGCCACCGATACGCCCCAGCCGGACGAACCCGCTGTCGTCGATGTCGCGCACGATGAACCCGATCTCGTCGCCGTGGCCCGCGAGCGCCACCGTCTGTTCACCACCCTCGACAACGGCGACCGCGTTGCCGTACGCGTCTGTCTCCACCGTGTCGGCGAACTCAGAGACGTACTCGACCCAGACACGCTGACCCGCCGTCTCGAACCCCGATGGTGTCGACGTGCCGAGCAGACGCTCCAGAAACTCACGCTGTGATCCGTTCATACACCACTCTCGGGTCGCAACGTCCTCAAGATTGCGCTCTCCGGCTATCTGTCGGGGGCGTACGGCCTGTCGGCGTAGTCGCCCGGGTCGAACGACCAGTCCCAGTCACGGTAGGAGAGCCGCGGGTCGGCGTCGTCCGGAAGCTGGTCGTACCGGCGCAGAAAGGCGAGGACACCCGACCGCCCGCCAAAGTCACCCCGGAACCACAGCATGACACGCGGTACGACCACCCGGCCGGCTCCAACGAGCCCGCCGACCCGCCCGCGGGCGTCCGGCTCGTAGCTGACGTGGCGGTCGAGATAGCCACGGGTGGCGCGGTCGAGCTGTGAGTCCACCCCCTCGCGGGTGTAGGCGGCGATCGGCGGACAGCTGTCGGCGGCACAGTTGAGCGCAAAGTGAACCCGGGGGTCCCGTTCCGTCGGGGCGTGTCTCTCGGTGAACCTGTCTCGTAACCGCCTCGGGCTGCGAACGTACCCGAGTGTGAGCTTGTTGTACGACCGCCGCAGGATGTCGTGTTCGATCTCGTCGAGACTCAGTCTCCGGCCGGCGACCGTCACGAGCGGTGTGGAAAAAAACTCCCGCCGGCTCTCGTACCGGCCGGGCTCGTCTGCGAGCGCGCGCTGTGTGGCCGCGTTGTAGATGTTGACCCAGAACGCGACTGTGTCGCCGTCGGTGTCGAGTGCCGCCACGAGGGCGTCGTCGCGGAGCGCGGCAAGCCGGTTGGTGACTCCGTCGGTTGCCTCTTCGCGCCGGACCGCGAGCAGAAACTCCGCGGACAGCTCGACCGGGTCTGTGGCCTCGCGGCTGTCTCCGGCGGTGGTGGACTGCTCGTCTCTCACACCGATAGCTCGGTTCGCGGGACATTTGACCGTTCTGGGCGTCTGCGACGGAGAGACACAGCCGGTGACGCCGTGTCGGCCCCGCCTGTCGCGGGGTTTAATCCTCGGCAGCGTGCAGTACCGGTAATGCGTTCACTCGCCGAGCTTCACGAGTCCCACGGTGCGACGGTAACCGAGCGCGGCGGCCAGTCGGTCGTCGCACACTACGGCCAGCCAACCCGGACACATCAGGCGGTCCGCAGCGGTGTCGGCGTCGTCGAACACGGGGTCGACGTGCTCGTCGTCACCGGCGATGACCGTGTCGACTACGTCGACAACGTTGTCTCGAACCGGGTTCCGACGACCGACGGCCGGGGTGTGTACGCGTTGTTGCTCACCCCACGGGGCCGTATCCGGACAGACATGTACGTGTTCAACGCCGGCGAACGGCTGCTGGTCCTGCTCCCGCCCGGCAAGGGCGACCCTGTCGGGACCGACTGGGCCGAGAAGACGTTTATACAGGATGTCGATATCGACCTCGCAACAGAGTCGTTCGCCGTTTTTGGGGTCCACGGACCACAGGCGACGGAGAAGCTCGCGAGCGTCTTCACGACGACCACCCCCGAGCAGCCGTTGCGGTTCGTCCGCGGCTCGATGGGTGATATCGGTGTGACCGCCGTCCGGACCGACGGACTGACCGGCGAGGAGGGGTACGCCGTTATCTGTGACACCGCAGACGCCGGCGAGGTGTTCGACACGCTGGAGACCCGCGGACTGAACGCCGTTCCCTTTGGATACCAGAGCTGGGAGACGCTCACCCTGGAGGCCGGTACCCCA